>Ga0206927_1157_pt1 | contig 14694 bp, 12 predicted proteins | sample Alteio_BWOrgHeat_60_FD_153249 | JGI IMG/M metagenome (GOLD analysis project Ga0206927, IMG submission 153249) | Enriched cells from forest soil in Barre Woods Harvard Forest LTER site, Petersham, Massachusetts, United States -... | ecosystem: Environmental > Terrestrial > Soil > Temperate forest >... | reverse complement strand
GACTGCCGCCTTGGGTATGCCAAAGCATAGGAGACGATTCCATACCAGAAGCAGCCCAATCATCACGATGAAGAGGACATCGAACCAAAGCGTCGGGAGCCGGCCATAAAGAAGCATCTTGAGGGGGATGCCCACGGGGAGGTTGAGGGACAGCAGAAGAATGAAGCCGGCAAATAGTCCGCGGCTGTCGTCGTGCTGCGTCGCAAACGTCGTGTATGAATGACAATCGCAGGAGCATCGCGGCCATGAAGACAAGTTCATCATAGTTCCAGGCGGTCGCATGCAATACTGAAACGAGGTTTCTGTTGACGCATCACACTGCTCCTGCTGACACCGAAAACGCTACCAAATCGCGGGTCTACAAGCAGGAGAGGCTTGCTTACTGGAACGCCTTTGCGCGGTCCTTCGATCGGTGGACGCGGCCTCGGGCTTACTATCAGCGGCGGCTCGCGAAGATCTATTCGTTCCTGATTCCGCCGGGGTCGCGGGTGCTGGAAGTCGGGTGCGGGTCTGGGGATTTGTTGGCGGCTTTGAATCCTGGGTATGGCGTGGGGCTGGATTTTTGTCCGGCGATGCTGGAGCGGGCGAGGGCTCGGCATCCGCAGCTTCAATTTATCGAGGCGGACGCGCATGAGTTCGATCTGCATCAGACGTTCGATTACGTGATTTGCTCCGACCTGGTGAACGATCTTTGGGACGTGCAGCAGGTATTCGAGAATATCTCGCGGCATTGTCATCCGGGGACCCGGGTGGTTTTGAACGCCTATAACCGGCTGTGGGAGATCCCGCGGAGGCTGGCGGAGATCGCGGGGCTCGCGAAGAGGCAACTCACGCAGAACTGGCTGGCTCCGGACGATGTCGTGAATCTGCTGTATCTGGCGGATCTGGAGCCGATCCATCAATCGCAGGAGATTCTGTGGCCGTTCTGGACGCCGCTGGTGAATCAGCTCGCGAACAAGTATCTGGTGAAGCTGGTGCCGTTCCGATGGTTTGGCTTGGCCAACGTTTTCGTGGCGCGGCCGCAGCCGGAGCCGGTGCATCCGGAGCCGGTAGTTACGGTGGTGGTGGCGGCTCGGAATGAAGAAGGCAATGTGCCGCAGATTTTCGATCGCGTGCCGCAGATGGGCGCGGGGACCGAGTTGATTTTCGTCGAGGGGAACTCGTCGGACGATACTTGGGGCGCGATTGAGCGGGAGATTGCTCGGCGGCCGGAGGTGAATGCCCGGCTGTTCAAGCAGCCGGGTAAGGGCAAGGGCGACGCGGTTCGCAAGGGATTTGGCGAGGCTACGGGCGAGTTACTGATGATCCTGGATGCGGATCTTACGGTGCCTCCGGAGGATCTGCCGCGATTTTACGAAGCATGGCGGTCCGGCAAAGCTGAGTTCGTGAACGGAGTGCGGCTGGTGTATCCGATGGAGGATCGCGCGATGCGGTTCTTCAATCACGTAGGGAACAAGTTTTTCAGCATGGCGTTCACATGGCTGCTGGGACAGAGCATTAAGGACACGTTGTGCGGGACCAAGGTTTTGAGTAAGAGTAGTTATGAAGTGATCGCGGCGAATCGGGGATATTTCGGAGAGATCGATCCTTTTGGGGATTTCGATTTATTATTCGGCGCGGCGAAGTACAACATGAAGATCGTCGATCTGCCGGTTCGATATGGGGAGCGCACTTACGGCGATACGAATATTCAGCGGTGGAGTCACGGGGTTCTGTTGTTGCGCATGGTGGTTAAGGCTATGCGGAAGATCAAATTCATTTGAGGGGTCCATTCGCATAAAATAAGGCATGAAGAAAGCATTTATTACGGGCATTACAGGGCAGGACGGTTCCTTTCTAGCGGAGTTTTTGCTGGCGAAGGGCTACGAGGTTCACGGGCTGATTCGGCGGGCTTCCACGTTCAATACGGGGAGGCTGGATCCGATTTACGCGGATCCCCATGAGCAGGGCGCGGCGATGTTTCTTCATTACGGCGATGTCGCCGATGGGACTGGTTTGCGGCGGACCATCGAGAAGGTGCAGCCGGACGAGATCTATCATCTGGCGGCGCAGTCGCATGTGCGTGTGAGCTTCGATCAGCCGGAGTACACGGCGGACGTGGTCGCTACGGGGACGCTGCGGCTGCTGGAAACGGTTCGCGATCACATTATCGCTTCGGGGAAATCGGTCAAGATTTATCAGGCGGGATCGTCGGAGATGTTCGGGGCGGCGAAGCCTCCGCAGAATGAGAGCACTCCGTTTTATCCGCGCAGTCCTTACGCGGTGAGCAAGGTGGCGGCGTTCTGGTATTCGGTGAACTATCGCGAAGCTTACGATATGTTCGTGTCGAACGGGATCCTGTTCAATCACGAATCCGAACGGCGCGGCGAGACGTTCGTGACTCGCAAGATTACGCGCGCGCTGGGGCGGATCAAGATGGGGCTGCAAGACAAGCTGTTTTTGGGCAATTTGGATGCTCGGCGCGATTGGGGTTATGCGGGCGATTACGTGGAGGCGATGTGGATGATGCTGCAGCAAGAAGCGCCCGGAGATTTCGTGATCGCTACGGGCGAATCGCGGTCCGTGCGCGAGTTCCTGGACGAGGCCGCGGCTTACATCGGGTTGGACTGGAGCAAGGTGGTGGAGACGGATCCACGCTATTTGCGGCCGACGGAAGTGGATTTTCTGCTGGGGGATTCGAGCGTTGCGCGGGAGAAGCTGGGATGGAAGCCGCGGGTGAGTTTTGAAGAGATGGTGCGGCGCATGGTGGACCACGATCTGGATCTGGCTCGGCAGGAGCGGACGTTGACCAACGCGGGGCATACGGCGGAGTTGCGGCGGGCGTCACAGGGCTAAAACTTCATGGACAAGAACGCGAGGATCTTTGTCGCCGGGCATCGGGGGCTGGTGGGGTCGGCCATTGTGCGGCACCTGCAATCCGAGGGGTTCACGAATCTGGCGCTGGCGGGGCGGGATACGCTGGACCTGCGTAACCAGTCGCACGTGAGCGATTTCTTCGACGGACATCGGCCGGAGTATGTGTTTCTGGCGGCGGCGAAGGTGGGCGGGATTCTTGCGAACAGCACTCATCCTGCGGAATTTCTGGCGGACAATCTCGCGATCCAAAATAATGTGATCGACGCGGCATACCGGCATGAGGCGCGGAAGCTGCTGTTCCTGGGATCGTCGTGCATTTATCCCAAGTTCGCGGAGCAGCCGATTCGCGAAGAGTCGCTGCTGACGGGTCCGCTGGAGACGACCAATGAGTGGTACGCGATTGCGAAGATCGCGGGGATCAAGATGTGCCAGGCATATCGGAAGCAGTATGGATTTTCGGCGATTAGTTTGATGCCGACGAATCTGTATGGTCCGGGTGACAACTTCGATTTGCAGAGCTCGCACGTGCTGCCGGCGTTGATGCGGCGGTTTCACGAGGCGGCGGTCGCGGGGTCGGAGGAAGTTGTCCTGTGGGGAACGGGCACGCCTCGGCGGGAGTTTCTGCACGTGGAGGATTTGGCGGAGGCGGCGCTGTTCCTGATGCGCGAGTACGATTCGCCGGAGATCCTGAACGTCGGCACAGGTTTGGATCTGACCATTCGCGAGCTGGCGGAGACGATTCAGCGGGTGACGGGGTTCAAGGGACGCATCGGGTTCGATACTTCTAAGCCGGATGGGACTCCGCGGAAGCTGTTGGATGTTTCGCGGGTGCAGGGCTTGGGGTGGAAGGCTCGGATTCCGTTGGAGCGCGGGATCGAAGAGACGTATCGGTGGTATTTGGCTCGGGCGGCTAGTGCGTAGGTTCGTAGGGAAGAGGACAGACGACAAAAAACGATCGTCTGTCCTACTGTGCCCACAACCAACGGTTACTGAAGCAGATCTTGCAGGACGGGCAAGGGGACGGCGCTTTCTTTTAGGGCTCGGTCGTGGAAATCGCGGAGGCTGAAGGCGGAGCCTTTGCGCTGCTTGTCCTGCTCGCGGGCGTCGAGCCATCCTTTCCAACCGGCGTAATAGGTGGGCAGCTGGCATGACGAGAGTTGGGCTCTCTGGAGCTTGCCGGTGGCTTCCGCTTTCTCCTGGAACGTGTCGTTCATCATCAGATCGAGAGCCTGCTGGTCGGTCATGCCCATGGTCTGCAAGCGGACGTCGAGGATGGTGTTCGCAAGGGCGCGGAGGGCTTGTTTCAGGAAACTCATTTTGAGTTCCTTACTGTTGTTGAGATAGCCTTCTTCGGACATCATCTGCTGCGTATAGAAGGCCCAGCCTTCGATGTACGGTCCGTTGCCGAAGATATTGCGGATCAGGCGCCGAGTCTCCGGCTGCACGTTGTTCGCATACTCGAACTGGATGTAGTGGCCGGGCATGGCTTCGTGGATGGTGATTTCCTGGAGTCCAAAGTTGTTGTACTCGCGGAGTTTCGAATCCACTTGTTCTTTCGACCACGTTTTGGGAATCGGCGTGACCCAGTAGAAGGCCCCTAGCTGCGGTTCGAGCGCCGGGGCAGGATTGAAGCCGGCTACGGAATAGATGCCGCGCATGAACTCCGGGGTCTCGATGACTTGCAAGTTCGATTGGGCGGGCATCGTGACCAAGCTCTTTTCCTTCACGAAGGCGGTCGCCTGCGCCAGCATTGTCTTGGCGGAATCCATGAACGTATCCGGTGTGGCGTGCTGTTTTGCGATATCGTCCAGCGCTTGCTTGACGGTTTTCGGCGCGGCGAGCTTGGTCATCTCGGCGCGCATCTTTTGCAAGTCGGCTTCGGCTTCGGCGAGCAGTTGCTCGGGCGCTTTGCCGGTGTGGAGCACGAACTGAAATTTCTGCGCGTACTTTTCTTTGCCGAGCCGCCAGTCGCTGGTTTTCTTGGAGAGGTCGTCTTTCAGGAACGCGGTGAATCCGCGTAGGGCGTCGAGGGCTTTTGCGGCGGCCTTGTCGTAGTCGGCTTTCTGCGCGGCGGGAACTTCGGCGCGAAGATCCTTGTCGATGAGGTCGATGTTGCCCTGATTCTCTTCCTGCGCGACTCGGTTCCAGATCTCAGGAGCGTCGACGAGATTTGCTTTGGCCTGTTCGAAGAGGGTCGGCATTTTGTCCAGGCGCTTGACGATTTGCTGGAAGCGCTTCTCCTTCGGCGCGTAATTCAGCACGAAGGGATTGAACAGGGCGTTGCCGGCGAGTTCCACGTAGACGGTGGGGTTGTGCTTGTAACTTTGGATGGTGTTGAGTTCGAGAAGAGTGAGGCCGAGAGTGTCTTTGATGATGGCGAGGTCGGCCTTCTGCTCTTTATCGAGCTTAGAGGCGTCCACCTGGTCGATGCTCTGCTGGAAGCCTTGGTAGAAGCCGCGTTGCTGGCCCATTCCCTGCTCGCTGTAGTCGTCGAGAAGTTCGTCGAGGGGGATGCCGTTGTGCGAATGGTAGCCGGCGGCGGTGGCGCTTACGGGGGAGAAGGCGAGGGAATCGTGGACCAGTTCCTTGCTGAGGGAATCGAAATCCATGGGCTTGGGGGAACAGGCAGCCAGGAAAACCAGCGGACAGACGACAGCGGACAGGGGACAGAGAAGGCGGCGCAACTGTCCGCTGTCCCCTGTCCGCTGTCCGCTATTTTTCACTTACTTTGCCGGTTGCGGCTTCGGGGCGGCTGGAGGGGTCGAGGCGGGCGGCTTCGCGCCGATCGTGGCGGGAGGCTTGGGAGCCGCCGTCTTCGGAGCGGCCGGTGCAGCAGGAGCCGTCTTGTCGTAGGCGTCGATTACGGCAGCGGTGATGTCAACTCCGTCGGCGGCCCACAATACGTTCGAATTCTGGTCGCTGATGTTGAGCAGGAGAGTGTAGCCGTTGTCGATGGCGAACTTCTTCACGATCGGCTGCATTTTGTCGCTGAGCTCGACGTACACCTTGCGCTCTTCGGCTTGCTCTTCGTCCTGGAAATCCTGCGAGTCGCGCTGAAGCGAGCGGGTGCCGGAGTCGATCTGACGCTGGAGCTCTGTCTTCTTGGTGTCCGACATGGTGGTGCCGCCGCGGGCGAGCTGGTCCTGCAAGCCCTTCAGGTCGTCCTGGCGCTTCTGAAGTTCCTGCCCCTTGGGGCCAAGTTTCTTCTCGAGTTCACCCTGAGCCGCCTTGCCGTCCTTGGTGCTGAGAAGAGCGGCTTCCCACTGGATGGTCGCGATCTTGGCGGGGGCGTTGGAGAGCGGCGGCAGCGTGGCCGGAGCGGCAGCGGCAGGCGCTTGCGCAACAGCGGCGGGGCCCAAAAGCAGTGCCGCGGCAATTCCTGCCATGGCGGCGTTCAGGGAGAAAGTCGAAATCTTCACAAGCAAACTCCTAATTTGATTTTTATCATGCTATCACGCCACCCGTCAGAAGGTTCGGCCCACGGTGAAACGGAACATCGTGATGCGCTCGAAGAAGGGTAGCGGCTGACCAAAGGTAGCCACGGCGTTGTTGAACGTCGCGTTGTTGGGGAAATAGCTGCGGTCCGCGGCGATGGGCGGCTGCAAATTCTCGCGCACAGTATTGGGATTGTACGCAAAGTAGACGCGGAACGGAGCGTTCACCACCGGCATCAAGACTTGGAACTCCAGGCCGGTGGAGGAGCGGAGCGCCTGCGTGCCGGCGGCCACTACCGCCTTGCTCTTATAAGCGGCTTCCGGGAATTGCTGCTGCAACTGAAGGATGCGGGAGGGGTTCTCCTGCAACTGGTTGGTATCGACGATGCGGTTGATTCCGGCATCGAAGAACAGCGCCGCCGTCACGGGTCCGAATACCGGGATGCGGTATTCGAAGTTCGCGTAAGTACTCATGTCGCCGCCGGGGAATACAAGCTGGTAATTGGGCACGGTCTGAGTGACGGCTTGGAGACTAACGGCTCCGGTCGAGGGATCTACAAAACGCTGTTGGCGCGGGCTGCCGTCGCTGTTGAGGACGGGCACGGTACCGGAGCTGGGCACGTAAGCGATGGGACTGATCCCCCAGATCTCGAAACCGCGGATGTCGTTTTCGCCGCCCATATAGAAACGATTGAAGGGCGGAGCCACCTTGCCGCCGTAGCCGGTCAAATAGCGGCCGGAAAGATGCATCGCGATGACGTGGGTGGGCTTAAATCCACGGCGGAAATAACGGACATCCAGGACGGGGTTGACTTCGTTCACATTCCCGCCGAGTACGCTTCCGGAGAGTCCCGTCGAGAAGGAGACGCTGCGGCCTCGGGACGGATTGATGGGACTATTCACGGAGTTATACGTGTAGCTCGGCGTGATGGTCGAGGAAGTAATGCCCGCGAGCGCGTTCGGCCCGTTGAAGCCCAGGAAGTTGGTGTAATCGTAGTATTCCTGCGCCGCCGTCGTCAGAGTGTTCACGGTCTGGACGGTGAAACCGTAGCTCAAACCCAGACGCGCGAAGCTGCGTTTCAAGGGATAGCTGGCGAAGAGAGTGAAGCCGTGCGAATTGGTGGTGTAGTTCAGCAGGTTCTGAGTACCCAACTGCTGATACAGCGGAATCAGATTCGCGCCGGAGAGAATGGATGCCTCGCGCGCCTGATCGTAATTGAAGCGCTGTACGAAGATCGTACCGCCGACTTGGAGCGGACGATCCAGGAAGTAAGGCTCGGTAAAGGAGAGCGTGGCGTTGGCAGTGCGCGTACCTAGCTGGGTGTTGAGGCCGAGGGTTTCGCCGAGTCCGAGGAAATTATTCGTGGAGTAAGAGAAGCCGACGAAGCTTCCGGCGATTCCGGACACGCCGCCCTGCAACTGAATCGAGTTTTTGGCGCGCTCGCGGACTTTCAGCGTGATATCGACGGTGTCGGTCTTGGTGTCCTTGGTGACCTGCGTGGCCTCCTCGGCTTTAAGAGTTTCGAAGTAGCCGAGCTGATTCAGGCGCAGGATGCTGAGGTCCCAGAGATTGGTGTTGTAGATATCGCCTTCGTCGATCTGAAGCTCGCGGCGGATGACTTTGTCGCGAGTGGTGGTGTTTCCCGAGAAATCGATGCGGCGGACGAAGTACTGTTTGCCTTCGTCAAAGGTCAGGGTGAGGTCGATCTTGTCGGTGTTGGGCACGGCGACGGGGTCGGGATCCTCGACGAAATCCATGAAGCCGAAGGTGCCGTAGAGTTTGCGGAGATCTTCGTATCCTTTACGGAGTTTCGCGGTGGAGAAGACGTCGCCATCCTGCATCTGAAGAGCGCGCCGGACGAGAAGATCGGTCTTGATGAACTTCATCCCCTCCACTTTTAAGGAGTTGAGATGATACTGGCGACCCTCTTCGAGGCTGATATCGATGTTCGCGCCCTTGCCCTGCTTGTTGGACCAAACCAGCGGCAGGCGGAAATGGCCGCCGCCCGTATCGACCACCTTTACCGTGGATCCGGTGACGTGTGCCGTGAAGTAGCCCTGATCCTGATAGAAGCCCGAGAGGCGTTCCTGGTCCTCATCCAACTTGCTGGCATCGAAGGTCTTGGGGATCAGGCTCTCGAAGAAAAGCGAGTGCGGGATTCCGAGAGCGTGCAGGTTGACCATGGACCGCAAAAGCATGCGATCGTTAAAAACTTTGTTGCCTTCGAAGGTGATGCGATTGACCTTCACCTTGGGGCCTTCGTCCACTTTGAAGACGATGGTGAGGGCTGAGGGGGGCACCTGGTGGAGCTCGGCATCGACGGTGGCGAACTGATGGCCACGCTCCGCGAGGAACTCCGCGAGAACGTTGCGGGCGTGCTGGATCTTGTTGGGATCGTACTGAGATTCGGCGCTGAGGCCGACCTTGCGTTCCTTAAAACGATCCAGCACTTCGGATTTCTGGACAGACTTGAGGCCATCGAAATCGAAGGTGCGGATAACGGGCCGCTCGACAACTACAAAGCGGATGATCCAGCCCTTATCGCCAGCCTCGCGTTCGCTATAGATGTCATTGAAACGGTTGGTGTTCCACAACGCGATCAGGTCGCGATCGATGGCTTCTTCATCGTAGGGATCGCCGACTTTCGTGAAGATGGTGTTCTTCAGCAAGTCTTGGGAGACTCGGCGAAGGTTGCGGAAGGTGATGTCCTGAATAACGTCATTGGGCGGGCGTTCCACCGCAGGCGGGGCCGCTTGAGGCGGAGGCTGAGGCGCGGGTTGGGCTCCACGAGCCGGGGGCGCAGTCGGTTTCGCTGGCTCCGGCTTGGCGGGTAAGGGTTTAGGCTGATCCGGCTCCTGCGGGATCGCCTCGAAGGGATTATTCTTCTTTTGAGCGGGCGGCGCCTGCTGCTGCTGAGGCGCGGGGGCCGGCTGCTGTTGTGCGAAAAGCTGCTGAATAAAGAGCGGGAAGCAAACAAGGAAGCAAAACACTACCTCACGCAGGCTTCCAGGCCTGGGAAACGTCATCTAAGCCGCTTTCCTTTCCACTCTGCGCTCAACTTTGGACGCCCACCTGAGTCTTAGGGTTTCAACTAAACCGTCGCCATGCCAGCTTCCAGATTCTTGGACTTGAATTGCCCCAGGCGAGAAACTGTTATTCTAACGCATCCGAGAAGGGCTCCGCTGCCCCTTCCGGCAGGGGTGGGGGATGGGGCGGGGGTAGCCCGTGAGATTGTTCCCTGTCGAAAGCTGGATTTAGAAGGACCGGATTCAGATCGAGAGCTGGGTTCAGTGCCCTATGGTTTTGCCCCATGTGCTGCCGCATATAACCGAGGCAGGCTCCGAAGAGTCCGTGGGCCAAGAGGGTGACGGGCTGAGGGGAGTAGAGAGGCACTAAGGGGTTCACACGGCTCCAGAAGACGGCGTCGGCGAAGTAATACCACACGAAGCCGGCCGCTACGCCCAGCAGGACCAGGCGGCGGCGCTGCGGTATGCCGCCGCAGACGAGTCCAAAGGCTCCACCGATGGTCCCGGTGATTACGAAGTGGAGAGCGATACCGGATAGGGTGGCGAGTCCGGCGGCTTGGCGGAAGGCTCGTGATCCATAAAAGGTGGACCCAAGGAGATTGGGGACTTCCAACCACGAATGTCCAAGCAGGAGCGACCCGCTGACGAGCAACAGGAGCATCGCTAGCCCACCGATGATTCCGGCTTCAATCCCGCTCGCCAACTGAGCCATGGGCTCGGCTGGAGATTTTGAGACACCCATTTACATGCAGCCTGATTCTAGTGTACGGGAGTCGGGACGAATCACGCGGCAGACGAGCGGAAGCTCAGTTGCCGGAGAGCTTCTCCACGCGGTCGATTACGATCACAGGCAGCGGGACCTTTCGCTCCTCGAGCTTAAGCCCCAGTTGCTTGTCAATGGCATCAAAGATCGTGAGGCCGCCCTGATCGATCGTTTCGCGCGCGGCCCAATCCAACCTCAAGTCATAAGTTCCCGGGATCCCGGTTGCATCCACCACCGGACGGTCGATATAAGTCGACGCCAAGGAGAATAGATTCAAGGCCAGATCAGCCATGCTCACGTTTTTGCAGGCAATGTGTAGCTCGGCGAGCGGCGTGTCGGGATCTATCACTCGATTACACTCAGCCTTCCCGGAGTCAGCGGCCTTCTGAAGCTTCGGACCGTTCCTGTCTACCACGAGAGCAAATGCACTCTGGGGTTTCTGCTCCTGATGAGTCACCAGTTTGAACTCCTGAGCCAGGAGATTTTGCAACATCAGGCGCAGGTTCGCTATGGAAGTATTGGGCGGCGCCTTGGCGACGACGTCGTAGGGTTCGGAGTTGATCCATGGCGGGCCTCCCGTGACGGCGCTGCTCTCTCGGATGTTATAGGCGAACCTCACGAGCTCCTTCACCGGAATGTTGCGCACGGTAAACTGCCCGCTCGGAAGCACGTCCCACTGGAACACGTTGGACTTATTCGGCCTGACGTCTGCCGCCTCGAATTCTAATGGAGACTGAGCGAATCCCAAACAGGATGCGAAAACGAGTAGACCACCAAGGGCGGTCTGTTTCTTCCTTGCCGCGAGGATCCGATGGGAGGAAAGACGCCGAATCACCTTCATGAGGGTAGAAAGGCGGGGTGCCGGTGTCAAGGCTGACAAGGTGGCGGGGCAGCTCTCTACTATTTGGATCGGCGGCGTGGCTACAATGGAAAAATGTCTCTTGTCGTAGTTGGCTCAGTAGCCTATGACGGCGTGGAAACGCCGCACGGACGCGTGGATCGCATGTTGGGAGGCGCTGCCACGTATATTTCTCTTGCCTCCAGTTATTTCACCAAGACGCGGATTGTCGCTGTTGTGGGCGACGATTTCGCACAGGAGGATACGGATCTCCTCTTGAGCCACGGCATCGACCTGGAGGGTCTGGAGCGCGTGCCGGGCAAGACTTTCTTTTGGGCAGGCAAGTATTCGCCCGACATGAACGATCGCGAGACGCTGCAGACGGACCTGAATGTGTTCGCGAACTTCGAGCCGAAGCTTCCGCCTCGGTACCTGTCGGCTCCGTATCTGCTGCTGGGGAACATTCAGCCGAAGTTGCAGAAGATGGTGCGGTCGCAGATGACGAACGTCCAATTGGCCGGCGGCGACACGATGAATTTCTGGATCGCCGATTTCCGCGAGGAATTGCTGGCGACGATCCGCGACTGGGATTTCCTGCTGATCAACGACGGCGAAGCCAAGATGCTTTCGGGCGAGACCAACCTCAAGAAGGCCGCACGAAAGATTTTGGATATGGGTCCGCACACGCTGGTGATTAAGCGGGGCGAGTACGGGGCCATGCTGTTCCGCGGCGATTCGTACTTCGTGGTGCCGGGGTACTTGCTGGACAGCGTTTTCGATCCGACCGGCGCGGGCGATTGCTTCGCGGGCGGCTTCATCGGCTACCTGGCGCAGCAAGGCTTCGACTTGAAGGGCGATCACATCAGCCGCGGCGATCTGAGCCGCGCGGTAATTTACGGGTCCGTGATGGGGAGCTTCTGCTGCGAGAAGTTCGGCGTGGAGCGATTCCGGACGCTGGAGCGCGCGGAGATCGATGCTCGGTTCGAGGAGTTCCGGAAGTTCACGACGTTCTGAGCGGAAGAAGTCAGAAGTCAGAATCGCGCTTGCACGCTGATGATCTCGATTCCTTTTGTTAAGGCGCATGGGGCGCGGAATGATTTTCTGCTTACTTGGCGGGAGCAGGTGCCCGCGCAGGTAGACGATTTCCCTGCGACGGCTCTCGCGATTTGCGATCGGAATACTGGGGCGGGGGCCGATGGTTGGATTATTCTGTCTCCATCCGCGGAAGCGAATGGTGCGATTGAGTTGTGGAACTCCGATGGGAGCCGCAGCGAGATCTCGGGGAACGGGACTCGTTGCGCGGCGGCATTGCTGATTGAATCGGGGCACGCGGGCGCGGATGTTCGAATCCTTACTGGCGCGGGTGTGAAGTTTATTAGGCTGCTACAGCGGCGAGGACTGGCGTTCGATTTCGAGATGAACATGGGGCGGGCGAGGATCGAGGAGTTGGGGTCCGAGATTGTTCCGGAGCGCGAGAGCGTGATCTTGAACGTCGGCAATCCGCAGTGCGCGGTGTTCGTTTCCGATTTCGATTTCGACTGGCGGAGGATGGGCGCGGAGTTGGAGCGGCATTCGCGCTTTCCGAATCGGACCAATGTGAGTTTCGTGAAGGTGGTGGATCGGCACACGCTCGATGTTCGATTTTTCGAACGCGGCGCGGGCGAGACGATGAGTTCCGGCACGGGTTCGACGGGCGCGGGGGCGGCGGCGATGGCTCGCGGGCTGGTGGAGAGTCCGGTGCGGGTGGAGACTCCGGCGGGTCCACTGGAGTTGCGCTGGGAGGCCGACGATATCTTTCTAAGCGGGCCGGCCGAGATCGTGGCGCGCGGGGAGTTCTACTGGAACGTGAGCTGAGCAAACGTTTAGAGAAAACGTGAAACGCAGCGGGGCGGGGGGAACTCCACCTCGATAGTGGCACTCATGGAATCCTCTACGCTGATAATGGAGACAATGACTCATTTTGACGAGCTTCGCAAGAAGATTGAATCGCACACGGCCACGGCTGGCGTAGTGGGATTGGGTTACGTGGGACTGCCGCTCGCGGTGGAACTCGCCGAAGCGGGATTTTCGGTGGTTGGGATCGACGTGCAGCAATCGAAAATCGACGCGATCAATCGCGGGGAGTCCTATATTCAGGACGTGCCGACATCGGTTCTGAAGCCGCTGGTGGACGCGGGCAAGATTCGCGCGACGGCGGACTTTGCGGCGGTGGAGAAGCTGGACACGATTAATATTTGCGTGCCGACTCCGCTGCGCAAGACGAAAGATCCGGACATGAGTTATATTGTGCGGAGCTGCGAGGAAATCGCAAAATATTTTCACGCGGGGATGTTGGTGATTTTGGAATCGACCACGTATCCGGGCACGACGGATGAGTTGATGCTACCGATGTTCGAGGCGGGCGGCCTCAAGGTAGGCAAGGATTTCTTCCTGTGCTTCTCGCCGGAGCGCGTGGATCCGGGGAATCCGAATTTCCAGACGAAGAATATTCCGAAGGTAGTGGGCGGGATCACGGCAGAGTGCACGCGGATCGGCGCGACGTTCTATAGGCAGGCTCTGGAGACGGTGGTCCCGGTGGGGTCGACGCGCGTGGCGGAGATGGTGAAGCTGCTGGAAAATACTTTCCGCATGATCAACATCGGCCTGGTAAATGAGATCGCGATGATGTGCGACAACATGAGCATCAACGTATGGGAAGTGATCGAGGCCGCGGCGACGAAGCCGTTCGGGTTCATGCCGTTTTATCCCGGGCCGGGATTGGGCGGGCACTGCATTCCGATCGATCCGTTTTATTTATCGTGGAAGACGAAGCAGTCGGGCATTGAGGCTCGGTTCATCGAGCTGGCGGGATACATCAATGGGCAGATGCCGCACTTCGTAGTGGACAAGATTCAGAACGCGCTGAACGAACATACGAAGCCGCTGAAGGGATCGCACGTGCACGTGATGGGTGTGGCTTACAAGCGCGACATCGACGATGTACGCGAGTCGCCGGCGCTGGATATTATTCACTTGCTCGGCAAGCGTGGGGCGAAAGTGACGTATAGCGATCCGTATGTCGCGAAGATCAACGCCGATGGAATCGAGATGAGCGCGATAGAGGCCGCAGCGGGCGCTACGGCGGCGGATTGCGTGGTGATCGTGACGGACCACAAGAGCTTCGATTACGCCGGGCTGGTGCGGACCGCTCGGCTGATTGTGGATAGTCGGAATGCGCTGAAGGGGATCGAGTCGGAGAAGGTGGTGCGGTTGTAGGCGCTCTAGACGATGCGGATTGGATGTGCCTTCCTGCTGGTTTTCGCGTTGGGCAGTCTCGCGGGCGCCCAACAATCATCGAAGGCGGAAATCCCGGCGGCACTCTTAAATCGGGCGCGCGAATTGGGATGCCAAATCCGTAGTTCCCCGGATATCGGAGGAACCGCTAAGACGTTACTTGTGTTTCGGAACGATTCAGATATGAACCCGGCGCAGGGGCGGAAGACTTACGACGGTGATGGAGCGCGCCTTCATCCACGGCGCATTATGACAGCTGACGGCGACTCCATTCGCGAACACTGCCCGAAGGCATGCATACAGCTTGGCGGGATCAACCATGACGGCATTCTCGATATCTTCAACGAGCCGGTTGTTCATTAATTCGAGCGGGGGAAATGGCTCGATTTCCGCGTGAAGCAGTGATATTTCGGACGACTCACTGACGTGCGGTGTGAGCTAGTTCGGCTGATCAGCCCCAGAAGTTTGGTCCAGCCAACGCTTGTCGACCCAGAGCTAATAAA
>Ga0206927_1156_pt1 | contig 14715 bp, 10 predicted proteins | sample Alteio_BWOrgHeat_60_FD_153249 | JGI IMG/M metagenome (GOLD analysis project Ga0206927, IMG submission 153249) | Enriched cells from forest soil in Barre Woods Harvard Forest LTER site, Petersham, Massachusetts, United States -... | ecosystem: Environmental > Terrestrial > Soil > Temperate forest >... | reverse complement strand
CGTTGCCTTTGCGGAAGACGGCCGCGACTCCGTTGAGACTGGTGCGGTAGTCGAAACCGATTTGCTGAGTGAAGGCTTTATAGTCGGGATCTTCGGCGGCGGAGGATCCGGCGAGGAGGTCGAGCATGCCGCTGGCTCGGAGTTGATCGAAGTCGACCCAGAGTTTCACGGAGCCGTCGAGCGGGAGCCGGCCGAGCATGTGGGTGGCGTCGTAGCGCTGAGAGATGCTGCGGTATTCTAGTGCGGCGATTACGGCTAGGGTCGCGAGGACGAGGGCGGTGGCTAGGTGCCAGGGTCGGGAGGTCACTTTCTTTATGATAGACGGCGGACAGGGGATGATCGTGGGTAGAGGCCGACTAGACAGTCGGCCTGCGGGCTGGAGCCTGGTCGACAGGGCTAAGGGGAATTGGACGGAGCTTAGAGTAGGTCGTCAATCTCATCGCGATCGGAGGAAAGCTTCCCGCACGAAGGGCAGTCGACGATGTACTCCTCCGTATCTGGATCAATTTCGATCCAGATTGACTCGTCGCGGCATTGTGGGCAAGGACCGGATTCCGGAAGATCCTGTCGATTGAAGTGATCGATGGGTGATTTGTTCATCACCTGTATATTGCCAATCGAACGCGCCAGTATTCGTGCTTGGGGGATGGTCCTGCGGAAGGGTAACCGCGGGCGGAAGCGGGTGCTACGCGGTGTCGTTCATGATGCGGTGGGACGTGGAAGGGCTTCGTCGAGGCTGGTCGGGAATCGGAGAGCCGAGCTGCTGGGTGACCGATTTTAATTCGGGATCCTCGATCGCAGAGGATCTGGCCACGAGCATGCCGCTGGCTCAGAAGTGATCGATGTGGATCCGGAGTTCGACTGCGCCGTCCACAAAGGGGCGGGCGGACACGGGCCATTACTGCAGCAGTGGACGTTCGAACTGGCCCCTGGCGTCTGGCCCCTAGACTACTGCGGTTTCCGCTATGCGGGCGTCTTTCCAGAGCTTGATGTAGGGCTTCAGGTCTTCCATCATGCGGAGGTATTGCTCGGGGTTCAGGGATTGGGCGCCGTCGCTGACGGCTTTTTCGGGGTGCGGGTGCATTTCTACGATCAGGCCGTCGGCTCCGATGGCTACTCCGGCTCGCGAGAGGGCGGGGACCAGGCGGCGTTTGCCGGTGGCGTGACTCGGGTCGAGGATCACGGGGAGGTGCGTCAGTTCGTTCAACACCGGGATTGCCGTGATGTCGCAGGTGTTGCGGGTTTCGGTTTCGAAGGTGCGGATGCCTCGCTCGCACAACATCACGTTGGGATTGCCGTGGGCGACGATGTACTCGGCCGACATCAGGAGTTCCTTGATGGTGGCGCTGAGGCCGCGCTTCAACATGATGGGACGGCCGCAGCCGCCGAGGGTTTTCAAGAGCGCGAAGTTCTGCATGTTGCGCGCGCCGATCTGCAACACGTCGGCGTATTGCGCGACCAGTTCCACGTCGCGGTCGCTCATGACTTCGGTGATGATGGCGAGTCCGGTTTGGCGGCGGGCTTTGTCGAGCAGCTTCAGGCCTTCTTCGGCGAGGCCTTGGAAATCGTAGGGCGAGGTGCGGGGCTTGAAGGCTCCACCGCGGAGGAGTTTGGCTCCGCCGCGGGCGGCGATCTCGGCGGATTCGAGAATCTGCTTCTCGCTTTCAACGGAGCAGGGGCCGGCCATGACGACGAACTCTTCGCCGCCGATGATGGCGTTGCCGGCTTTGATCTCGGTCTTGGCGGAACGGAATTCCTTGCTGACGAACTTGTAGGGCACGGAAATGCGCACGGCTTTCTCAACTTGCGGCATGCTCTCGAGCGACTCGAGACACGCGGTTACGTCACCAGTACCGACCACGCCGATCACGACGCGCTCTTCGCCTTCGATGGAGTGGACTTTATACCCAAACTCCTCGACACGAGCGGTGACTTCGGCGATTTGCTGCTTGGTGGCGTGGCGTCTAATGGAGATGATCACAGGAACCCCCTGAGGTTTGCGCGCTTGAAATTCGAGGCGCGCGCAGGCCCTAAAATTGAAACGGCCCACTCAAGGCGAGCGGGCCGCGCTTCCTAAAGGTAGAGTTTAGCACAGGAGGGGGCGGAAGACAGAAGACAGCAGCCAGAAGTCAGAAGCCGCGGGCCGGTTGTTGTTGGGTTAAAACGGTGGTAGGCTTTGCGTCGGAGGGCTTGCATGCAGACTCGCAATTTTTGGGCTGGGGCAATCTTGTGCGTGATGCCGGCATTCGGGCACCATTCCGTTGCCGCCGAATTCGATGTGTCCAAGATGTCGAAGATCACCGGCACGATTTCCAAAGTGGAGTTTCTCAATCCGCACGTGACGATTTCGGTGGACGTGAAGAATCCTGACGGCACGGTGACGGAGTGGAAAGTCGACGCTGCTTCTCCGAATGTTTTTGTACACAACGGCGTCCGGCGAGACCAGCTTGTGATTGGCTCGACGATTGTGATCGAGGGGTACCTGGCTAAAGATGGGTCGGCGAGGGCGGACGGTCGCACGTTGATTCTCGCCGACGGCAAGCAGCTTCAGTTCGGGCCTTGGGAGCATGATATGTGGAATCCGCTCCGCGATCCCACGTGGACTGCGTGCGATCAAGCAACGCCGCGTCCGGATAATTGCATTCACGTTCAAGCTCCGGCGAAGTGAGTCGAGCCTTAGCTCTCGCGGTTTCGATGGCGTTCGCTGTTCCGAACGCGCCGGCTGTGCGAGCTCAAACGACGCCTGCGCCGAAATTTGACGTGGCTTCCATCCGGCAGATCGGAGCGGGAGAGCGGTGGCCAGCGGGTTGCGCGGCAGTTGCCTCGCCGGGCAGGCTGGTCCTTTGTACCAACGTCGGGGTTCTCATCCGCAATGCGTACTCGGTTTTCGCGGAGGGACGCCGCAATGCGGTAACGATGCCTGTTACGGTGGAAGGCGGTCCAAGCTGGATGGCCGAGGCTTTCACGATTCAGGCGACTGCCGGAGGCGAGGCGAGTCCGGAGATGATGCAGGGGCCGATGATGCAGGCGCTGCTCGAAGACCGGTTCAAGCTGAAGCTCCGTCGCGAGCTCAGGCAGGTCCCGGTTTACGATTTGAACTTGGCGAAGGACAGTTCGAAGCTGCGGCCGCATCTGCAAGGCAACTGTACGCCGGTGGAGCCCGGGACGCAGCCACCTACCTCGGGTCCAGGGGAGAAACCGGTGTGCAAGGGCGTCTTGGTCAGCCGAAACGGGTCGACCGTTTCGCTCGAAGGAGACTTCACGCCGGCACAGACCTTCGTGAATGGGCTGTATGGAATTGGGGCAACGGAACGTCCCATCATGAATCGGACGGGGCTCACGCAATTGTTCGACTTGCATCTCGAATTTGCTGCGGTGTCTGTGTCGACGGGGACGGATCCGCTGATCCCGTCGATCTTCACGGTGCTTCAGGAACAGCTCGGGTTGAGGCTCGACCCTGCGAAGGGACAGCAGGAGTTTCTGATTGTCGAGGGACTGGAGCGGCCTTCGGAGAATTGATCGGAAGAAACGATCAGTTCGCTGTCGGTCTCTCGGCGTGATCGATGACCAGGATCGGGATATTCTCTGTGCCGGGCCTCAGCTTCAGCCCGAGATGATCGACCGGGTAACTGTAGACTCGTTCCTCGTCGGGTTGTAGTTGAACTCGAAGCACCTTGAAGTCGTAGCGTCCCGTCAGTCCGGTCCGGTCACGTACCGGAGGTACCGTGGAGACCCGGGTCAACTGAAGCGCAAGATCCTGCATGGTGGCTCCGTGGAAGTCCCAGCCATCGTCGCCCCGGGGACCGATCCACGTGAGGAAGGCGCCGCTGTCCAACTTCATGCTGGCGGGAGGGGCGGAGTCCGCGATCGGAGCTTTTAGTTTCGGGCCATTCTTGGCGACTACCAGTTCATAAATTCGCTCTTGTGATGGCTCTTCATGGAGTGCGAGTTTGAATCGCTCTTTGAGTGCGGCCCTGAGGGCGGCACGGAGTAATTCGTTGTCCTTGCTTTGGCTCTGCCAAGCTTTGAGGTCCCGCCGTGAGACGCGAGCATCGAAGGTGTAGTAGTCGCTGAACCAGCTTGGCTCGTTGGCGGTTTTCAGGTACATCCACATCGCCATCGGCCCCGGAGGACCATAGGCAAATCTCAAGGCTTGCGATAGGTTGGCCGTTGTCGTAAATCCATTCGGCGTAGGATCGGCAATGCCCTGTCTTCCACCCGCGGGAAGAATAACGGGGCGGATGGAGAGCACTTCAAATCGAAATTCTTTTTCGGGTTGGCCGGCAGCGAAACTCGAAAAGACGGCCAGCGCTAGGGGCGGGGCAATGAATGAGGTGAAGGCTCGCACCATTTTGATTTATTCCCTTATTGTGATTGGCAGGTCGGGGACCTGCCCCACTTTAGTTCGGGCTGGGCGGCTCCAGGCGATCTAGGACGAAGTGTTGTACTGGACCTTTCTTCCGCTCCAGTTTTAGGCCGAGTTGTTTTTGGAGGGCGGTTTGAAGGTCGGGGTCGGAGGAGCGCTCGGGAGACGTGGAATACGCGAGGTCGAGTTTGAACTCGCCATCGAGGCCGGTCTTGTCGACCACGCCCAATTCATCGGGCGTCCCGAGGAAGGCAAGAAAGTCCGCGAGCCTGGCCATGGATACACCCTTGACGAGCGGGGCTCCGGGCAGATGTCGCACGGGTTTTCCGTTGATGGTGATGTTGAGACCCCACTGCGTGTCCGCATCCGTGACGGGCTGCAACTTCGGCCCTCCTGGAGCCACCACTAGTTCGTAGAAACTGCCTTCCTTCATTGGGCGGTGAGCCACCATCTTGAAGCGGTCGGCGAGTAGAGTCTGAAACCTCAGCCTGCACTGAGCTTCGGAAACGGGCTCGGCCGATTTGGCTTCGATGGTGTAGATATCGGGAGCTCGCTTAGCCCAGGACGGTAGTTGATCATCCATTTCTATTGCTTCCGGGGGGCGGAGATCGAAGGCCCAAATGAGGAATCCGTACATCGTGTTGGTGCCCTTCAGGCGTCCGTTCAGACAGGTCATATCGAACGATGGCGGAAGCCCGTCGAAGAGCCGGATGGACGCCACTTCGAAATGAGGTGCCGGCGCTTGGGCTAAGGCCACAGTTCCGGCGGTGAGCAGCATCTTTAGAAGACGACGAAGCCTCATGTTGTACGAATCATATCCAAATTAGAAAGGCGGGAACATTTCGGGGCGAATATTTGTCAAACTGATGCCATAGATTTGGAACCGCATCAACCCACGCCCGATTCGTCCGTTGCGCGCTGGCTTCCGGCGTCGTTGGGGATCGGTGTCGCTGCGGGGGTTGCTTGGTTTACTCGGCCGGCTCCTGCTCCCGGGTCGATTTTCTTGAGCGGTGTGGTGATGCTCGCGGTTCGGTATGTTCTGGTCGTTACGCTGGCCGGAGTGGCGGGAGCGGCGGGTTTGCAGTTGGTGCTGCTGCGGCCGGTGCGGGTTAATTTCCGGGTGCTTGCGGCGATGGGCTGGCTGCCTGCACTGGCGCTGTTTGTATCGCATGTCTCGATCCTGGCGGCTCTGGCTTCGATGGCGGTCGGGTGGAACATCGCGAAGGCGGGGCGGGCTCGGCGGGTGGCGAAGGATGATGGCGCGTCCCCGGACGGATTGTTTCGAAGCTTCGCGGCAACGGATTCGTCGGCGTTTGCTCCAAGTCTGGCGGCGGCGTGCGCGGCGGTTTGCGCCGAGGGCGGAGTGTGGGCCGCGACCCTTGACCATCCGATTGCGGCGGCGGCGATGTTCGGAATCGGAGCGGCGGCTTGGGCTCGGACCACGAATCGGCAGAGGGCGGAGGGAGACGCGGAGGCGGGAGGGCTGCGAGTGCTGGCGCCGGTCGGGCTGGCGTTCGTGTTGACGCTGGTCGGGCTGATGCAATACGCGGTGGGGGGCAACTCCGATTCCGATGTGGCGCGCAACGGGCAGGCTGCGGGGAGGGATTCCGCGAAGGAGCAATTGGGCGGGACGTATCGCGGCATTATTCTGGTGCCGGAACCGGCTCCGAAGCAGGTGGTGGCACCGACGCCGCCCGCGGATCAGACTCGGGTGGGGGTGAAGAAGACGGATCCGTTCAGCATTCCGTTTTCCGGGGTGTACTGGATGTATCGCTTCCCGCAGAAGGAGCCTCCGGCGGGTTCTTATGTGACGAAGGGGACTCCGCTGACGTCGGTGTTCCGGACCAGCGATCGGTTTCCGTTGTCGGTGGAGGCTCGGCAACACTTTGGGTCGGCTATCGATCTGAGTTGTTGCGGCAAGATTCAAGTGGTGGTGCGGACGTCGGATGTGCACGCTCGATCCATCACGCTGGAGTTGATCCTGAGGGATACGACTTCGCCGGGGAGTCGGCCGCTGACGCTAGGAACGAGGGCGGTGCTGTCGGGGTTCGATCCGCTGCCGGTGGAGCACGGGGCTCCGGTGGAGGCGGTGCTGACTTACGAGGTGCCTCGCGGGGCGGCGATCAAGAAGTTCGACGAGGCGACGATTCGGTTTAACGCTTATCGGATGTTCGCTACGGCTAGTCCGAAGGTGGCGATCGATCGGTTTATTTTTGTGCCTCGGGGGATCTGAGGTGGGGGGCTCTTTCAAGCTGGCGATCGGTGGCTTGGGATTGGGTTGCGGGGCAGTCTGATTTGGCGGAGCCGGGCTGAAGCCTGCTCCACCAACGCTGACGTTCAGTGAAGCGGGTGGGTCGCTCGTCGGGATTTAGGGATTTGGCAGGTCGGGGACCTGCCCCACTATTCTTTCAAGGCTGGTGATGGGTGGCTTGGTTTTCTGATTTGGCGGAGCAGGGCTGAAGCCCGGCTGTAGGCTGAAAGCCCGCCCCACCTCAAAGTACACCCTCGAGGGGCCATAATGAATCTGGGATGTTGAAACTCCGGTGGGTGGTGCTGCTGGTGGGGATTGTGGCGATGGGGCAGACGCGTGTCGTGACCGATGCTGAGGTGATGCGCGTGCATCGCGGGGTGCTGCTCATTGATACTCACAATGATCTGCCTTACTGGACGGTCGAGGGGCACGATATTGCTTCCGCCGACGGGGCTCCGCATACATCGCTCGCGGGGCTGAAGCAGGGCGGGGTTGGGGCGGAGTTTTTCTCGGTTTGGGTGGCGAAGGATTTCGTCGAGGGGAATCGGTCGGCGGATCGGGCGCTGCAACTGATCGATTCGGTCAAGCACGACATCGTCGAGAAGTATCCGGCTGACTTTCAGTTCGCGGGGTCGGTGAAAGGGATTGAAGAGGCTCGGCGGCAGGGGAAGATTGCGGTGCTGCTGGGGATCGAGGGCGGGCACGCCATCGAGGATAGTTTGCGGTTGCTGCGCGATTACTACGACCTCGGCGTGCGGTACATGACGCTGACGCACACGAACACCAATGGCTGGGCTGATTCGGCGGGTGATATTACCGACGCCAAGGTGAAGCATCACAATGGGCTTACGGCTTTCGGCAAGCAGGTGGTGCGGGAGATGAACCGGATCGGGATGATGGTGGATATCTCGCACGTGTCTGACAAGACGTTTTACGACGCGTTAGACACGAGCAAGGCTCCGATTATCGCGTCGCATTCGGATTGCAGGGCTCTGGCGAATGCTCCTCGGAACATGACGGACGAGATGATTGTGGCGCTGGCGAAGAAGGGCGGAGTAGTGCAGGTAAACTTTAACTGTGGATTCCTATCTCAAAGATTCCGCGATGAATCCGCCTCGACGCAGCCGGTCGTAACGCAGCGGCTGGAGCAGGCGATTGGAGGCAAGGCGATCGGTGAGTTGGAGAGCGATGTTCTGGAAGGAAAGATTCGGGCGCAGGCCGGTGTGAAACCGGCGACGCTGGCGGATGTGGTGGCGCACATCGATCATATCCGGAAGATTGCGGGGATCGACGCGATCGGGATCGGTACTGATTTCAACGGAGTAAGCTGCACACCTCAAGGGTTGGAAGATGTTTCGAAGTTTCCGAATCTGACTCGGGCGCTGCTGGAGAAGGGTTACACGGAGCAGGATATCCGCAAGATTTATGGCGGCAACTTGTTGAGAGTAATGCGGGCGGTAGAAGTGGCGGCGGGCAAATGAGGTTTCGAGTCGGCTTGCTGGTCGCGATGGCGTTGTTAGGGGCCTGTAGCAAGACTCCGGTGGTGGGGCCGAAGATCGATCCGTTTTTGGTGGGACTGATTCCGCAGGACACTACACTGCTGGTGGGGCTTCGTCTAGATCCTTTAGAAAAGACAGATATCTATAAGAAAGCACTGGCGAAGCGGCCCATCCCGCAGGTGAATGCGTTTGCGGAGAAGACGGGCGTCGATCCGAGCAAGGACTTGTGGGAGCTGCTGTATGTTTCGAACGGCAAGAATGGGGCGTTTATCGGGCGCGGGAAGTTCTCTGACGAATCTGAACCAAGGCTTGGAGTAAGGGGAGATAAGCGATTCAATTATAAGGGGATGAATCTGGTCGGGGATGAGCAGACGGCGATTCTGGAGGTGGCTCCGACGGTGCTCGCGATTGGGGACACGGTGGAGCTTCGGGCGATGGTGGACTCGCATGAGAAGTCGAGCGGACCGGCTCCGGGGATGGCGGATTTGCTGAAGGAGATTTCTTCGTCGGCGCAGATTTGGGCGGCGTACAACGGGGGGCCGTTGCCGATGGAGTTTAAGGGGAACCTCGCGAACATTAATACGATGGTCGGGCTGATCCAGAAGGGGACGTTCTCCCTGGATTTCAGCGCGGGGATGAATGGACTAGCGGCGGGGAGTTCGGGGAGCGACGCGGATGCGGAGCATCTCGAGGGGGGGCTGAAGGCTTTGGTGGGGATGGGCCGGTTGTCGACGCCGGCGAATAATCCGGAGTTGCAGACCGCTTGGGATGGGTTGCGACCGACGCGCGACGGGCGGGATGTGAAGCTTCACATTGAGGAGCGGCCGGAGTTGGTGGATACGCTTCTCGGATTGCTGCTGGGCACGCCGAGACGCTGAGTCCCAAAGGCGCTCAGAAAACGTTTCTTTCCACCGGTGGGGTACTGGCATAGACTGCGGGTGGGGTAATGGTCAAGCCGTGGTGCTTGAATCCGCCGATCTGCAAACGTTCAAGTTCGCGACCGACCTGGGTTACAACCCGCGGGTGATGACGACTCCGAACGCGGGCGGGACCTGCAATCCGACCTTCGCCACGGAGTTCGATGAAGATTACGCGGCTCCGGGATATGTGGTTCAGGATCCGACTTTGCCTGCAGGGAATTTGGTGATGCTGTTCGAGGCGGAGAACCATTGCGTGAACGGCGTCTACAACGGCGGGACGGGGTATGCGTCGACCGGTTTTGCGCGATCGTCCGATAACGGCAAGACTTGGCCTGCGCCGCAGAACGGTCTCACGGGCGGGCCGAATCGTTATCCCGTTTTGCAATCCCTGACGGCAAGCGCGGAGCCGATCGACAAGAGTCTGGATGGCAACTCCTATTTGTATGCCACGTATCAACACCCGGAGTGGCGGAACCGCAGTCCCGCATGGCGCGGGGAATCCTCGGTCAGAACGAGGCTAGTTTTACGAAGTGGTACGCCGGCTCCTTCCGCCAGCCGGAGATTCTTGCGGAGGCCATCCGGGGCAGAGCTCGCTGTATTTCGTCGACGATATCGAGCTCTATCTTTTGACGTTTGTTTGTTCGAATGGCCCGCTCACAGGGCAGACGGCGACTTGGTATAATTCGACCGCGACCAGCCTGGGTCTACAGGATTGGAGTGTGCCGCAGGTTTTGTTCGATGGCTGTGCTGACGCCGGGGACGCTCCGGCGAACGGAGCGACGTACGTCGCGGGTGGTTTGGTGCCCAGGGTCCTGGGCACAGGTCAAGGGACGGGTCTGTCGAATATTCCCGGGGCGCTCCGCGGCTGTTTCCAAATACGGTGAATGGCGTGAATTATGCGGCGGCGGCCTACGCGGGAGGCCAGTTTGTGGGGTCAGCGGGTGTCGGTCCTGGCGGATTTCGCGGGGCAGACTCAGTATGTAGGAGAGTTCCAGATCAACTTTACGGTGCCGCAGCAGTCCCCGACGATGCCGGAAGGGAACTATCCGATTTCGATCTCGGTGAACGGGGCGCTGCGGCACGGCACTAGATATTGGCTCAGTGGTGCTGGACGTAGTGAAGGGCTAGGGCTACTCCGCATCCAGCGACCAGAGCCAACGGCAGCACGTACAGCAGAACGGGGATGCCGACGATGCAAATGGCGATTGCGGCTAGGGCGAAGACGGCTCCCATGATGTTTCCGGCCACCGGGATTTTCGACATGTTGATTTGCGGATTGTGAGTATTCTCCATGACGAGGGACCTCCCGATTTCACGGTAGCACTTCTTCCGCAAGCCGGGCCGAAGCCCGGCTGCAGGCTGAAAGCCAGGCCTCCTTTAGAAGTAGAACTTGGCGGCTAGCTGAACGACTCGGCCTGAGGCGGCGCTGAGGGCTCGGCCGAAGTTGCTGGAGTTTAGATCCGAGAAGGACAGGACGCTGCTGCTGAAGCGGAATTGCGTGTGGTTAAAGGTGTTGAAGGTGTCCATGCGCAACTCGAGCTTCTGATTCTCCTTCACCATTTTGATGTCCTTGATGAGGGAGAGATCGGTGTTGTTGATGCCGGGTCCATGGAAGTTGTTGCGGCCGGCGTTGCCGAGGGTTCCGATGGGTTCGAGCTGGAACGAGTTCGGGTTGAAGTAGTAATCGTTCCTCACTGTGGTGGCGGTAGGCGTCTTGGCGGTGTTGACCAGGCTGGAGGTGCGGACGTCATAGGTCTGGATGGGACCAACGACGTTGGGCGCGTCCCAGCATTGGTAGTAAACGTATTGATCGCAGGTCAGCGAACGAAAAGCGGTATCGCCGATGGTGACGGGGAATCCGCCTTGCAGAGTGGTGATACCGGCGAGCTTCCAGCCGTCCAGGACTTCGCGGGCGAAAATGTTGTTCCAATGCTTGCTCGCGTAAGGGACTTCCCAGTCATAGCTGAGCACCAGGCGCTGACGAGCGTCATAGGTGGAGTCGCCGAAGTAGGATCCCTGGATGTTATAAGGATTCGCGGTGCGGTCCAGGCCGGGGGCGGCTCCGCTGCCTTCGTAACCAGAGGTGTTGTCGATGGAGTGGCCGTAGGTGTACGACGCCATGAAACTCAAGCCGTGCGACAGGCGCTTGTTCAAGCTGATTTGCAGCGAATTGTAGCTGGACTGTCCGATGGTGGATTGAGTTCCGACGGAGGCGAAGATGTTGCCGGGAGCGTAAAGCGCGTGGTCGGGATAGTCCACGTGCTGGCTGGCGCGGTCGGCGACGCAGGCGGGGCTGGCGGCGCAGGCGGCTTGTCCGGCAGGCGAGATGGGATTGCCTTCATAGACCAAAGAGAGGTGGCGTCCCAGGGCTCCGACGTAGCCGATTTGGAGAATCATCGAACCTGGCAGTTCGCGCTGGATGTTCAGATTGAAGTTCTCGGCGTAAGGCGAGGTTGAGTTGGGGTTGCTCACGTTCATATCGAAGGGCTCGAACGCGCTGAAATCGATGGACTGTCCGCGCACGGGAGCGACGAACGGGAACGGATTGGTCGCCAGCTTGCCGGTGGAGACATCCTTGAAGGGATTCGCGAAGCTGGGGCTGCCGCCGATGTTGCCGACGCCGAAGTTGGTGATGGAGAAGGGAGCTGCGCTGAGCTGCTGGAGTCCGAGCTCTTCTTCGGTGCGGTTAAAGTAAATCCCGTAACCACCGCGGATGACGAACTTCTTGTGGCCCGTGAGAAAGCCACCCCAATCGGGCGAGTACGCGAAGCCGAAACGGGGCGCGAAGTGATCGTAGTGGGCGTGGTAGCCGGACAAGGTGCAGCCCTTGTCACCGGGGAAGGCCAGGCCTACCGGAGCGGTGGGAAACACGGTGGACTGTTCGCCGGGGATGAAGCAGTTGTTGTCCAGCTTGTTGAAGTGCTGGTTCTCAAGAGGCGTATCGAGCTGATAGCCGGTTCCGTAGTTGAAGGTGAGATTGCGAGTGGCTTTCCAACTATCCTGCGCGTACAGGTAAATTTCGTAGGTTTTGAAGTCTTGAATTCCGCCGCTGCTTTGAATGTAGGTGTCGGGGAATCCGAGGAGAAAATCCGCGCCGGCGTTCCCGGTGCTGTAGGGGCCGGAGCCGCCGAATTCGAATTCGCCACTGTTCTGCGCTTCATAAGGATTGAAGACCTGATAGCGCCGGCCGTCGAAGCCGAACTTGAAGGTGTGCTTGCCGTGGACCTTGGAAAAATTGTCGTCCAGCTGGAAAGTGTTGTTGATGTTCGGCTGAGGTCCGTAGGGGCTGAATCCGAGATTGAAGAATCCCGTGACCTGGATGAACGGCATGCTGGCGGAACTGGGGAACTCGGGATTGATCCCGGTGAATCCGTAGGAAGAGGGGAGGGCGGGATTCAGAGGAGCGGTGTTGTTGTAGTTGAAGCGAATGTAGGATGCCCGAAGTTCATTGAGCGTGGTGCCGTTGAAGGTGTGGTTCCATGCGGCGACGAGGTGCGTGACCATCGAGGTATCCTGCTCCGCGAAGCCCGGCAGAGTGGAGCCGAGGAACGGGAGCGCGTGAATCACGGGGTCATGCTGGATAAAAAGCGATCCCCAGATAATGTCCTTCGAGGTGAGCGTGTCGTCGATGCGCGCAACGCCTTGCTCCTGGTCGCGAGTCTGCACGGGATTGTAGCCAAACAGACCGCCCGGAAGGGTCGACTGCGGGATGAACTTGCTGAGCAGAGAAGCGGAGATGGGATTGAAGTCCGCCGCCGGGATGTGGCCGGTCGGGAACAGAACGCTGTAGGGAGTTCCGGCTGCCATGGTGGCTCCATTTTCGGCGACGAGGGGAGCCGGCGAGGTGGCGGTGGAACTTGCGATATCCGGGAAGAGTCCGCCACGCTGCGCCGCGGTGAAGACGGGAACGGCTGTGGTGGTCTCATTCGAGTCCGGAGCGCGGCTGCGCGTGGACTGATAGGAAATCATAAAGAACGCATGCTGGCGGTAGATGGGCCCGGAGAGCACGCCGCCGAATTGGTTCTGATGGAACACCGGAGTGGTGGTCTGGAAGAAATTGTGGGTGTTCAGAAAAGTATCGCGATAATACTCGAACAGCGTGCCGTGAAAATCATTGGAGCCGGACTTCAGGATCGCGTTCATGATCGCGCCGGAGTTGCGGCCGTACTCGGGATTGATGGTGCTGTCGATGAGATTGAATTCGGCGATGGAATCGGGGCTGGGGGTGACGAGAGGCGTGTTCAGCCGGAGGTCCATGGAGTCGGCGCCATTAATCAGGAAGGAATTCTGCTGCGACTGGCTGCCGTTGGTGGCGTAGGCGAAATTCGAACCGAAGCGGTCACTGCCGGCTACCACGCCGGGGAGTAACTGCTCCAAAGATATCCAGGCGCGGTTGAGCGTGGGGAGGTCGACGATGGTCTGGCCTTCGATGACGGCTCCCATTTGGGTAACCGTGGTCTCCACCTGGACTCGGCTGGCGTCGACTTGAACAGTTTCCGCGGATTGGCCAAGCATTAACGACACGGGCAGATCGTAAACCTGATTGAGTTGCAGGACAATATGTCGTGTAGTGGTGGTGCGGAATCCGTCCTTGGAAACGGTGACGTCATAGGTGCCGATGGGCAGGCTGAGAAATTCAAAGGTCCCCTGGGGAGAAGAGGTGAGCTTTGTGGCGACCTTGGTTTCGGTGTTCGTGGCGACCACTTGCGCGCCCGGAACAAGGGCGGAAGTAGGGTCCGTCACGGTGCCTCGAATATGGCCGACTAAGTCGTCAGCTCGAAGCAAGGGGAAGAAGAGAAGAGAGACAGCCAATACCCAGCGACTGCCGTTACGCATATCCGTTCACCTCCAGGCGGTAGCCAATAAACGAAAGCGACGTGGCGCCAGTCCTTCGCGGACCGGTGGGATCAACGCCTCAAATATAAGGCGAATGTAACCAACCTGTCAACGAAATTTAAGAGAAACCATTCTAGAACTGGACGCACGGGTTAGAGTTACGGTAGTTGAGAATGTTTCATGGGATGTAAATGTAACGGTAAGCGGGACGGAGGCATCCCATCCCGATAAGCCGGAAGGAGAAGGCCCGCCCATCGTTATGGAACGGCGCGGGTTAGCTCGTTGGCGGCGGAGAGGATTCGCTCGCTGGTGCTTTGGAGGACTCTGCCCAGGCGCACGATCTGTTCTTCGGCTTGCTTCCACTGCTTCTGCTCAATGCTTTCGCGGACGCCGGGAAGGGTCTTGACGCCATAGCCGGTGTAGAATCCGGGGGCGTAGATTTGGTTTTGATACCACGGGCGGCCGGGCAGGCCGTCGTTTAACGTGAGGGCTCGCTCGACGGCGATGAGTTGTGTGTTGACGTCGCGGAGTTGGGCGCGAGCGAGCGCGGAACCGCCGCTTTGCATCGCACGGGCGAAGGCTTTGTCGTATTCCTGACTGGTGCGGTCGAGCGCGGCTAGGCCATTTTGGAGGGGCGCGAAGTCGAGGAAGGGCGGGACGGATTCTTTCGGAGGTGCAATGGTTTTGTGCTGCGGGTCGTCGCGGGCGGTGAAGACGCCTTCGTCGATTTCTTTGTTGCGTTCGACGATTTCACTACGCTCGGAGTCCGAGAGGCGCTGTACTTCGTCGGAGTATTGGTGAAGGGTGTCGGTGAAGTTGGAAAAATCGTAGGGCAGGACTTCG
>Ga0206927_1155_pt1 | contig 14797 bp, 19 predicted proteins | sample Alteio_BWOrgHeat_60_FD_153249 | JGI IMG/M metagenome (GOLD analysis project Ga0206927, IMG submission 153249) | Enriched cells from forest soil in Barre Woods Harvard Forest LTER site, Petersham, Massachusetts, United States -... | ecosystem: Environmental > Terrestrial > Soil > Temperate forest >... | reverse complement strand
CTATCAGGAGGCGACGGTAGTAGGCGGCAACGCAGATCAATGGAAGATTCTTCGGCCTGCATAGAACAGACCCAAACAATCTCGATAATAAAATGCCTCCACTTGATGGTGAACCTGCTCAAGTTAAATCACATCGGTTATTTAGCGGTCAATTCCAATGGCTCGATTGTTTTGAGACAAGGAATGTCAGAAATCAGGGGAAACATTACCCTGAAGCTTGTCTCCAGATGAGAATTCATCGAAACTCCTGACATGATGCTGTCCGGAGTAGGTCGTTCCGTCAGGCATATAGATGATCGCGAACGCTTCGCGCAAACCATCCGAGCGATTGGGACCAGCACAATGAAAGGTCAAGCCGTTGTGAAAAGTGCAAGAGCCCGCCTTCAACGGTACGCACACCCTTGTGGCCATTTAGTTGTGGAGCGATTGCAGGCAGTTCGCGGTTATCCTTCCCCAAGGGTACAGTCCCGGCACCCGCATGCTCAACCGCGCCTGTTCAAGCAGCGGCCAAGTCGCTGGGTTATCGCGGCAGCCACCTGGCCCGCAGTTTTCAGACGGGGCGCGCTCCGGCGCGGTCGGCGTGGCGTTATGGAATGATTTTTTTGACCGGGCCGATTCCGTTGTTCGCGGCGGCGTACTTCGCGGCCATGTTCGTTGCGGCGAAACGCGCCGGTTATCACCTCGTCGCGATCGGCCCGGTGCACGAACAATCCGCCGCCGCGACGGGCGTGATGTTACTGAAAGAACAACGTATCGACGGGCTGATCATGCCCATGTTTGCACCCAGCGACGATCTGCGTCTGCTGGAAGCGGCGAACGCGCCGATTGTAATCGTAGGCGACGGCGGAAAGTCCTCGATCCGGCAGTGGAGCTCGACCACGCCGCCGGCGTTGCACTGGCCGTCAATCATGTCGCGGACCTTAGCCACGTCAGCGCGGCCTGGGTCGGGCCGCCGGGCGCCAGCGCGGCGCATACGCGAGAAACGGCATTCCTCGAGACGGCGCGCGAACGCGGCCTGCGCACCGAGGTCATTCCCGTGAAAACGCATTGGAATCCAGACGACGTAATCCCCTCCGTGCGCGAAGCAGTGGCCGCGGAGCTGCAGCGCCGTCCGCGGGTCACCGCGCTGATTTGCTACAACGACGTCACGGCGCTCGGCGCCATCCACGGCGTCAACGATGCCGAGCTGCGTGTTCCGCAGGACGTTTCTGTTACGGGCTTTGACGATCTTTACGGACAAGTCGCCGTAGCCGACGCTGACGACGGTCAGCCACATGATCAACGAGATGTCGGTGGCGGGGGACGATTTGCTGCTGGAAGAGTTGAACGATGCAGGCGCGCGTGAACGGTTGAGCGGACAGCGACGCCTGATTGCGCCGCGACTGGTCGTGCGCCAAAGCACGGCGCTATGGAAGGTGGAAAATGTAATTGGCAAACGTTGACCAGAGTGCGCAGTCATTTCTTAGAGAGGATTTTTATCATGCGTTCCTTCAAAATCATGGCTCACACAATCGTGCTGTCGGGCCTCGCGCTGCTATGGGCTGGTGCGAATGTGACGGCGGGCGACCTGGATATCAAGGAACCCGAGAAAGCCGAGACGGTCACGCCACGCAAGCCTGAACGCGCGCGCTGGTCCTGGAACAAACCGGAGGCGGATTTCACAACGACCGGCGACCTGGCGTGGAAGCCGGAGCCACACAAATTTGAAGCCGGTTCCGCCGCGCGCTTCATCGATTTCGAACGGCGGCAACGATGACAATTCCGGCGCCGACAAGACGGCCGCCTGGAAACATCATCCCTGGGATCCGAACGCGGCCGGAAAAGCCAAAGCGTGCCGCGGCATCTTCACTTACGTATTCAAGCGCGGCGTGGTGTACCGCGGCGAACTGGCGGCCTCGGAGTCCGGCGATGCGAAGAGTCTCATCCGCCTAACCAGCGATCCGCAGTGGCGCGACCCCAAGGGCCCGGAAGATGCCGTAATCAGCGGGGCGGAGCGCGTGACCGGCTGGACGAAGGATGCCACCAACAAGTCCATTCCCGACGGAGACAAAGTCTGGTCGGTTGAGCTCGCCTACTCGCCGCGCAATGTGTTTGAATACCGCAACGGAAAAATCGAACGCTTGAACCTGGCGCGCACGCCGAACTGGAAAGTCTCCGATCCCGAAAGACGTGATGAGCGAATGGTGGAACTGGGAACAGCCGGAGCGGTGGGCGGGCAAGTGCAGACGCAGGTCGCCGGCCACGCGGCGCATCTGGGCATCGACAAGAAACACCTGACGCAGCCGGCCGACTACTACCTCGGCGCGAACGTGCGCAGTGAATTCGGTTTCGTCATGGGTACGCCCTATCCCACCACGGTCGAAGCATTCGACGCCACGAAAAAGCCGTCGCGATCCAGGGTCTCTGGTTCGGCGCGTCAGAGCACATTCTGACCAACAACCGCTACTACCTGGAAGATAAGCCGCAATACCTCGACGAGGGCGGCGAATTCTGGTTCGAGAAGAAGGGCGATGGCGGCAGGCTCTAGCACTTCATTATTCGCCATTTGCATTGCGACGCGCTATGACTATCTGATGGCGCGGCTCGCCCAGAGCGGCGCTTGACTAACCTCGCCACCACTAGCTAGGGCGTCTTGGACGCGGGGACTAACGCAACCCGACAACTGTAGCAAAAGGCGTGCATATCCGGAACGTTCTTTATGCGACAGGCAGACCGGCAGACCCGCAAACTGCAGTTCCATCCGCCTCCGCGTAATACACGATTCGTGCCTTGTGCGGATCCCTGCGGATCGTTGGTTGGGGATTTGGAATAGTAATCGTCTGCGTACCAATCCTGGCACCATTGGCATACGTTGCCATGCATATCGTAGAGGCCCCACGCATTCGGTTCTTTCTGCCCCACGGAATGCATCTTTCCCAATGAATTGCCCTCAAACCACCCTGCATGCTCCATATCGGCGTCGCTATCGCCCGTATTAAATTTCGTTTTCGTTCCAGCGCGACACGCGTATTCCCATTCCGCTTCAGTCGGGAGTCTGATCGAATTTCCAGTGAGTTTACTTGCCGTCTTACAGAATTCCTCCGCGTCCATAAAATCCATCCCTGTTATAGGAACGACTTCGCCTTTGAATATGGTTGGTTTGCTGCCCATTACCTTTTCGTATTGAGCTTGAGTAACCACGTATTTACCCATGTAAAAGTAGTGCGTAATTTTTACCTTGTGAATCGGCTTTTCGTTCGCGGGTCCGTCTCTGGAACCCATTTCAAATTCACCCGCTGGGATCAACATCAGTTCCATCTTGACGCCGTCACCAAGGTCCAGGCTGACCTCCATGGGTGGGGCATGCGCGTCGTCAATCGCCTCCAGTCGCACCCCCTTCGCTATCAGGACAGGTGCTGAATTGGTCTGGGCGGGACCGGCGTGCGGTTGCGGTAAAATCGATAGTTCCTTCACGCCTGCATGCGCCGCGTCTAAGCCGACTGGCTCCCCATTGCGTGCGAAGAAAACAGCCGCGATGACTGCAATGACTACGACACATGCAATACCGACAAATAACGGGAACTTGTCGCCCTTAGCCCCAAGCGATGCAATTTTGGGCGAGTGCCGTTGTGGAACTTCATTTGCGCGAACAATTCTGCTTCCCTTTTGTAGCGGGTGTCTGACCCCGTTTTGATCGCACGGAGGTGGCGAGGGAGTCTTGCGTTGGGCCTTTGCAAGCTGATGAATGTTGATTGCATCCATCTCCATCGTCATCACGCCCACCGCGCAATCCTTGCAGTAGACACCTTTGAGTTTCTTGTCGCGCCCGAGGCCTTCGAGAATCTGCTTGTCGGTAATGCGCTTGCCGCAAGTCTCGCAGAAGTAGAACTTCGTGACTGCTGACGCTGGTTCCTGAGTCATAGACACAACTTGCGTCGTCTGGTCATTAATCGATACCGGAGCGGGTATCTGCAGTAGCACAGAACTGGTGTGCTCATACAGAGGCGCGCATTTCGGGCAGTATAACTTGCCTTCGTCCGTACGCCTGCATGCACCGCCAGACAAAACTGCCGGCGTCACCTTAGCCCCACAGTTGTCGCAATACATGATTTCCACAGTATTGCTCCCCTGATCCGTTGCAAATTGCTCGGTTTGTACAAGTGCAAATGCTCCTCCGCACTACACAGCAAGTAACTTACCACGTAGTCCTCATGGAACGTTCTTGCGGTTGATTCATAGAGAATCGTTGACCGCGATCAAGTGCCCTTCTGATGTCTTGTGAAACGCTTGTGAAAGGTCTGGCTCGCTTTTCGATGAATGGCCATCATATAAGTTAACTTGCATGAACATGAATGAATATTGGAAGTGCCATTTCACAGGCGCTTGTCCGGTAACGCTATGACGCCAAAGGTGTTGCGTCAGGATCAACGCCGACTCCCTCGCTCTTCGCATTCCTTTTTCCTTATACGATAGGGCGGCCAGCGGAATTCGATGGTCTTGTCGTTGACGTTCTGCGCTGCTTCAAAATTGAACGTTAAGAAGCTCCCGTGCTACGGCCAATTCGCTGAAAGGAACCTGCTTTACCGAGCGTGAAACAATGTCCGCCTCAAGGCGGCGAACGACGACGTAGTGCCATGGCGAATATAATCGTGTGTATGCTGCTCGGCCTGATGAGGCGCCAACCCCAACTCCGGCTCCCCCACAGGCCATCGACAAGTCCCTCGCAGAAATCCTGGACAAAAAGATCGACGTGATCTACCGCCGTGAGTACCTGTGCGAAGTTCTTGACGACCTCGACAAGCGCGTCGGTCTACGCAGCGCATATCCGATCAGCATTGGTCGAGCCATGCTGACATTCGAGTCCAAGTACGTCAGCGTGAAGGAGGTTCTCGAAAAGTTAGTCGCCAAAGGATTTAATCTGGAATTCAACAACAAGACGGCCGTCTTCTGGAAAAGCGGCGACGACAAAGCATTCGCCGCGCTTGAAAAGAAACTCAAGGATGGAGACGCGCATGCGCGCTGCGAAGCCGCCTGCGATCTGGCCTACACCGGCTCCAAGCGTGCGTGTTCGCTGCTTCTCACCGTGCTGAACGATGAGGATGCGTCGGTGAGAATGTGGGCGATTTTCAGCCTTGGAAACTTCAGGGACACGCTTATCTACGCATCGCCCCCCTCTGACCTCGCCGAGAGGTTGCTGAAGGACCTGCCGCCGTCGGGTGAATATCTGGCAGCGGTGGCTCGTTTACTCGGTGCAACACATAGCAAGATCACCGAAGGCAAGCTGCTCGAAATAACTGACGGCAATGACACGCCAGCGCGTGAAGCGGCTGCGGAAGCCCTTCGAACATATCATTCCAAAGACGTCGTGACTGCGCTTATTAAGCACATCGGCGACGAGGATCAAGTCACCCGCAGAAACATTGCGAACACTCTGGGCGAGATCGGAGACGAGCAAGCAATAAAGCCGTTATTTGCCTTTCTGGATCGAACGTTTTTTCTTACCGAATTCGAAGCTGAATGCGCGGCCAAATTTGGATGGGAGAAGATCAACGTCGAAATTCGTCGCGGACTTGCCACTCAGAACGTTGTTACCCGGAAAAACATGGCTCTTGTCCTAGCTTACGTTCGTGGTAACGGGCGCGAAGAAGCCTATGCGGAACTTGTAGCACTGCTTAAGGATCCGGACAGTGGCGTCCGCGAGACTGCAGCCTATGCCTTTTATTATGCTGACAATCCCGATGCCGTAGAAACACTCATAAACGTCATTGAAAAAGAACCTGAATCATCGGCCAAGAAAAAAGCCGTTGATTCGCTGGCACGATTGCGCACCGAAAGATCGACGCAATGGATACTTGAGCATTACAAAGGCTGCGAAAAAAGCGATAAGAGTTACTATATCCGGTCCCTTGGTGCAACTCGCGATGAACGAGCCTTAGACGTTCTCGTCGAGGCAATGAAGTGTGGGGATCTGCTAAACACGGCAATGGTTGTGTTAGGTCTTACGGAGGATAGATCGCAACGGGCCTTTGACTACGTCGCCGCGTCGCTGAACGACGTTAAGGAGGGACCGCGCTGGCATTCGACGATTGGACTGACAAGGTTTCGCGATCCTCGCGCCATTAACTCACTCATCGCATTCCTGGACCATTCATCGAGCAAATGGAAACCCGCAGTTGCCGCAAGCTGCGCCAGGGACTACCTGTTTGAAGCCAGCTTGAGCGACCGCGAGAGGATTAAGATTGCTTTGGATGCGTACAATGCGCAATTGCAGTCTAAAAACTCGCCACCTAATCCGTCCTCGAAGAGCGATTTCTGACTCAGTTGTGATGGCTCCGCGAATTAACCGATGATCTACTGACAAAAGCAGTGTTCACTTTTCAATTTAACCAGCGCAGCAACTGCCAGTCGCGACCGTGCTCCATGAACACGCTTGGCTTGAAAACGCCTTGGGAACTGTCAAAGAGCAACGCGTAAGACATTCATGCCACTTTGATTTCGAACACTGGCAATCGCGCGTCGCCGCCAAAGTTGCCGCGATTCAATCGAAAGACGGGTTTGACCATACCCGCGGAAACCCCGTCGCCGAATGAGCCGGCAATCCAGCCGACGATCCCCAAAACGCCGAAGCCGCCGATCCTGCCGGTCGAACAGGACAGCGAATTCCCAATGCTGGATCATGAGCTGTGGAACGGCGAGGTGCAGGCTAACTATCCCAGCAAGACGCACATCTAGTAGGTTGGTCTGCCCGCGTTGCAGGAAGTAGCGCCATGAACATCAAGAAGCCCAAGTCGCTGCTGTGCAACCCTGCGCTCGTGATCTGCTTGCGATGCGGCAAGCAGTTCAAGTCGCAGGACAGGATTCGGATGCGGGTCTGCTCGAATTGCAGGCAGCGGAAGACGTAGCCAGCGCGACGCCGTTCATGTCCCGCCCCGGCCTGCCGCCGCCCATGCGCCTGGGGGGCGGCAATCCATTTACTGCTCGCCTAACGGCTTTTCAACCCGCATTGCGCATAAAGTCAAATTGATTACCGCACGGCATTAGGTTGGGCGACGCTGAGCCGGGGCTGGGGGCGCTGGATCGGCGCTCATCAGCATCAGTTCCCGCTTCGCGGAGCTGACGGCGGGCCACGGCGCAGCGCAGCGAGGACAATTCGGCAATGACGGCAAGCGTTTTCCGCGGCACGCGGGACAGCGGATGCGCTTTTCATCGAGCAGCAGCACCCACATCGCCAATACGGCGGGAATGGCACCGAGCAAGGCAAAGAAGCTCCAGCCCAGCCGGCTGGGCAGCGAAGCACCCCGTTGCTTGAGCATGACGAACACCAGCGCCGCGCAGAGCAGTAATTGGACAAGCATCCCAATGCATGAACGCGCAATCCATTTATCATCCAGGAGGTTCTGAATGTCGTCCGAAAAATTAACGCCCCTGACATATTGGAGACTAAGCATTTCGCCGGTCAGCATCAGGATGGGACTCACTCCGGGAATAAATCCGAACAAACCGGCATTTAAGGGAGGTTGCGAATCGTCATCTAAAGGAACAACAATATCTTTCGACCATAGAACGTCGCCTTGACTATTGATTTTACACATATAGATGCCGCGTGGTTGCGCACGGTCGAGTTTTAATTTGTATCGACCATCTGCAAATATACCCAATGTGTTTTCGTCTATCAACCCTGCCTGAAGACAATACGCAGTTTTATTCGCGAGCTGTTCAGGCAAAGCGAAGCGCTTCGTGGTTTTTCCATCGGCGTTGCAGACTGAAATTGAGTTCGCGCCAAGAATGAAGACATGCTTAGGAGCCCGTTGATAAAGCCATCTTGTTCATGGCCGTTACGCGGCGGCCTGAAACAAAGGTTCGAATGTATTTTTGCAATCGTGATGGTGATATCTGGCTGTATAGGAACCCACAACGGCGAAAACGCCAAAAATGATGCTTTTCGCCGCGTTGGCCATCTCACGTGGCGTTCCAAAGCCGAACAGTTTTCGGAGTATCAGACTCAAATCGAACGCGGCCACGTGAATGAGCAGCCGTTTCAATATGTTGGGGTGTCCGCGTAGATGCGTCCGTCTCATTCCTCCGGTCTCGTAACAATGCGCGAAAGACCGCTCAATCAATTCACCTCGTCGCCGCATCAGTCGCCTGCCACGCGCTCCTTTAATTCTCCGCCGATTAGCGTATACGGCCTCACGAGCCTCGGCTTTACCTTCCCATCTCCGGCGGCCACGATTCGGTTCTGAAACATATGTCCGCACGCTCATTTCACTGAAGTCACTCACGACATCGTTGCTGTGGTAACCCTTGTCCGCAACCAGTTCGTCACCCCATCGCGGATGCAAATGCCCCGCCGCTTGCGCTTCTTCACTGATGATTTCCAGATTTTCCAGCGCCATACCAAAGGTCTCGGTAATGCTGGTCGTATCGCCCACTATCGCGCCTTGAAGCGTCACCGCCAGCACCGCGCCGCTGTCCATGTCCACTGCATGCTCAGCCTTATGAGCCAGATGCGTTCGGCCATCTTTCATCTGTGTGATTTGCGCATCGGGATCGTGGGGATTCTGCCAATCGTCATTGCTACCTTTGTTCTTCCGCTTCTTGTCGAGCTTGGCCAAGTCTTCACGCGTCGGAGTTTCAATGCCGGATTCCTTCGCCAAGCGCGTCAGAAACTCGTCATACTTTTCGCCGGTGTCGCGCCGATGGAGGCTGCGCATCGCTGCATTGGCTTCCAGAGTTGTGGCGTCCACACCCACCGTCTTGCCGCTGATCAAATCCTCTTGCGCCAGCGCCTTCAGCGCCCAGTTGAAAATCTCCTGATGGGTTTCCACATTGATCCGCTGCCGAATCCGCGAAAGAGTCGAATGGTCCGGCGTATGCTCGACCAGCGAGTACCCTAGAAATTCACGCAGCGAGAACGAATCGGCGCAGTTCCACGCAATTCTGCGTTCGGAGTCCAACCCCTCGAAGTACCCAATCATCAGCATGCGAAAGTAGACCGCTGGTGGAATGCTCGGCCGACCCGTTTCCGCGTAGAACTTTTCGCACAACGAGCTGACATGCGCATCGAACCCCTGTTGCCGCAGAATCTGATTCAGACGACAGTAAAATGGATGTCCCGGTGCTTTTACCAGCGCATCCGTTGCAATCCACATTTCGCGCTGATTGGATTGTTCACCTTCACCCATTGCCATGCCTTGTCGTCTCCGGTTGCCCAATCTATGACGCAGCACCGTCACTCAACGGGGGTGTAATACCGAATACGATTTTTGACCCTTTATCAACGGGCTCTTAGGCGTGCTAGGATCATTGTAATCGTCGCCTATGGAAAGAACGTCACCATCAAAAAGTTTGGCTAATTTCTGACCGGCAAATGAATACACAGCGTGGCTAGTGCTGAAGTATAGCATCTCATCGCACGGATTCATCATCAAGTGTCCGCGCTGCAAATGCTGCAATGTCGAGCTTCTCGAACGCATGCCACGCGGAGGCCCCGTGATCACATAGCCCCTGGACAACAGCACATCGCTGACTTTTCCATTTCACGATTCAGATCGTCGCGATCGTCGAAGTGGACAGCTCGTGTTTGCGGCAATCGACGCGTACGCGCGGTGGTCGTTTGTCTCTCTGCAAAATTGATCATTCAATGAACACTCGCAACTCGCCCAAAGCCGCCGTCTGCGCCATCAAAGCACCTCCCGCAGCCTCGCGACAGGCGCTGATTATCGCCCGCGCTCAGTCCAATATGGTTTTCGTCGTCGGCTTCGCGACGACAAAAACCATATCTATTTATTTGGGCAGTTGTTGACTAAATGGCGCTCTTGCATAGACGGCAAACCATCAAGGCGCAATCAGGTCACGCAAGAATCCACCGGTAGCTTCGACCGGGGGAAGAAAGTCGCGTATGTCTTCGCCGCCCGTTCCCCGATCGCCTGTCGCTGGACTCCGCCTCTCTGATCGCCAGCCGCATCCATGACCTCGACAGCACTGCCGTCGGCTCCGCCCCGCAGGCGCATAGGCGGCGGCGGGAGGAACGGTCGTGGTGTTGGCCGGAGGTGGACGATCGGCGGAATCGCAATGCCATCGTTTTGACATTGGCTTAGCCACATGGTATTGTCTCGGCATGTTAATACATCGCCTTGTTTTTGGTGGAATCATGGTGCGCAAGCACTTGCTTTTGGGTGGCTTGAGCGTCCCTACCTCTGGTTCCTATTCGTCGTCCTCTTGTTCATCTAGGGCCGCCCCCTAACCGCTGCTGTCGTCGTCATGAGCAGTACACGGGCGACCAGGTGGTTCGCCCTTTTTCATTCCCCATTCAATGATTACAGGAAAGGACCGTCAATATGATTGATTTGAAGGATTTGCGCGAAAATCCAGAGAAGTACCGCCGTGGCGCCGCATTGAAGCGAATGGCCGTAGACGTGGATACGATTCTCGCGCTGGACGCCGAGCGGCGGCATTTTCAAATGGATTACGAGCGTCGCCGTACGCAGCAACGTGAAGGTTCGCAAGAGATGGCCGGACTATCGGCGGCACAAAAACAGGAAATTGCGGCGCGATTCACCGTTCTAAAGCAGGGTATCAAGTCGGCGGAAGAACGGATTCGACAAATTGACTCGGCGCTGGAACCCCTGTTGCTTGCCGTTCCGCAACCACCAGACGATGACGTGCCGGCTGGCGCTGACGCGAACGATAATATCGTCATTCGTACTTGGGGAACGCCGAGGCAGTTTGATTTTGCTCCTAAATCCCACATAGAACTCGGTGTTGCGCATAAACTGATTGATCTGGAAGCCGCTGCTCGCATCAGTGGCTCGCGGTTCTACGTGCTCAAAGGCATGGGCGCGGAATTGCATCAGGCAGTGCTGCGATATGCCTTTGACTTCATAACTCAAGTGAAAGGATTTGTTCCACTGATTGTGCCGTTGCTTGTTCGTGAAGCGACCATGCAGGGTACCGGATTCTTTCCAACGGGACGGGACCAGGCGTATCATGTCGGCGCTGACAATTTGTTCCTGACCGGGACGGCCGAGGTCGGATTGATGGCTTATCACATGGATGAAGTGCTGAATGAGACCCAACTGCCTCTGCTATACGCCGGTCTAAGCACCTGCTTTCGCCGTGAAGCCGGCACCTACGGGCGCGAGACGGCGGGGCTATACCGGGTTCATCAATTCGACAAATGCGAACAGGTCGTTCTCTGCCGCGGCGACGAGGCAGAGAGTCGCGATTGGCTGCAACGGATACTTGGGTATGCCGAGGAATTTTTGCAGCGGTTGGGGCTTCCATACAGAATCGTGCAATGCTGTACGGGCGACCTTGGTATTAAGAATGCAGCGCAATTTGACGTTGAGGCATGGATGCCGAGCCGCTGTGTTGCGGGCGATCCTGCAACAGGATACGGAGAAACTCATTCGGCCTCGCGCTTATACGGTTACCAGACTCGGCGTCTGCGCATCCGTTATAAGGATAAGGATGGCGTCATGCGCTTTTGTCATTCCCTAAACTGTACGGTTACCGCCAGCCCGAGAATCCTCATACCAATTTTGGAGAATTACCAGAATCGTGATGGAAGTGTAACAATTCCAGATGTGTTGCGGCCTTATTTGCGAGGTCTTTCCCAAATTGGCTAAACTGATTGCCCGCCGCATCCCTGAGATCGCCAGTCCCGACATCGCCCCAATCCGCCAACGCATGGGTGGCGGCCGTCTTCCCTATTTGACGGCACGCAGTCTCATTCGAAGATCGTTTCGCTGCTCCCGTATCTTCCGGAGAGACCATCGCGGACGAAGAAGTGAGAAATTCGGTATGCGTATCATCGCTTGGAACTGCAAAATGGGCTTTCACCGGAAGCTGGCGTCGCTGATGGAACTGCGACCTGATGTCGCTATCGTGCCGGAATGCGCAGCGCCGGAAATTCTGAGCAAAAAGTCTCCGCTCGTTTCTACCATTTCCAATGTCTGGATCGAGCACAAGAACAACAAAGGTCTCGCCGTTTTTTCCTTTGGCGAGTACACCCTTCGACGCCACGAACCGCATTGCGGTGACATTCACTGCATCCTGCCAATCGAAGTGACTGGGCCACAGTCGTTCCACCTGTTGGCAGTATGGGACTTCTACTATGCGATGTCCGGCGAAGGGCCTTTGCTTCAAGCCTTGACGCGCTACCGGGACTTTCTGGTCTCTGCTCCTACCGTAGTCGCCGGTGACTTCAACACCATCCGATATGGGACAGGCCTGGCCGGGCGAATAACCACGCCAATACTATGAAGGCCATGACCGGCCTCCTCAGCGCGTACCATGCCTTTCATGAGATTGATTCCGGCAAAGAAACGGAGCCGACGTTGTACTGGCGAAACCGCAAGAAGGACGGCCCCAAATACCACATCGACTACTGCTTTGTTCCCAAAACCTGGACTGGCCGATTGCAAAACGTCGCGGTGGGATCGTTCGATACGTTGATCAAATTGAGCGATCACATGCCGCTGATCGTTGATCTGGAGTTTTGAGGCTGGGTTCGCCAACGCTATGGGAACGGGGCGGGGGTGTTCATGGGGGTGTTAGGATCGGTCGTTTTTCTTTGACGAACAAGCGACAGAGCCGCTATCCTCGAACAAGCGTTCGGGATGTCATTGAAACGCGAGGTGTTTGGCGACACCCATATTGAGCAATCGCTATCATTGCAAGTTGAATCATCCGCCCCTCGCTAACTTGTTTGCTGATCTTTGCGATTCCCCTTGCAGCACTGGTAGTAGCAATTCGGGGAATCTTGCCCAATGCAGATGACCGGAAAGCAATCCAATTCGGGCTTTGTGAGTTGCTGGTGTTGCCGATCGCACTTATACTTACGTTCTTTTGTACGGTGGATGTCTCAAAGTCATACAACTCTGGCACCGGAGGAAACGCATTTCTTTTAATTCAGGAAGGCGTATGTATTGCCTATCAAGTATCTGGGGGACTCATGGGTTGGATGTTGACAACGAGAGAGGAGAAAGGGCGCTTGGGTTGGAAACCGTCTATCGGTTTAGTCGTCGGCGCGTGGGCGGGCGTTGCAGCAGGAATTTTTGCCCTCGGAGTGTTTGTTGGAATTTCAATGGCGATCCCTTGAAAGCCCCTTCGCCTTCTCGTCGCCCTTGTCGTCCATGGGTCGGTATGATGGCGCTTCGGGCGTTGCTGCGCAATGAACGCTTCGGGGTTGGGAAGCGATGACGGGGCGGGCGTCACGGCGGGGCTGGCGGCTTGCGGGCGGAGCGGCGGCGGATGAGAGAGACGCTGGATCTGGACAATGGTGTGAAGCTGGACTTGGTGCTGATACCTGCCGGAAAGTTCGTCATAGGAATGGCGGAGCACGAAAAGGGCGGTGAGGTGCGCCTATAATTTCAGCTCTTGCACGACAAACTGCGTGGAATATAACTCCCTATGCAGGTAAGTCTTTCGAGGAGCCGAGCCACAAGCAAGAATGGGGCGACAATGTCGGGAATCCTTGCGAGACCGTGGGCACCCGGGTTTAATATGACTTGTCCAAAATGTGGACAGCATTTCGCTCTAAAGTTGCTACGGACGTATACCGACAAGTTGGAACGAAAAATATCAGTTTATCAATGCTTTAAATGCAACCAAGAGACTCTATCCGCCGACAGACATCCACGCGGAGCAGTTTAGACAGCTCGCGGAACATTGCGCGTTTTTGCCCAGCATTGAACCCATAGTAGCAGTCATTACAATCGCCGTGCTCGGTTGGAACTTGAGCCACCCTCTCTTCTTCCCCATCCGCTCTTCCATACCCCGCAGCATACCGCATCCGCCGCCTTCTGGAACTGAAAAAGGGCTGCGGGAATGGCGTCAAAGCCGAGCGGCGGCGAATGGGAAAGCGGCCGGGGCCTCAATCCGAAATTACGTTCAAGCCCTCGGCGAAACTACGACGGCTGGCGCGTGATGGAAGAGCACGACGGCAGCGACAACGATCATCGCCAGTACACCTACGGCCCCTATCCCGACGAAAATGTCTCTTGATTCCCTGCTCGTCCTGTCGTATTCCGTCGGTTGCGAGCGGAGCGGCGCGTTCGTGGGCAGAGGGGAATCACGAAAAAATGCAAACAAATCACATCGCAATTCTCGTGCGAAATATGAAAGCAATAACTAGTTCCAGTTGCCTGGGCGTCAGATAACAGTATTTGCCTATGAGGATCAAAATATTATTGAGCAAGAATCGAGACTTATACGTCAAAACATGCGTGGGGGCGGAGCGTAGGAAGGACGAAAAACCCAAGGAATAGAGCGTTTATGCGCAAAAAATCCGATCGCCAACTTCCGCTGGACTTCGCCTCGTCGAATAGGTTGGTACAAACTCATTACGCTATGTACAAGGCCATCTCGGTCATTCTGGGCAAGAATCCCGGCATTCTGGATGCCGTACATGCGGATCTCTGCGCCGGAGAGAAAAAGCAGAAGCGCAACATCGAAGGTGTCAGTTCGGAAACGATATTACGAATGGCGATTGTGCAGAAGATCGAATCTCTCACTTTGCGCGATCTGATCCTTCGCGTGGCGGATTCCGACATGCTGCGTTTTTTCTGTCAGATCTACGATGATCCGATGATCGATTTCACGACCTTTTGCAAACTGGTCAACATGGTCACGCCGCAGACGTGGGAGAAGATCAATGAGATTCTGGTCCGCTACGGACGAGACAAGAAAGGAATCAAGGGCGAACAATTGCGCATCGATACGACGGCGGTGGAAACGGACATTCATTATCCCACGGATTCGTCGCTGCTGTACGACTGTGTGGACAAGCTCTCAAGTTTGATCTGCAAGGTGC
>Ga0206927_1153_pt1 | contig 14821 bp, 16 predicted proteins | sample Alteio_BWOrgHeat_60_FD_153249 | JGI IMG/M metagenome (GOLD analysis project Ga0206927, IMG submission 153249) | Enriched cells from forest soil in Barre Woods Harvard Forest LTER site, Petersham, Massachusetts, United States -... | ecosystem: Environmental > Terrestrial > Soil > Temperate forest >... | reverse complement strand
GAGCGCCAGCGGGAACAATATGTTTGCCCATTACGCCCTCGTCGATCGATTCGACTTCCATGGTGGCTTTATCGGTTTCGATTTCGGCTATGACATCGCCGGCCTTCACTTTATCGCCCTCCTTTTTTGTCCATTTGGCGAGGTTGCCCTCGGTCATGGTGGGGGAGAGGGCGGGCATCAGGATTTCTATCGGCATGTAAAACCTTAAAGTTATTTATATGCGGCAGGATAACATAATTGAAAAGGATAACAAGAAGGGAGGATTTGAATTATTTTCTGACTGCGCTAGGAGAAGTTGAACGGTTCCCTGGCTCATAACTTAAGCTGGCAGTCAATTCGGTTAAGCCGATATATTTGAATTTAGCCAATTTGCGTAAGAGCACATCTAACCCATCTCTATTCATGCCTTCTATTCTTGCAGTGTTATCGCTAGGTATAATTTTCATATCAAACCCGTCTTGCTGCAGCTGATCCACGCATTCCTTTCTAGCTTGCCAAGCACGAAAAGTTAGCATTGCATGAAATTTATCAACTTTATCTTCATATAAACTAACTTCCGGTAATTTCCTTATCGAAATATCCACGAGTTTCGGGTTATTGCCCAAACCCTCAATTCTTATTTCCGATTTTTCTGCCTTCATCGGTTCCTATAGCAAATACCTTTCACCGCCTCGATGATATCCGCAGTTTGCGGCAGGGCAAGTTTTTCCAGGTTCGCGGCGTAGGGCAGGGGGACGTCCTTGCCAGTTACACGGATCACCGGCGCATCAAGTGAATCAAAAGCTTCTTCCATCACTATCGCAGAAATTTCCGCGCCGATTCCGGCGAACGGCCACCCTTCCTCGACCGTTACCAGCCGCGAGGTTTTTTTCACCGATTCCAGGATAGTTTCCTTGTCCAAAGGCCGGAGCGTTCGCAAATCTATAACTTCGGCGCTTATCCCATCTTTTTCAAGTTCCGTCGCCGCATCCAGTGCGGCTTTCACCGGCAAAGAAAATGCGGTTATGGTGACGTCCGTTCCCTCACGCAAAACCACCGCCTTGCCGATTTCTACCAATAAATCATCACCCTCCGGAACTTCAAACGACTGGCCGTAAAGGATTTCGTTTTCCAGGAAAATCACCGGATTCGGATCGCGGATCGCCGCCTTGAGTAACCCTTTGGAGTCCGCCGCCGAATATGGCGCGATGACTTTCAGGCCGGGAATATGTGCGTACCAGCTTGAATAGTCCTGCGAATGCTGTGCGCCAACGCGCGTTGCCGCGCCGTTCGGCCCACGAAAAACTATCGGGCAACGGATTTGCCCGCCGGACATGTAATTGGTTTTCGCGGCGGAATTGATGATTTGATCCATCGCCTGCATGGCAAAATTGAAGGTCATGAATTCGACGACGGGTTTCAATCCTGCCATCGCCGCGCCGATGCCTAGCCCCGTGAACCCATGCTCGGTGATTGGGGTATCAATCACCCTGGCGGCGCCAAATTCCTGGAGCAGGCCTTCTGTTACTTTATATGCGCCCTGATATTCGGCCACTTCCTCGCCCATGACGAAAACGGCCGCGTCCCGCCGCATTTCCTCAGCCATCGCATCGCGCAAGGCTATTCTTACAGTTTGTGCGGTCATATCAATTCACCAGTTGCAGTGCAAATCTTACCCTGCGTTTTTTTCCGCCTGGATTTCCTTGCGGCGGGCATCGGCGAGCTTTTTTAAATCCATCAACGCTTTGCGCGCGCGCGTGCCAGCAGATTTATTGCCTGCCGTGAATTTTTCATCTTCCGCTAGGAAGGTTTGCAGGGCTTCCTGGATCTGAGCGCTGGTGTTTGACATACATTATCTCCTTTGGTTGGTGGTTGAATATTTGGTTAATGCGTTTTTATTGATATACTATTTTTGCCTCGGCCAACATTATCTGGTCAAAAGGGTCGCTAAGTCCAGGAGATTTTACTTGCGGTGAAACCCGGTTGGGGTAAAAATGCTTGAACCCAGAATCAAAAAAGGAAATCACCATGCCCAATCGCAATAAAATCGCATTAGTCGGTGCCGGAAATATCGGTGGAACGCTGGCGCATCTGGCTGGCCTCAAGGAGCTCGGCGATATAATATTGTTCGATGTTGTTGAAGGCGTGCCGCAGGGAAAAGCCCTGGATTTGGCTGAGAGTTCGCCGATCGAAGATTTTGATGCGAACCTCAAAGGCGCTAACGATTATAAGGACATAACGGGCGCGGACGTGGTGATTGTCACTGCCGGAATCGCCCGGAAACCCGGCATGAGCCGCGACGACCTGGTCAATACCAACACCGGCATCATCAAAACTGTAGCCGCTGGGATTAAACAACATGCGCCGAACGCATTTGTCATCGTCATAACCAATCCGCTGGATGCGATGGTGTGGGTAATGCGCGAGGCTTCCGGGCTGCCGCACAAGAAGGTGATCGGGATGGCCGGGGTGTTGGATTCGGCGCGGTTCAGATATTTTCTGGCGGAGGAATTCAAAGTCTCGGTTGAGGATGTGACGGCATTTGTGCTCGGTGGCCATGGCGATACCATGGTGCCTTTGGTGCGCTATTCGACGGTAGCCGGGATTCCATTGCCAGATCTGGTGAAAAAAGGTTGGACGACCCAGGAAAAGCTGGACAAAATTGTGCAGAGAACCCGCGATGGTGGCGCGGAAATCGTCGGCCTACTCAAAACCGGATCGGCATTCTATGCCCCGGCATCGGCGGCGATACAAATGGCGGAAAGTTATTTGAAAGACAAGCGCCGCGTCCTGCCCTGCGCTGCATATCTCTCCGGAGAATTCGGGGTGAAGGACTTATATGTCGGCGTGCCTTGCATAATCGGCAAAAACGGCGTCGAGAAAATCGTGGAGATCGATTTATTGCCAGCGGAAAAATCCGAATTCGATAAGTCGGTTGGTGCGGTGAAGGAGTTGATTAAGGGGATAAAGATTTAGCGGCTTCTCCGCCCGGCCGCAGTTTCCGGATTGATGCCATACCCTCTAAGGATTTCCACTATTTCCGCCATATGCTTATTTATCCCGATAAGCGGGGAGTGGGGCGCGAATACTTTTTCAATAATTTCCCGGTCAGGAGGGGTTGGTAGGAAATTTTCCAAAATGGCTTTACGTCCTGAAGAAATTATCTTACCGGGAATACTCTTAAACCCCATGCTTGCCGAATTTCCTCATTGCTCAAACCTTCAATATAGAAAAGCCGTAAGGCATCACGCGTTTGAGGGCCTTTTATGCAATTTATAGCCCTTTCCGCTAAAATTAACACGGTTTCTATGGCCGCCAAGGCCGCGAGCAAAGTCTTTATTCGGTGATTCTCTTTTTCCGCGACTATGTTTTCCCATGAGATATCCTTATCATTTTTGAGAGTGTCGCCGCCGCTAACAGGTATTTGCTGCGGACTGTTCCTGTTTTGTCCCAGAACCGAACGCACCTGATCTAACATGCGTCTTTTCAGAATTGTCTTAAATAGGTTGGAAACAGTCTCTTCGTATATCTCGGGAATTTTTTTGAGAATATCGTAAAAACTATCTGTTACCGCAGCTTCGACTTCCAGTCTAGCTCTAACGCTGCTGTCGCTATATTTATTTCTCGCCTGGCTTTCAGCAAATTTAAGTGCGTTAGGAAAATTCGCGTTTACGAAATCGGTGAAGGCCTGTTCATTATCCGGCCCCGCTGCTTTTAACTTTTCAAATCCTATTATTTCAAAACTCATACGGATGATAATAACCTAAAAAGGTTAATACATAAATCAACTTTATAATTTCCGATTCCCTGCTATTCTGGCCTTAAATGTTTGGCTTAAATAAAAAGAAATTTGTCCTGACCATTGGCGACGATGGGGTGGTATTAAGTTTCTTCAGCGGCAGCAGGCTGAAGGAACGGCTGTTCGCGGCGTCACCGAATTCCGCCGAAGCCCAGGCAATTACAACCCTCTGCGATCGGTATGCGGAAACGCCGCTTTACGTGCTAGTCGACGTGCTCGATCAGGCCTATGTGCAGCATATGCTGCCGCCAGTAAGCTCATTCACCATAAACAGCCTGATAAAAAGGAAACTCAATAAGGATTTCGCGCCAAACGACATAAAATCGGCAATCAAAATTGGGCGTGTGCAGAAGGCGCGTAGGGACTGGATATACATGTTCGCCTCGGTTCACAATGTCCCGCCGTTTTCCGAATGGCTGGAGATGGCGCTCGAATTCCCCAATCCTTTCGCCGGCATATATCTATTGCCGCTCGAGGCCGAGCTTATGGTGCGCGATCTAGATAAGGCGTCGGAAGGGCAGAAACGCAATAAAACCGCTCAATGGAAAATGCTGATCACGCATAACCGCGTTGGCGGCATGCGCCAGGTCATATTCCGCAATTACAAGTTGGCGTTGACGCGCATCAACCAGCCGGTCGGCGATTCGGCGGCTGAGGTGCTGGCGGGCAATATCGAGCAAGATCTCTTATCTACCATCGAATTCATCAGAAGGATGGGATTCGATGAAAAGGAGGGGCTTGATCTGTTCGTGATCTCCTCGGCGGAAATAAAAGCCAATCTGGATTTGAGCCGGATCAACGCCACTGGGGTGTTCCTGTTGACACCGCAGGAGGCGGCGATGCGCCTGCGCCTTACCGGAGCGGCGGAGGAAGGCGATCGTTACGGCGATGTGGTGTTAGCAGGGAATTTTGCCACGAAAAAGCGGCATGTCTTGAGGCTTGATACCGCCTACAGCGGTAGGCTTAGAAAGTTGTACGCCATGGAGCATGCGGCCAAAGCGGCGCTCGGCGTGTTCTTCCTATTTGCCTTTCTCATATCCTCCTACCTGATAGGCAACTATGTCTCGCTTTCCAAAGATGTGCGCGTAGCCGAGCAGGAGAAAAGGCAAAATGCGGAAAAACTGGAAAAACTGAAGAAGGGGGAACAAGCTTTTCCCGTGGATATAAACCGGATTTTGGGCACCATTTACCTGCACGATCAGCTTGTGAGAGGCGCAACTGGCGCGCTGGATCTATTGACGAAATTTTCTGCCGCCAAAACCGGCAATGTCATGGTGAACGGCATTGAAGTCAACACCGGCGATTTAATATCGGACAAGGATAAGAAGGGAGAAGGGAAGTTAAGCGTCACTTTTTCCGCCAGTATGGAAAATGCTGGAAAGAATATCGAGCAGACTCTGGAGCTGACTGACGCCATGGTAAAGAAAATAAACTCCGCATTCGCCGATTATGATGTCAAATACGCCAATCTTCCGGGTAAGAACGCAATAAATACCCAGATTGGCAAGGTGCCGGACAATAAAAACATCACTACTTTCTCCGTGACCATAGTGGAAAAGAAACATGCCGCGTCCGGCAATACAAGCAATGCGCATGCAACGAGCCAATCCCCAGCTAAAAGCCAGGAGGAAAACCGGCAATGAAATACGACGCATTGCGAAAAAAGCTTTTCAAAAAGCTCGCCGTAAGTGGTGCTATGGTGGCTCTCGCACTACCGGTCATGGTGTACCTGTATTTGATGCAGGATTTCCTGAAATCGGATTATGATAAGGTAAAATCAGAAATCTCTGGCATTGAGGGCAGTTATAAGAAAACCAGCGAAAACCTGGAAAAAGCCCACGGCGTTTTCGAGAGGTACGAAAGCCTGCCTGCTGACCGGCTGCCGCTTCCATCGGTCGACGCTATGGAGGTGACGAGCCGCATCCGCGAAGCACGCCTTCCGTTGCAGGAGTTGAAGGAGCGCTACCGGCTATCAAATCTTGACATGTCGCTCGCCGCTCCCGTCGAACTTGCCGGGGAAATGAGGAAAGATAAGATCAGCGCGGCAAGCAGCAAGGTTACGCTGAAGTTTTCGGCCCTAACCGATGAACTTGCTCTTTCGTTCATAGATGCGTTGATTGCCGAATTTCCCGGCTATGTGTGGATAGATTCTCTGTCTATGAGACGTTCCGGTGTGGCAATAAATGATGCGATGCTTGGTCAGATAAGAGCCGGAACCATGCCGTCGGTCGTTGACATTATGCTGGTTTTCGACTGGATAAAACTGAAAGATAATTCTGGCGCCGACCAGCCCGCCGTGTCGCCGCTGGTGACGAAACCCCCCGGATGAACGGATGAAAACGGTTCACATGAAATATTTGATGATAGTCATAATCGCCGCTCTTGCCGCGTGGTCGCCCCGGGCAAAGGCCTCCTCCACTGCTCTACAAGTGCAGAAAGCATCCCCGGCTCTGGCTGAAAATGATTCGGCTAAATTTCAGGGCACGGATTTTGACCTGCTTTCCCGCAAAGGAGAACTGATGATAAAACGGCAAGATATGAAGGATATCTATGACGCTTTAAGCGGCGTCGTCGTCAGGAGAACCGACAATGGCAATGTGGAAATAGCGGTCGATGCGGCTACCGTAGCACCGTCTTTTTTCGTGAAATCTGTGCTTTATTTTTCCCCCGCGAACTGGAGCGTCTGGGTGAATGACCGCAAATTCACGCCGTTTTATAATAAAAGCTACACCGCGAAGGGCGATGTCGATTTTGAAGTAGCAAACGTTGATCACGACCGGGTACGGTTGGTTTGGAACACGCACTACCTTGATGCTATATCCCCTGGCTGGCGGCAAAAGCTCTCACCTGGCAATCCGTCGGCCAACCACGCGCTGAAAGAGCCGGGATTTATTTCTCTGACAGGCAAGATATTTGTGAGCCAAGACGGCAACCGGGTGGAAGTGATATTGGCGCCGAACCAGACTTTCGTTACACATACTATGGATGTGGAGGAGGGTTATGTTGCCCCGGTTACGATAGCGGTTCCGGCGGTGGGCAAAGTGAAGGATAATACCGATACAGAGATCAATATAAACCCAGCAACCCAGCACAATATAACAAAATAGAACCTAAATGAACCAGCTACCATTGGAAATAAACAGCCTCTCCAAAAGTTTCGGCAACCAAAAGGTTTTGGAAGATGTTTCGCTTAGCGTAAATCCCGGTGAGATTTTCGGGCTGATCGGCTTGAACGGCGCGGGGAAAACCACGCTGATAAAAATTATTCTTGGGTTCCTTTCACAGGATAAGGGCAGTGCCGCAATTTTTGGCATGGACGCCAAGCAAACTAAAGCGCGGGCTAATCTTTCCTATCTGCCCGAGAAATTTAACCCGTCGCAATTTCTGAAAGGTGGTGAATTCCTCTCGCTCTCGCTCAGCTATTTCGGCAAGAAATATGATCCCGACTTGGCGCGGGAAAAATCCGTGGCGCTTGATCTCGATCCGGCGGTTCTCGACCATCGTGTAGGCAAATATTCCAAGGGCATGGGGCAGAAATTGGGCCTGCTTTCCGCGCTTTTAACCGATGCGCCGCTTTTAATCCTCGACGAGCCAATGAGCGGGCTTGACCCGAAAGCCCGCATCCTTCTGAAAGACAATTTACTCGAATACCGCAAGACCGGAAAAACTATATTTTTCAGTTCGCACATCCTGGCTGACATCGAGGAAATATGCGACCGCATCGCCATATTGCACGATAATAAAATGGTTTTCATCGGCACCTCCGATGAATTCAAGAAAAACTATGAGGGCAAAACGCTGGAGCGCTCATTCCTAACCGCGATAAAGGCGGCGTAAATTCACTCCTTCCGCCGTTTCGCTGTCACTCCACGAAAATCTTGATTTCGTCATTAGCCATTTGCGGCATCGGCTGGTAGGAAATCCTTGACTGACCAGGGGAAACGCCAGCTTTAGCAAAACTCTCCATCAAATGGCTGCCTTCGTGCTCGGCAGCTTGCCGATTGGCAGCCGCCGCATCTTCATTCGCACCGGCAGGATAATATACCACGGAATTGAAAATCGCATTCGGCTTGGCCTCCAGCGCTTTCTTCACCGCGATGTAAAGCGGCGAATCATAATGGACAAAATCCTGGTTGAATCTTATCACCATCAGCGGCTTGTCTTCGGCAGGTGATGTTACCGTGCCAGGAACCACACTCAAGGACGGAGATACCGGATTTATGGCAAGCGCCGCCGTTGGCGCGGGCGCAACCGGAACAGCCTCGACTGGCGCAAGTGCAACTGGGGCGGATGCTTCTGGAGCAGCAGCCGGAGCGGCAAAAGGCGAAGGTGCCGGTGGTAGTGCGGTGTCATCATCCTCAACCAGCCCACATCCGGCAGTGAATAACAACAGGGAAATAAAGGCCAGTTTTTTCATCATCATGGCAATTCCTAAAAATAATAAGCTAAGGTTTCATGTCTAGAATTTTCCTGTTATTTTGGCAAGAGGATAATCCATGGAAGATATTATCGTTGAAACTCTGGGCGCGAAAGGTGATGGCATCGCGGAAACCGCCGATAGGCGTATCATCGTGCCGTTCGCCCTGCCCGGCGAAAAAGTCCGAGTTGGTGAGAGCGGCGAAATCGTTGAAATATTAAAATCCACCGCGGGCCGCCAAACCCCGCCCTGTGGGCATTTCTATAAATGCGGTGGTTGCCGCCTGCAGCATATGAGCGATGAGTTTTACGCCGGATTCAAGCGCGGAATATTCTCGCAAGCCCTCAACCGGGCTGGCGCGGAATCGGGCGCAGCGGAACTGGTTATCGTCGGGCCATATTCCCGCCGCCGCGCCATTTTCAAAATTACGGACGAGAAAGTGGGGTTTTACGCCGCCGATTCCCACAACGTAGTCGATATTTCCGAATGCCACATATTGGAACCGGAGATTTTTGCCTTAGCCCAAGAATTGCGACATATTCCCGGAATCAAAGAAGCATTGGTGACGCTTGCCGATACTGGGCTGGATGTTCTTTTATATTCGGAAAATCCACCCGCGTTAGCGGATTCGGAAAATATAAAGAATCTCACCGCTGCCCGGATTGCCTGGAAATATGGCGAAAAAATCATCCCCATAATTTCTCGTGGTGCCATCGCTATGCAGTTCGGTAAAGCCTTGGTGGAATTGCCGTATGAAGCCTTTCTCCAGCCGACGAAAAAAGGCCAGGAATTGATTACCGCTGAAGTCGCGCGGGCTCTTGCTAAAGAAAAGGCTATCGTTGATTTATTTTCCGGCTGTGGAACGTATAGTTTCCCGCTGGCAGAAAAATCTAAAATTCATGCGGTGGAAATGGGTGCGGAAATGGTTCAAGGCATAAAAAAAGCGGCAGCTGAGTTTCAAATGCCGGTGACGGCGGAGAAACGCAACCTGCATACTACTCCGCTGCAACTTGGCGAACTGGAAAAATATTCCGGCTGTGTCATCAATCCACCGCGCACCGGCGCATTGAATCAATGCAAAATCCTGGCGAAAAGCGGTATCAAAAAAATCGCAATGGTTTCTTGCAACCCCGATACTTTCGCGCGCGATGCCGGGATTTTAATCCGCGGTGGCTATAAAATCGAACGCGCGCGCGCCATCGACCAATTCCACTGGACCAGCCATTTGGAGATCGTTGCGGTGTTTGGTAGGTGATTTAAAAAAGAAAAACCCAGGGGCGTCCGGATGGACGCATACCTGGGTTCCGAGAGGGACAGGGGGGTAGAACCCCTAATCATCCCTCTTCAACTCCTCAATACCCAGGCGCACAAAGTGCGTCTGGGGTTGTTGGGGGGCTGGTTTGGTTCTCCTCCCTCTAGCCCTTGCTAAGGCCAGATAGAAGAGCCTAATGGCCAGAGCGGCCAAAAGGAGACCGACCAGGCTGCCCGCGCCAAACCATTCTGCCATCGAAACACTCCTTTCGACTGTGGCCCTTACACGCGTTGTGTTTGGGCCCGATGGGAAATCGCGCAGTTTCGGCTTGCTGTGCTCCCATGTAGCTGGTCATCCCTTGTGGGGATGGTTGTGAACCAATCCACACGGGACGACAAGCAGAAACATTCTCAGTATAATATAAGAGTGGCCGGAGAGATGTTAAACTTTTGTGAAGATTTATAACATATTGATTTACCACAATAATAACCAGCCTTAATCCCTACTTCCCGTCAGGGTGATTATCTCAAAAGTCGCGGGAATCAGGCCGTCCTTATTCCCAAACATTTCCTTATATTTCGCGGCGATTTTTTCCATGGTTCCGCGTGCGGTGAAATTTTTGCGGCGTTTGGCGAGTGCATTTCCTTCGCCCATGTTCTTAAGGTCACGCATCAATTTATAAGCGTCCGGGTAGAGCACGGTGATTTTTTCGGCATCCGCCACCGGCATGGAAAATCCAGCGCGTTGCAGCAGCCCGGCGGCAGTTTTTATATCGGCAAACGGGGAAATCCGAGGGCTGATCCCGGCATCCATCTCCGCCGCCATAATCGCCTGACGCAGCTCGGTCAGCGTCTCCGGCCCGAACATCGAGCCGAGGAATAGCCCATTTTTTTTAAGAATCTGGCGAATTTGGATGAGTGCACCGGGCAAATCATTCACCCAATGGAGCTCGAGTAAACTTAAAACCAAATCGAACGAATTCTCCTTAAATGGCAGAAATTCCTCATCCGCAACTACCTGTGGCCGGTTTTTTATCGACGCATCGGCGCGGATGATTTTTGTAATATTCGGCGGAACATCCAACATCTCACGCCCGCCGAAATCGAGTGCCAGTGGAAATTCTCGAGTGATACCCTCCAGATGCTGCGTAAGTCTTGAGGCCGCTTCTTTGAGCAGAAAATCATGGGCTCCAATCAGCCCCGCCGCCCGGTCGCGATGCAGCCGTTTCACCCTACGGTCGAAGATGATTATTTCATTCACTTCCTTCCGAACAGCTTCTCTATATCCGACAATTTCAATTCGATGTAAGTCGGGCGACCGTGGTTGCATTGGCCGGTGTTGGGGGTTGATTCCATCTCGCGGAGCAACGCGTTCATTTCGAAGATGTTGAGCCGCCGCCCAGCACGGATGCTGCCGTGGCAGGCGATGGTGCCAGAGATATGAGCAATCGCGTCTTTTAAGCTCAATAACTGTCCGGATTCCTCTAGGTCGTCGGCCAGATTTTTCACCATTTTCCTTATGTCGAAATCTTTAAGCATGGCCGGAACTTCGTGCACGGCGACCGCACTTTCCCCAGATTTTTCCAGCACCAGCCCGAATTTTGCCAGTTCATTTTTTTCTGCGTCCAGCATTCCCGCCGCGCCGCCTGGCAACTCAACGATCTCCGGGAGCAACAATTTTTGCGTTTTAACCTGTTCCCTGGCCAGCGATTCCTTCATTTTTTCATAGACGATGCGCTCATGCGCCGCATGTTGATCGACGATAACGATGCCTGTCCCAGTTTGTGCTACTATATAAGTTTCGTGCAACTGGCACCGCGCTGCGCCGAGCGGATGCGATATATAATCGCCGGGTTCCGGAATTTCCGCTACCCTGGCCGCCGGAGCCGGAAGTTCAGCGAAAATAGTTTCGGATTTTCCTGCAGGTGAGAAAAAACTGGCGACAGTTCTTTCACCAAATCCGCCGCTGGGTGCACCATGTGATCCGCCGTATCCATATGACGCCTGCCCGCTGAAATTTGCTGCCATCCTGGATATCGCCTGTTCGGCTACGGTATTGGAGGCGCGGTATCCAGCGTCGGTAATCGCGCGCCGGATGGTGGCGATGACGGTTGAACTCACCAACCTCCCATCACGGAAACGTACTTCCAGCTTGGCCGGATGCACGTTGACGTCCACTTCTTCCGGCGGCAATTCCAGGAACACCGCCAGCACCGGAAACCGGCCATGCCCCAGGAAATCCTGATATGCAGCGCGCACCGCGCCGGAAAACAATTTATCCTTCACCGGGCGGCCGTTGACGAAAAGATATTGCGCTTGCGAAGTGCCGCGGTTAAATGTCGGAAGTCCCGCGAATCCGCTGATGGCGATGCCCTCTCGCTCGGCGCGGAGTTCCAGCGAATTGGCTGCAAAATCATCGCCAAGAATCGCCGCCAACCGCGTAATCCTATTGCCAGCCGGGATTTTCAGAATCTCCCTTCCGTCGGCATAAAGTCGGATGGAAACCTCCGGGTGCGCCATGGCGACGCGGCTTACCGCGTCGATGATGTGTTGCTGCTCGGTGCGTTCCGATTTCAGGAATTTGAGCCTGGCAGGTGTTGCGAAAAACAAATCACGGATTTCGACTTTGGTGCCGGGATTTAAGTGCGCCGCGGCAATCGGCGATTTTTCCCCGCCATCGACTTTCACTGTCCAGGCTGAATCTTCAGTCTTCTTCCGCGAGGTTATGGTGAGTCGGGCAACCGAGCCGATCGCAGGCAGCGCCTCGCCGCGGAATCCAAAATGCTCGATTTTGAGTAAATCATCGTCCGGCAGTTTTGACGTGGCGTGGCGCTGGACTGCAAGTTCCAAATCTTCCTGGACCATGCCCGAGCCATCATCGGTCACGGAAATCAGGTTCATCCCGCCATTTTCTATAGAGATTTCGATGTTACGCGCCCCGGCATCGAGCGAATTTTCCAGCAATTCCTTGAGTGCCGAAGCCGGCCGCTCGATCACTTCCCCCGCGGCAATGCGGTTTATCAGCGTTTGCGGTAATATGCGGATTTTCATGAATACAATATTATTTCATATCGGCCCTTTATCAAAGCTTTATAATGATTACTAAAATGTAATATTATGGCAATAGAAACGAAAGGCGGCGGGGCTTATATTGCCATCAATGGGTGGATACCATCCTTATAATATCAACAATCAACTCAAAGGCAAAACTTATGAAAAAACTTATCTCTCTCGCCGTTGCTGCGGCTCTGATCAGCGTATCTTCTTTGGCTATGGCGCAAACCACCACCACCACTAGCGATACTTCCGCTACCACCAACACTAAGACCGATGCCAAAGGCACCACCACCGAAAAGACAGTCGAAAGCAAAACCAAGGATGCTGCCGGTAATAAAGAAAAGGTGAAGAAAACCAGCAAAGTTAAGACCAATGCCGCTGGCAAAGTAATCGAAAAGAAGAAAGAAGAAAAGAAAGAAGTTACTCCTGCTCAATAATCGGTAGGAACTTCAAGTTAAAAAGCCGTCCGGCTAAAACCGGGCGGCTTTTTTTATGCAATCATCTCCGAAAGTTGCCCAATCATCGCATCGCCAAGCTGTTCGACTTCCCTGATTGTCACCGCCTTGGAATAATAGCCGGTAACATCATGCCCGATGCCGATAGCGAGCAACTCTATATCCGTGCTGTTTTCCACCAGTGCAATTGCCTCGCGCAGATGGTTATCCAGATACGCTCCGCCCATAACCGAAAGCGTCGAATCATCTACCGGCGCGCCATCGGAAATTACCATCAATATCCGTCGCCTCTCGCGCCGCAGCGCCAACCGGGAAACCGCCCACAATATTGCCTCGCCGTCGATGTTTTCCTTGAGCAATCCTTCCTTTAGCATCAGGCCTAAGTTTTTCCTGGCGCGAATCCACGGCGTGTCGGCGCTTTTGTATACTATATGCAATAAATCGTTTAAGCGTCCTGGATAGGCCGGGCTGCCGTTTTTCATCCATAATTTCCGGGATTTCCCGCCTTTCCATTCGGCCGTGGTGAAACCGAGGATTTCGGTTTTGATGCGGCAGCGCTCCAGCGTGCGCGCCAATATATCGGCAGCGATGGCCGCAACCGTAATCGGCCGTCCGCGCATCGAGCCGGAATTATCCAAAAGCAGCGTCACCAACGTATCGCTGTAAACCGTTTCTTTCTCCCATTTGTATATGTGCGAAATGCCGGGATCGGCGACCAGGCGGGAGAGCCTAGCTGCATCCAGCAATCCCTCCTCCAGCCCGAAATCCCAATGCCTGGCCTGTTTCGCCATCAGCTTGCGCTGGAGTTTATAGGCGAGCCGGTTGGTGACATTTTTCAGTTCCGCCAGTTTTGCGTCAAGCTGGCGGCGGAGAAATGTTAATTCCTCCTGCGAAGCCAGATCGATTGCAGAAACCGCGCGGTCGAAAGTGGTAGTATACGGGCGGTATTTGCGCGCCATTGCCTCTGCGCGGGCGGTATTTCTTAAAATCCGCTCGAGGCCATTTTGCTCCTGGCCTTTATCCATACCCGGCAGAGATTGGGAATTTTCATCCGGATTTTTATCTTTTTCAAGCGCCGCCGGAATGCCAGAATTTTTCTCCGCTTCGGATGATTTTTGCCGATTTTCCGCACGTTCCTTTTTAAGGTCCTCATCTTCGGTCAATTGCTTTTCAATCGGCGCGATTTCCGAAAGTTTTAGGGATTTTATGACTTCCATCATTACTTCCGCGAATTTTTCCTGATCCTCGAGATTCTTTTTCAAAGCCGGAAGATGCGGCTTGATTTGAATCCCGATAAACCGACCATAACTGTTCATCGCCGCAGTTGTCGACGCAGGTATGGAAAACCCCATTTCCTCACGGATTACCAGCCCCACCAGATCGGCGATTATCTGCATTTGCCGATTTTCTATTCCGGGAATTTCGAGCTTCTCTGCCCATTCATGCTCTAGCCGAGCTTGCAGGTTATCACCGGCACCCTTCATAATTTTAAGCCCCACCGCCTCGATGCGCGCATCCTCCGCTGAATCGAATATAGCTATTGCGGCCAGGCTCTGTGGCAGATGCGCGGTGTGTAGCGCCGGATCGTGATATTTCAATTTCAATGCCTGGAAATCCGCCGTGCCGCGGAGGCTGGCGATTTTATCTCCGGTCAGCGCATCGGGGAAGGTGATGACTAAGCTCGAAGTTTCCGGAAAAAATTCCGCTGCGCCGGGTTTATGTCCGCTGATGGCGTTGAATGCCGAGGCTAACGATTGTTTGAAAGTCTGGATTCGGTCATCCGCTCGCCTCGCTGGCGCTCCGTCGCAGCGGGTCATCCGTTGTCCGCCATCTTGCTCGCTGCTCCTTCCGGGAGATCCCTCC
>Ga0206927_1151_pt1 | contig 14843 bp, 9 predicted proteins | sample Alteio_BWOrgHeat_60_FD_153249 | JGI IMG/M metagenome (GOLD analysis project Ga0206927, IMG submission 153249) | Enriched cells from forest soil in Barre Woods Harvard Forest LTER site, Petersham, Massachusetts, United States -... | ecosystem: Environmental > Terrestrial > Soil > Temperate forest > O... | reverse complement strand
CAGCAAGCGCACAAAATGTTGGCATCAATACAACAGGTGCTACTCCCAATGCATCTGCCATGTTGGATATTACCTCTACCACAAGCGGTTTATTAATCCCTCGAATGACTCATTCTAATATTACTTCCATCGGAAGCCCAGCAACTGGTTTACTTGTGTTTGCTACTGATGCCCCTTCAGGGTTTTATTATTACGATGGTTCAGTATGGCGTCCTATTTTATCCAATACAGTCAATGCAAACGGGGGTTGGAGCTTAGTTGGAAATGGAAGTACCGTGGATGGAACAGACTTCCTTGGAACCACTGACAGCGTTGCCTTATCAATCAAAGTAAATAATCAGAAAGCGGGAAGAATTGACCCGGGGTTATACAATACCGTCTATGGATATAAAGCCGGAAACGTCAACTCTGCAGGAACCAACAATGTTTTTATAGGACAAAATGCTGGCATTGCAAATTCATCAGGAAGCTACAATATATCTATAGGTTACAATGCAGGTGATGGAAATACAACCGCCAGTCATAACATCTCAATAGGTGATAATTCAAGGGTAGCAAATGATGGCAACGCTGATATTCTTGCCATTGGCGATTCGGCATTGTATTCAGCAACAGGGGATAATTTATTTGCCATCGGAAATCGTGCAGGAAGAAACAATTCAACAGGATATAGAAACATGTTTATTGGCGTTGATGCAGGATATAGTATCACTTCGGGTTATTACAATCTCTTTGTCGGCGGAGCAGCAGGATTTAGCAATACGATCGGAACATATAACTACGTCTTCGGCAGGGCTGCATTATATTTAAATAAATCAAGCAACAACATCATCGCTATTGGCAGAGAGGCAGGCTATAATCACATTACAAATGATGACAATATGTATATCGGTCATTATACAGGCATTAGCGATACTTCAGGATATGAAAATGTAATGATTGGAAATTATACAGGATACAATAATCTATCCGGAAATACGCTTACTATGCTTGGATTTGCTGCTGGCAATCAAAATACTACAGGGAGCGATAATACATTTATTGGATTTTATGCCGGATATCAAAACACTACCGGTAACTATAATACTTATGTAGGTTGGGAAGCCGGAAATCATGATACAACGGGTAGCTATAATACCATGTTGGGTTTACAGGCAGGCAATAATGCCAAAACAAGTTATTCAGTCTTTGTAGGAAACGGTAGTGGATTTGCAACTACCGGCAATGCCGACTGCTTTGTTGGAAATGCTGCAGGCGAATATAACACAACAGGCTACTATAATGCCTTTTTGGGTGCTTCTTCAGGCATTTCAAATACCACTGGATACCAGAATACTTACCTTGGTACACAAGCAGGTTATGAAAATAAAACAGGTCATAATAATGTAGGTGTAGGAATCCTAGCTCTCGAGTTTGATACTACCGGTGTCGCCAATACTGCACTAGGAGCTTATGCATTATATAACTCTTTAGACAGCAACAATACAGCAGTTGGTTATTTTGCCGGACAATCTATCATAGCCGGAGTAAACAACACCTTTCTCGGATACCTTGCCGATGGCGCTGCAACCATTACCAACTCTACAGCTATAGGAGCAAATGCTTATGTATCCACAAGTAACTCATTGGTATTAGGCGGAACGGGAAGCAATTCAGTTTATGTAGGTATAGGTACCACTTCACCTGCTCAGGCATTAGATGTAGCCGGAAATGTAAAGTTCTCTGGATTACTGATGCCTGGCGGAAACTCCGGAGCACTAGGGCAATACCTGATGTCGAACGGTGCATCGGGACCTACATGGCAATCGCTCGAAACAACAGTGATTGCCTATCCCGTTAATAGTACAACTCCTCAACCAACATCCACGACTGGTGCATTCGGTACAGGTTCCACAACATTTGTCACTGTTACAGGTGCAACATTAACCTTGCCCACTACAACAGGTACTTATCTCATCATAGCATCAGCAGAAGTATATGGTTCGACAGATGGAACCACATCTGTAACACTTACCGACGGAACAAATTACATTGGCACCTCAAACCCCGGATACCTTACGGCGCAAGGCTTTACAACATGGAGCACAACAACAGTTGCAACCATTGTATCATCCACCACCTATTCAATAAAAGTAGCAAATGTTCCTGCATCTGCTTATGCCCGTAACGCCAGGATTACGGCAATCAGGGTGCAATAATTCCTCATTCCAACTAAAGAAAAGGGTAAATAAAGGATTTAAGGTTACCGGAGGACTATTTAGTCTCCTCAAATTGCTATTCACAAGGGTGAGAACTTGATATTTGGAGTTAGTTTAATGATTTTCATTGGTTTGAAAGCGAAAGATGCCAGTTTGAAATGGATTTAGGTTTGGTGGAAAAGGATTTGCGGTTGGAGGAAGACGATTTGCGGTTAGAGGAGGAGGATTTTCATTGGGTGGAGGTGGATTTTCATTGGGTGGAGAACGATTTGCAATGAGAGGAAGACGATTTTCATTGGGAGGAGAACGATTTGCGGTGGGAGGAAGACGATTTACCTGGTTTTCTATGGAATTACCGCATGTCTAAAATGGTTTTTGTATTGTTTTAATCGGGGAAGTGGTGTGACAATTTTGTTATGGTTTGATTTATTTATGATTTACCTTCATATAGGCGGGACTACAGATTTACGATTTTAAAAGATAAACCGTACAGAATAAGTCTGGATTTTCAACAAAGGACGCAAAGGGGAATATGCAAAGGACACAAAGATTGGGATAACGATTTAAATGAAGTTCTATAGAAATGCGGGGCTTTTTCTTTTTAAATCTTATTCAATCCTTTTTATCGGGAGAAGAAAGCGGGTTTATTTTGTAGATAAAATAGTTTTCGTCTCCTTCGATGGACTTGTCGAAACTCTTGAGGAATTTCCAATTCGGAGGAAGCGAGTCAACGGGATTGCTTAGGATTAATAAACAATTTTTGTTCAGGGGTTCGAAATAAGCGGATGCTTTATCAATTATTTCGCCTTGTGAAAGCCACCTCCATTTGTTGTCGTAGATGATATAAATGCCGGATCTTTGTGACTGAGGGAAATAAAAAGGTTTATTCAACAGCGCTGAAATTGCGGATACCGGGTATTCATCACCACCAATATTCATGGTATCCAATGATTCGGATTTAAGATATTGAGTGGTTGCTTCGGCATTTGAAAAGGGATACTTTATTTCGTAATAAGCGGCAAAACATGCGGCTAAAAAGTTGACGATGAGGATAAGCAGAAAAAAATATTTTCGGAGATGGACGAACTTTGCCTGCCGGGACAGAGCTTCATTTTTATTATCAGAATAATAAATCCAGAGACATAAAATAAATACAAGCAGCAGTTGTCCGTGATGCCTTTGATATCCATAATATTTGAAATAACTGAACAGGAGCAATCCGAGTGTAGCGGCATAAAAGGATAAAAGGATTTTTATCCTGTCCTTGAACATCAGTGTGATGCAGAGTATAACAAGAATGGTTGCAATAATCTGAATGAGTTGGAAGGATGGAAATGTATCGGTAAAATGGGAGTTCCAGAATTCAATCTTTATTTCGGGGAAAGGGAAATACCCGACGAAGATTTTGGTTATGACGTTATTGAACAGCCGGGCATCATAATGATCGAACCATCCGCTGGCAAAACCCTGATCGGCGGGAGGAATATAAAAATAAACGGCAATCAGTAGTCCGGATACAACGATTAATATAGAGGGGAGGAGTGTTTTTGGAGTGCCTGTTTTTGCCTGAATCAGACCAATAATCATATAAACATAAAAGACTATGCCGATAATTATTCCATAGATATTTGTTTGGAAAAGGAAGAATAAAAGCATTGAAATCAGGAGGAGATAATGCTCTTTATATTTCAGATAAATACCTGTGCAGAGGAAGAGCAGCAGTATTTCGATGGAATAATCGCGGCTGATGACGGCATATTCATAGATGAAATAATATCCAAAGCAGAAAAGGATTTTTTCAATGGTTTTAAAGGGCGAAAAGAAATAAAAGACAAACACATATAATGCAGCAAGAAAGACATGCATTATTTTCATGCTCAGGATTGAAGCGGTAAACAATTGAAGGAAATAAAGCATCAGATACCATAGTTTGCCATGCCCCTCGAAGCGGGTTATATGAAACAATCCTGAGATGGAATGACTGTTGAAAGCGAGTGACCATGCCTGGATTTCATCGCGCCACATCTCATGAAAGGATGACAGCAAGTAAGCAAGAATAAAAAAGCATACGGAAAAAAGCGCGGCTTCTTTTATCTTTGTTGGTTTCTGCATTGAATAAATCGGTTTCATGGTGGCGAAATTACAAATCTATTTATCATTAATTCATCTTACTATTTATAAATCAAATCACAACAATTGCATTCCTAACTTTAAATACTGTATCTTTACCAAAAATTATTAAAATGTAACAATGGAAGATATATTATTCACAAAGGAAGAGAAAGAATTGATAGACTTGTTGAGATACTTTAGAGATATGGTGCTGATAAATGAAGCTACTCCACCTTATAACAGGTTGATTTTGCAGGAAGAAATAGATTATTTTGATGGTGAGATAGATACCATCACTAAGTTCGCAAAAGGCAAAACTGAATATAGAGCAGCAATGGAACTTGTGCAATATAAAAAATGGAATACACCAGTGGATCTTGAATGTCCTTGGTGTAAAAAAATGGTTTTTTCGAATGCGCTTGGAGAAATTAAAATGGATGATGGTTTTACCTATTCACAATATTATTGCCAAGAATGTAAAATGAATTTTGAAGACCCTGAACCCAATAATCTTCACGATTATATTTTATTTACTGATAAGTATATTGCATACCTATCGAAACCGGATAAGAATGGAAGAACTCAGCAAAAAATCCAGGGGATTTCGTTTGAAGAAATGAAAAGAAAAAGAGATTACCTGGCTGAACTGAGAGAAAAGGAAAAGAAATCAATCAAAGAAAACAAAGAAGCAGAGGAAGCTAATAATGTATTCATGAAATATGTTTTGAATGAATTGATAAGGCTCAATTTAGCTAAAGAAAAATTCGTGACTGAAAACGGATTGCCGGGGTAACGGATTGATGATAGTGATTTGGAGATTTGAAATTGATTTAATAGATTTGCAAAAAAATAATCATCATTATGGCATTACAAATTATAGGAACCGGACAAGGGAGAACCGGCACAATGTCTCTCAAATTAGCCCTCGAAATATTGGGCTATGGAAAATGTTATCACATGTTCGAACTGTTTCAGCACCCTGAAGAAATTGTTTATTTTGAGCAAGCTGAAAAGGGCGAAAAAGTTGATTGGGATAAACTTTTTGAAGGTTATAAATCGGCTGTTGATTTTCCTGTTATCAGGTATTATAAAGAACTGATGGCAAAATATCCTGATGCAAAACTCATTCATACTACTCGTGAGGTAGATTCGTGGTATAAGAGCGTCAGTGATACAATTTTCTGGGCAAGTAAGCCTTCATTCGGAAGAATATTTAAGATGATGGTCAAGGTACCCTTCTCCTCTACTCTTCGCAAGAGATTAAGAATCCTGAAATATAATGGTGCTTTGCTGGATAAATTCTATGGTAAGGATCTAAAGAATAAGGAGGCGGTGACAAAAGTTTTTAAAGACTATAATGAGGATGTGTTGAAGTCGGTTCCGCATGAAAGATTGTTGGTTTTTGATGTTAAAAGCGGCTGGGAGCCATTGTGTAAATTCCTTAATGTTGCTGTTCCATCAGTCCCTTTTCCTAGATCGAACAGCACGGATGAATTTTTAGTTAATGTTTCGAAAATTGCATCCGCTAAAAAGCTGGATCACGTTTAAAAACCTATCAAAGTAAAAATCAGGAATCTATTTTTTCTTCGTACTGATATTTACTTACCAGTGCAACACCTGATATCACAAGGAAAGCCCCTATTATCGGTAACCAGACAGCAATAATATTTCGCAAGGTGTCTTTATCGTCAAGATGAATAAAATCTAATGCGGTATTACGGAATACATAGTATCCGCAGCCAAATACCAGAAATATCATTCCCCATAAAATCATGAGAATTCCAAAATTTCGGAGGCGTTGGTAATAGCGATTTTTCTTTTCAGCTGGAGTTCTTGTTTTCTTTGTAGTATTGTTTTTCATTATTGTTAATTTGATGATGCGGCAAATATAGAAAAAAACAGAATGTCCAATTTATAAATGGAAAATATCAATTAACCTCCTTTTCTTTATAGATGTAATTAATTATAGGCTCATCATGTATCTCCGGAGGCGGGAAATTATTTTCGTCATTTTCATCCTCGTCTTCCTCCCCTTCAAATGGATCGACCGGAGGTGGAGGTCCTTGATTAATAAAAAGGAGTGCACAGAAAAATCCTGTCAAGGCTCCAAACAGATGTGATTCCCAAGAGACTTTTAAATCGAATGGAAGAATTCCCCAAAATAAACTTCCATAAAGAAAAGTGACAAGAAAGGTAACTCCTAAAAGGTTTATGTTTCTTCTGATTATCCCGCTTAAAAATAAGAACCCAACTATGCCATAAACAACTCCACTTGCCCCGATATGTATGTTTTGACGGGCAAATATCCATACTAATAATCCGCTACCAACATAAACAATTGCAAAAACTTTATAAGCAAGGTGCCGATAAGAATAAATCATTATAACGCAAGTGAAATATAATGGGATAGAGTTGGAAATGATATGATTGAAATCGCCATGGACTAAGGGAGCGGTGAAGATGCCCACCAATCCTGAAACTTTCCGAGGCAATACTCCAAGGAAACCTAAATTAACTCCTGAGAAATATTGATATAATTGCACCATCCATATTATAACTAATAATATACCTGGTACATATAAACTGATAAAAATCTTATTCTTCTCTTCTTTTTCCAAATGATTATTTTAATAGATGCAAAGTAAACGAAAACATCTGAATAGTATCCTAACAATAATCTTAGTATCTTTGCATCCACAATAATTAAATAAATAGTAAAATGAAAACTTACGTCAAATATTTAGCAATGGTTTCCTTCGCGTTAAGCATCTTTGCTTGTGGAGGAAATAAAAATTCATCCGATAAGGATAAACAAACAAAGGATAGCACCGCTGCTGCTGATTCAGCAAAGAAACCTTATTCTGAAACAAAGAATGGAATTAAAGTTTCGGAGGCTCCAAATTCTCCTGAATATCCTGATGCTAAATTGGAGTTATTAAAACCGAAAACCGATACCGTATTGAAAACCGGTATGACAAAGTTTTTGTTTCATGTTGAGAATTATAAACTTGGTATGCAAACTGATGATGCTGGTATGAAGAACTGTGCTAACTCTAAGAAGGGACAGCATATTCATTACATTCTTGATAACACTCCCTATATAGCTTCATACGATAGCGTTATGGAACAATTGGTACCTAATGGAAAGCATTTACTGTTGGCTTTTTTGTCGAGATCTTATCATGAAAGCATTAAAAATGTAAATGCTTATGTGCTTAAACAACTTACGGCTGGTCCTAAAACAGATACCATTAAGGACTATGATTTAAATGCCCCTTATTTATTTTATAGTCGCCCGAAAGGGGATTACACAGGACCCGAGGAAACTCAAAAGATCTTGTTGGATTTTTATCTTGTAAATACTACTATCTCTCCCTCCGGAAATAAAGTTAAAGCAACCATTAATGGTTCGGAGTTTATCTTAACCAAATGGGTTCCATATATTATTGAAGGGCTTCCGATTGGAGATAACCACATCAAACTTGAATTGATTGATAAAGACGGCAAGTCTGTTACCGGAATTTTCAATGATTCAGGTGACCGCAAGTTTGTTTTGAAAGTTAAATAGAGAAAATAATAATCAACGACAATATTTATTGAGTGCATCAGCAGCACTATTATTTCCCATATCCAAAGATAATTTAAAATCCTGGCAAGCATTGGCAGTATCCTTTGCACTCAGATGCGACATTGCCCTTGCATAATATATTCTTGCATCCTTCGGGAATTGATTTGCTAAGTAATTATAATCCTCAATAGCTCCTTTGTAATCGGCAACTTTATCTCTTTCTGTTGCACGATTAATCCTTGATTTCGTGAAATCAGGAGCATACTTAAGCGCCTTGTCATAGTTTACTAATGCTGAATCGGAGTTACCTAAACCCATATACGCCCATCCAAGATTATTATAAGCTTCAGCATAATCAGGTTTTAATTCAATAGCTTTATAGTAATCAGAAATAGCCTTTGTAGTATCTTTCAATTGAAAATATACCCACCCACGGTTATTAAATGCATCAAAATAATTTGCTTTCAATTTAATTGCTTTATTATAATCTTCGATGGCAGATTTTTTATACCCTAAAGCATCATTAACAACACCACGATTAAAATATGCATCCTCATAAGTAGGGTTAAGCTCTATCGCTTTACTATAATCCTCCAATGCTGCCTGCGGTTCCTTCATTGTATTTCTAAAATTGCCACGCATCCAATAAGTAAGATAAACATCAGGATACTTTTCAATTATATTACTAAAAAGTGTTTCACTGTTATTCCAAATTCCCACACGTGCGTAAGTTTGAACAGAAAATACAATTACAAACAAAGAAACTACAGCGATAATAATATTTTGATATTGCTTCCTTACCAGGTCTTCCATCCAATAATAAAGAATTAAGAACAGACCAACATAAGCAACGTAAGTATAACGTTCAGATGTTATTGCGGAGCCAACAGAAATGATTTGAAGCATCACAGATATAACGATAAGAAAAAAGAATACACCGAATATTGTTTCTCTTTTGAAAGAAGTTTTTCTCATTATTAACCAGGCAATAAAACCAATAAATGGAAGCGAGGCATAATATTCCCAAGGCAAGAAGCCACCTGCACTTTTCACAGGAAAATAATGCATCGCAGATAAACTGAATGGAACAAATAATTTAATGATATAAAATGAGATAGTATAAGTGAAAAAGAAAACTCTGTCGAGGATATTAAATCCATGTGACAAATCATTGATTGATCCCTCTGAACGTTGCGATAATATGGCGATAATTCCAAAACCTATAGAGAGTAAAATGAAAGGCACTTTTTCAATTAATGATTTTGCGTCCATCTTCCGTCCTTTAAATAAATCTATAGCAATCAATAGCACTGGCAATGTAACTGCAGCGGATTTGGAAAGCAATGAAACAATAAAAAATACCAGGCAAATCAGGTATTGCGTTACTTTATATCCCTTCTCTGAATAGTATAAATAAGATATCAATGACAATAAATAAAACAGGGTATATAAAACATCCTTAAGTTCTGATGCCCAAGCCACCGACTCTACATGCATGGGGTGAATACCAAATAACAATGAAATCATGGCAGCTGCCATTTTCTTTCCTGTTAATTTATCAATCAACTGATAAACAAAAAAAGTATTTGCAAGATGAATTAAAATGCTGATAAGATGATAAGGAATAGGATTTAAAGCAAATAACTGGTATTCAAACAAATGAATCAAAGTCGTGAAAGGATGATAATTCCCCGTATAAAATGAACTGAATATCGCCTTGATTCCATGCCAGCTAAAATCTCTCAGGAAAGGATTATTAATAATATAAAAATCATCATCCATGTTAGTAAAAGAGTTCTGTATCCCCCTCATATACAACATAAAGGTAAAAAGAATAATTGCAAAAGGTATCCATTTAGGAAAGCTTTTTGTTACCTTATGCTTGTCCACTCTCTCGTGTTTAGCCGCGTGTGGTTGCTGTTTTATATTCTTGTTTTGTTTATTAGCCATATAGATATTATTAGATTATCCTATCCGCAAGATTACTAATTTTTTCCTTAGCAGTAAAGAATATCGAAATTAATTCTGAAAATAAAGCAGTAATTAAGAGTTTTCTATGTTCTTCAGCACCCTGATTGCCTCATCAATCGTCCTTATCCCCTCAAATGAAAGAGAAAGTTTATTCGTCCGTTCCTTCATCTTACAAAGCCTCGGATTATTCTGCACAAAAAGAATGACCTTATTAAATATCTCTGATTTATAATATGGTGAAAGTTGGCTCGAAATAAAGTAAGCATTCAACCGATTATCCTTCAAAACAATCTTTTCAAACCCAATATTAATCGCCATCCATCGCAACCTAACCGTATTCAATAACTCTTTAACTTCCTTAGGCAAAGCACCAAACCGGTCAATCAAATTCTTTTCAAACTCTATCAATTTCTCCTCCGTTTCAATATCATCAATATCCTTATACAAACTCACGCGCTCCTTTATATTACTCACATATTCATCCGGAATCAATATCTCCATATCAGTATCAACCACACAATCATGAACATATTTAATCGGCACTTTTGAATTCACATCAGGAGCAAATAAATCCTTGAAATCTGTCTCCTTCAACTCCTGAATCGCCTCATCCAATATCTTATGATACATCTCAAAACCAATCTCCGAAATAAACCCGCTCTGCTCTCCACCCAATAGATTCCCTGCTCCACGTATATCCAAATCCCGCATCGAAATATTAAATCCGCTACCAAGTTCAGAGAACTCTTCAATAGCCTTCAACCGCTGCTTTGCCTCAGGAGTCAATACAGATAAAGGCGGCGTCAATAAATAACAAAATGATTTCTTGTTAGACCGTCCTACCCGTCCCCTCATCTGATGCAAATCACTTAATCCAAAGTTCTGCGCCTGATTAATAATTATCGTATTCGCATTCGAAATATCCAAGCCCGATTCAATGATAGTTGTCGAAACCAATACATCAACATCCCCCTCAATAAAACTCATCAAAGTATCCTCCAACTGCTCCCCATCCATCTGTCCATGTCCCACAGAAATGCTCGCATCAGGACACAATCGCTTTATCAAACCCGCAACTTCATGTATATCCTGAATCCGATTATGCACAAAGAAAACCTGTCCACCTCTATCAATTTCATACCGCACAGCATCCCGAATTATCGTCTCATTAAAAGCATGAACTTCCGTCTGCACAGGATACCGATTCGGCGGCGGCGTATTAATAATAGATAAATCCCTCGCACCCATCAAAGAAAACTGTAACGTCCTCGGAATCGGCGTAGCCGTTAGCGTCAGCGTATCCACATTCAGCCGAATCGCCTTTATCTTTTCCTTCGAAGCCACTCCAAATTTCTGTTCCTCATCAATTATCAATAACCCCAAATCCTTAAACTTAATATCCTTACTTAAAATCCGATGCGTCCCGATAACAATATCCAGCTTCCCTTCCGCCAGTCTCTTCAATGTTTCTGCCTGTTGTTTAGCAGTTTTAAAACGATTAATATAATCCACCGTACAAGGAAAATCCTTCATCCGCTCCTTAAAAGTATTATAATGCTGCAACGCCAGAATCGTCGTAGGCACAAGTATCGCCACCTGTTTCGAATCTGTAACAGCCTTAAATGCCGCCCGAATCGCAATCTCAGTCTTCCCAAAACCTACATCACCACATATCAATCTATCCATAGGCATCGGCAATTCCATGTCCCGCTTCACATCCACAGTCGCCTTCACCTGATCTTTTGTATCCTCATAAATAAACGATGCCTCCAGTTCATTTTGCAAATAAGTATCCGGTGAAAAAGCAAATCCATGCAACTGCTTTCGCTTGGCATACAAGGCAATCAGGTCCTTTGCAATATCCTTGACTTTCTTTTTCGTCTTCTGTTTCAGGTTCGACCAGGCAGCCGTTCCCAACTTATTCATCGTCGGAATCGTCCCATCTTTTCCCGAGTATTTCGCTATCCGATGCAGAGAGTGAATGCTCACATAAAGTATATCATCATCCTTATAAATCAACCGAATCGCCTCCTGCGTTTTTCCATTCGCCTCAATCTTCTCCAAGCCCGCAAACCGCCCGACACCGTGGTCTATATGCGTTACATGATCCCCCGGTTTCAGGTTATAAATCTCCCGTAAAGTCAGCGCCTCACTCTTCGTATAACTCTGCTTTAAACGGAACCGATGATACCTGTCAAAAATCTGATGGTCAGTATAGCAAGCCACCTTCAAATCATGGTCAATAAACCCCTCATGCAACGAAAGCAATATCGGACTGCAATCAATATTCTTCCCGATATCAGCGAAGATTGCATACAACCGCTCAATCTGTTTTGCCGCGTCGGCAAAGATAAAATTATGATATCTTTTCTTCGTATTATTGGTCAATGTCTCCGTCAGCAAATCAAAATTCTTATTAAACGAAGGCTGCGGAACCACATTGAAATCAACCGTTTCAGCATCCTCATAAAAATAATTCCTCCCGAATTCCACAACTCTGAAACCATTTATCTTCTCCAGAATCCTTTCTTTATTTTCAAATAAATCCTTCGGTGCCAGGTGCGAAACCATTGATTTCAGCTCCTCATAAGCCAGCGTAACTTTCTCATATTCCGCCTCAATATATTCCAGTGCCGAACTCAAATCCTTCGTCCAGATAAGCGTATCCTCCTTAATAAAATCAAAGAACGATTCCCGGCTCTCCTTCAGCAACCGCGTCTGCACATTCGGAATAATCGTTATCCGCGAAAGCTTCTGTTCCGACAACTGGTCCGTCGGATTAAAAGTCCTTATACTCTCCACCGTATCCCCGCTAAACTCAATACGATACGGCAATTCATTCGCAAAAGAATAAATATCCACAATCCCTCCACGCACCGAAAACTCACCCGCTTCCATCACAAAATCCGTCCGCTCAAATTCATAATCATTCAAAAAACTGATGATAAAATCCACCGACAATTTCTCACCCAGATGAATGTCAATCGTATTAGAATCAAGGTTCTTCCGCGTCACCACCTTCTCATTCAGCGCCTCCGGATAACTCACAATCAGCACACCCTTTTCCGTTTTCGAAATCCGATTCAGCACCTCCGCCCGCTGCAAAATATTTGCATTATCCAAGTCCTCAATCTGGTAAGGTCTCTTATAAGAAGCAGGAAAAAACAACACCAATCTGTTACTCGCCAGGTGCTCCAGGTTATTCAAAAAATAAGCCGCCTCCTCCTTATCATTCAAAATAAAAAGGTGACTGCAATCCACGCCATTCGCCACAACCGAAGCCACCATCGCATCTGAAGACCCCGCAAGACCCCTTAAATGAAGATGCTTCTTTTTATCCCTTTCCGTAAAATAAACTATCCGCTGCGTCCTGTTATCCTGCTTATATAAATCCAGGAGTTCGTGTAAATCCAAAATCTTTCTGTATTAATTATCGCCGCAAAGTTACTCATTATTTTTTGGGCGAGTACTGCATCACTCGCTGGAAAGTTCAGTCCCGCTGCAGCCATTTTTTCTGCCGATACTTCATCACTTAATTCAAAACTCATTTCATGCAGAAAAAAATGTCAACATCGGGCGCAGTCTGCAAGGTTCATCTCTCCGAATTCAAATCCTGCCATCAATCGCCCCACGCACGTTCGAAACGTTACGTTCACCGCATAAATTCCAAATGGATTTAACGTTTATAGAAAAATAAATATCGAAATTTCGTCCGACCCTAACAGGGTCGCAGGTCTTTCTTACGCACCTTTTCTATAAACCTATAGCTACTTCGTGGTAAATTAGCAACTATGAACTTTTTCCCATTATCCGTTTAAATAGATGAAATGGAACAATAAATATTTGCAAAAGGTTCGGCATTATGTCACTAAACCAGATATCATTTTTCGATCTGAATAAATCTCTTATAATGTGAATAAATGTCAAGGGCTTTGAGAAAAAATGGTTTAATTCTCCATAAGGAATCCGTTGAAAACGCAAATTCATTTTGTACTTGTTATTATGAATAATTTCCTCTCCTTTAATATTTTGTATTAGGAAATATGGAAAATTAACCCCAGACACAATTGCTAATTCGATTCCACTCCAAAATTTAGGATTGATTTCAATAAGTTTATAAATGCCATCCCTCTCATCTTTTTTAAATTCTATAATCGCAACACCATTCCAGTTAAGGTAATCAAGGAGTTTTTTTCCTATAACCAATAATTCTTCTTCATAAATTGATTCTGCACAAACACTTGACCCAACATTTATTGGAAATTCACGAATTCGCTTGTGCATAAAATATGATTTACAAACCCCATTTTCATAATAAGCGGAAAAACAGTAAACTGTGCCTACAATCAATTCCTGCATTAATGGGAGTTGAATATTTTCTGATTTATATAGGTTAATCATTTTGGTTAGTTCCTTTTTTAAATTATCAGATGAGCGAACAAATTTCACAGCACTTTTACCAATTTCCTGTGGTGATTTAATAACAATAGGAAAATTAATTGGAATGTCATTTATGTCGGCAATCGATTTTGGTTGCCAGGATATAGGGAAGCCAAGTCCAAGTTTTTCTGCTAGTTTACAACATTCTACTTTATTAATAGCAATATTAAATGAATCTATTGAAGGAACAATAAGCCTAGTTAACTTTTTTATTTCATCCTGATTCCTAACACAAATTTTATTGGTTTTATACCCTACTGGAATAAGAAGGTCATACTGTTCATTCTTTAAAATATTCAATAATTGTTCCAAAAACAATCCTTCATTATTGTTAGGGTTTTCAATAATAAATTTTCTTTTACAGAATCTCGAGAAAAAAGAAATTGAAAGTCGGTAATGTCCAACAACAGAAATTTCAACCGATTTAATCTTTCCTAAATGTCTGACTATAGCTAGTGTGTTTTCGTAAGAGGCGTCCAGAATTAAAACCCGCATAATTTAATCTTTTTAAAGTATAATTTTAATTATAAGATTACTTATTTTCTGCTCTTATC
>Ga0206927_1149_pt1 | contig 15032 bp, 14 predicted proteins | sample Alteio_BWOrgHeat_60_FD_153249 | JGI IMG/M metagenome (GOLD analysis project Ga0206927, IMG submission 153249) | Enriched cells from forest soil in Barre Woods Harvard Forest LTER site, Petersham, Massachusetts, United States -... | ecosystem: Environmental > Terrestrial > Soil > Temperate forest >... | reverse complement strand
TATAATGGTAATTGGTGTCAAACCACTTGGTCATTTCCATCGCGGAAACATTAACGCCCTTGGCCTTATCCTGCTGGCCTCTAGCCATTGCGAAATAAAGCTCCGAGAAGGATTGGTTTTTATTATAACGCTCAGGAATGGCGCCGACCATGCAGATGGTGTCCAGCACTTGGTCATACATTGAGAAATCGCCCGAGGGGATAAGGTCGATCCCGGCATCTTTCTGCATTTTCCAGTTATTCAACTGAATTTGTTTCGCGGTATCATGGAGCTCGGCCTCCGATATTTCCTTTTTCCAATACCCTTCAACCGCTTTTTTCAGTTCGCGGTTTGGGCCCATGCGGCCAATTCCGAGGTTGCTTGAATATGCCATTGACTTTCCTCTGTTCTTAATTGATAAGGGTGGAAATTATCAACGAAACCCCAAGGAAAGGCAAGGGAAATATAGGCTTTCTGACATGACAAAAGAAATACGCGTCACCGCCCAGTATATCAGGGATTTATCGTTTGAGAATCCGAAAGCACCTGAGAGCCTCCGTCCCGGCACGACCCCAGAAAGTGCCGTTGCCGTCGATATAAACGCTGGGAAAATCGGCGAGACATTATACGAGGTGGAGTTAAAAATTTCCGTCAAGGTTACGGCAAAAAAGGCGCCGCTATTTCTGGTAGAACTGAAGTACGCCGGACTGTTTGATATAAAGGGAATCGAAGGAAACGAACTGGAAACGGCATTATTGGTTTATTCCCCAAGCCTGCTTTTCCCGTTCGTCCGCCGAATAATAGCTGACGTAACTCGCGACGGCGGATTCCCGCCGATGATGCTCGACCCGGTGGATTTTGGAAGGTTGTTCATGGACCGGAAGGCCGCAAAATCTGGGAGTTAGAGTATTTCCCCACTTTAAAAGGTAAGCCTGGGCTTTTTTGTTTTGGCGGATGGAATAAAAAAACGCCCGGGCAATTTTCCCCGGGCGTTTTTTCGGAGTATTAAGAGAAACTTACTTGCCGTAAACGATTTCCACGCGGCGATTTTGCGGCTCACGCACACCATCGGCGGTCGGAACTAGTAAGTCGGTCTTGCCTTTGCCAATAGTGGTAATATCGGTCGATTTCAAGCCCATGTCCAGCAGCGCGGCTTTGACTGCTTCTGCACGCCTCTTGGAAAGGCGCATGTTATAAGCATCGCTGCCGACCGTATCGGTATGGCCGGTCACCTCGATTTTGGTAATGTTGCGCCGGTTGGCATTATCAGCAGCGGTTTGCAGTATCTTCTTCGCTTCTGGAGTGAGTTCCGTGCTGTTGAAATCAAAGAACACCAGATAGGAATTCACATCCGTTTGCACCGACCTGGTTACAGTGGTGGTTTTTTCGGCAGTGTATTCCTTGCGGGCCGGTTCAGGCTTCCTTGGCGCATTGAACGCATATTTCAAACCGACCATTATGGTGTGGTTCTGGTACCTGGTATCGACTTCCCCGCCGCCGGCGAGATCCGCATGGGTGTGGAACGGAGACATGTATTCATATTGCGCGTAAGTGGAGAAATGGTCGCTGATTTTATAATCCACACCGCCGATCGCCTGCATGGCGAACAACATGTTATCGCTGATACCGGCAGTAGTGCCGGCAACCGGATGCACGTTCTCATAACTCAGCCAAACCGCACCAAGGCCACCGCCGATATATGGAGTAAACCGGGTTGGGTTTCTAATATCATAAAGAACATTCCACATGGCGCTCCAGCTATCCTCGTGACCGCCGGTGGCTGGGCTGGCAAAGCCGTGAACGTCGTGTACGGTATTGAAGCGATACCCACCTTCAAGTTCAGTGCGGAACCCGTATGGCAGATGCACGCCGAAGGCGGCGGTTCCGGCCCAGCCGGGGTTCATACTAACGCCATGGTGATAGCCAATGCCATTATCATCAAGCGGGTGTTCCTGCTCAATGTTAACGCCACCTGCAGCCGAAACATATGGATTCACCATATAGTCGTCTTGAAAATTGGTCCAGTAATTGGCGGAAGCGCCGGTTGGCATAATCACCGCCAGGGCTGCGCCAAGCAAAAGAAGTTGTTTATTCATCGAAATATCCTCCAATTAAAATCTATCATTTAGGTTTTTGTACAGATTTCCCATACATTTCGAGGAGGCTATTGACGCCAGGATAAAAAAACAATAAGTAAAAACCTTAAATTTCCCTGATCATTCAAGATATTCCTGACTGTAGCAAAAAAATCACGGAAGATTTATGAGTATTTTATAGCGATCCAGGAGGAGATTTAGTGGCTCTTGCTTTTTACTTTTATGCCTTTGGCTAAAATCTTCTTCCTGAGCGTATTACGGTTGATGCCGAGGATTTGCGCCGCTTTTATCTGATTGCCTCGGGTGGCGGCGAGGGTTTCGTTTATCAGGGTTTTTTCAATTTCGCCGATTACCTTATTATATAGATTGCGCGGCTTCGCACCATCATCATGGACGGAGAAATAATTGCGGAGGTGGCCTTCTAGCATCCGCCCTAACGACGGCACGGCCTGAGTTTTTTTGGAATTTTCCGAGTGATGTTTGGTTTTTTCGGTCATTTTTCTATTCGGGGAGGCGATTATATATCAAACCCGAAATTAAATAGCAAAGGAGATTGTTGGTAATATGCAAACTGTAGCAAAAATTAATTTCATTAGAAGAATTTTTAAATTCCTTTAACTACACCACTATCCCTACCTGGTATACTTGCGCCCAGAAACTCAGCCATTCTTTGGGCTACGCCTACTGGCAATTTTGCTGCTCTCGCAAAGTCTAAACCTCTTTGAGCAGGCTCACGCAGAATCTTGGCTATCGAGTCTGCTCTATCTATAAGCCGGTGATAATCTTCATCTCTTTCCAAATCTCGTGGGTGCAATATAAAGCTTAAAGCAAAAAACTGCCCACCAATATCACCATCAAACCATTTTACCCAATAACTAAGACCCATTTTTCCGGCCTCGCCCTGCCGATAAATTTTATTCAGTTCAGCAAAAAACCTAATATCTTCAGGGCTTCTTGATTCCGATCGCTTGACCTCAAGTTTTCTCAACTCTTCTATTCTACCATCGGCAAAGCGTGTATAAATAGTCCATATCCTATTTACTTCATCAATTTTAAAAGCAATCTGGTCTCCAATGGGGAATGTCCCGCCAACACCATTAGGCGTAGGATCCCCAACTTTTTTTTTCCAGCTCCTCATCGCAGGTTCACTAAAAGCAAATGGTGTCCTGGAAAAAATGCTTATTTCACCACTCACGTCCTCTCTGTCCCTCCACTCAACTTCCGTTTCCCAGGCAAGCACCCTTTTTAATATGTCGATTTTACCTATTACATCCATAGTCCTATTTTACATTGTACTTGAAATTATCCGCATAGGCCTTGATGATCCGCTTTTTTTCCTTCGGCTTCACCACTTCATATTCCATCCCCTTAGCCTTGGCATATGCCACAGCATCATCTTGATTTTTAAAGGATAATACCACTTCCTGGTTCATATCGGTTCCACCGGTCCAGCCCATTAACTCATCGATAAACCACGAATTCCCCTCCAAAATCGGCTCCAACAGCCATTCTTTGGCTTTTGCCTTGCCCGATTGCATGGGGCTCTGGGGGTTCTTGAAAATCAACGCTTTCATCATAATCTACAAATAATACAAGATATTTTAAAAAATTTTGGTTTTGTTAACCATTTATTAGTAATTGCAGTGTTATAGTTCAATAAGTCTTATGATAACATTAATGTATAGGTAAAGGAATAATTCAAATTTTATGGCAAGCATGGGAGAAAGAAGGTTGGAAGGCGCAGTACTAAAAAAGGTGATGGCCGAAAATAAACGGCCTTCTATGTATCAGGTGCTGCTTTTGAATGATGATTATACGCCGATGGATTTCGTGGTTTCGATTTTACAGCAATTTTTCGGCAAGGGCGCGGAGGAAGCAGTAAGGATAATGCTGAAAGTGCATTATAAGGGTCAGGCAGCCTGTGGAGTGTATACCCGAGAAATCGCCGAAACCAAGGTAATGCAGGTTATGGACTCAGCCAGGAATAACAAACATCCACTAAAATGCGTGATGAGAAAGGAGTAGAATGAGAATTTGAGAATATGAGAATCTGAGGGTTTGAGTGAAGAAGAGAAATTCTTTCTTACTCATATTCTCAGACTCTCAAACTCTCATACTCTCAATAAAAATTATGTTATCAAAAAACCTAGAAATGAGTCTACACCGCGCGCTGGCAATTGCTGGTGAATACCGCCACGAATATGCAACGCTGGAGCATTTACTGCTCTCGCTTTCCGAAGACCCGGACGCTTCGGCGGTGATGCGCGGCTGCGGAGTAAACCTCCCTTCGCTGAAGGAAACGCTGGCCAATTTCCTGCGTCATGAACTGAATGCACTCATTTCCGATAACGGATCAGAGGCTAAGCCCACAGCTGGATTCCAACGGGTAATTCACCGGGCGGCGGTGCATGTACACGCGGCCGGGCGCGAGGAAGTAAACGGCGCAAACGTACTGGCGGAAATTTTTTCCGAACGTGAAAGCCATGCGGTTTTCTTCCTGCATGAACATAACGTCACCTGCCTGGATGTGATAAATTTTATTTCGCACGGCGTGGTAAAATTCGGCGAGCCGAACGATAACGGCCAGCCCCCGGCAATAACCGAGAACGAAAAGCGCGAATATCGCACCCGGCACGGCAAGAACGAGGCGGGTGATTCTGCGCATGAAATCCATGAGGCGCTTACGCTATATTGCACCAATTTGAACAAACGCGCTGAGGAAGGCCGAACTGACATATTGATTGGCCGGGAAATCGAAATCGAGCGGACGGTCGAGATTTTATGCCGCCGCACCAAGAATAACCCATTATTCGTCGGCGAACCAGGCGTCGGCAAAACCGCGATTGCCGAAGGTTTAGCGCTCCGCATCACGCGCGGCGACGTACCGAAAGTTTTGAAAAACGCCATCATCTTTTCACTCGACATGGGCGCATTGCTGGCCGGAACGCGCTATCGCGGCGATTTTGAGGAACGCTTGAAATCAATAATAAAAGGCATCGAAAAATTGCCGCATGCCATTTTATTCATCGACGAAATCCATACCATAATTGGTGCGGGTGCAACATCTTCCGGTTCGCTTGATGCCGGAAACCTCCTGAAACCAGCCTTAGCCAAGGGATCTTTACGCTGCATTGGTTCGACGACTTACCGCGAATACCGCAGCTATTTCGAGAAAGACCGGGCGCTGGTGCGCCGGTTCCAGAAGATTGATATTGAGGAGCCAAGCGTGGAAAACACGATAAAAATCCTGCGCGGTCTGAAACCATATTACGAAACGCATCATAACGTCCGCTATACCAATGCAGCGATCAAAGCGGCAGTGGAACTGTCACAGCGCTATATCCATGATCGCAAATTGCCGGATAAAGCTATAGACATAATAGACGAGGCGGGCGCGCATCAAATGCTGCTGCCGGAAGCGAAACGGCGCAAAGCAATTACGACGAAAGACATAGAGGAGATCGTGGCGAAAATCGCACGGATTCCTTCTAAATCCATCTCTGCCGACGATACCAAGAAACTGGAAAATCTGGAATCCGATTTGAAAAAAGTGGTATTCGGCCAAGATAAGGCGATAGAAGCACTCGGCAGCGCGATAAAAATGTCTCGCGCCGGCCTACGTAAACAAGGCCGCCCGGTCGGGTGCTACCTATTCTCTGGCCCTACTGGCGTCGGAAAAACCGAACTTGCGCTCCAGCTTTCCAAGCAGATGAGCATGAACCTGGTGCGGTTCGATATGTCGGAATATATGGAGCCGCATTCTGTATCCAAGCTCATCGGCGCACCGCCGGGATATGTGGGTTTCGACCAGGGCGGCATTATGACTGATGCAATAGATAAAACCCCGCATACCGTGTTGCTGCTCGACGAAATCGAAAAAGCGCACCATGATATTTATAATATATTACTACAAGTTATGGATTACGGGAAATTGACCGACCATAACGGCAAGAGCATAAATTTTGCCAATGTGATTTTGATTATGACCACCAATGCTGGCGCGTCGGAAATGAATAAGGCGGCGTTCGGGTTCAACGCTCCGGCGCGGACGGGCGAGGATAAGGAAGCGATAAAACGCATCTTTACCCCGGAATTCAGGAATCGGCTGGATGCGGTTATTCCATTCGAGCGACTTTCTCCAGCGCTAGTGGAATCGGTGGTGGATAAATTTATCCTGCATATGGAAGAACAATTGGCCGACCGCCGGGTGCGGATTGAGATTACGCCAGAAGTGCGTAAATACTTGGCGAAGGAAGGCTATGACGATCAACAAGGCGCCCGTCCGCTGGAGCGCATCATTGAGCAGAAAATCAAGAAACCGCTGGCTGGGGAAATATTATTCGGCAAACTCTCTAAGGGCGGCCGGGTAAAAGTGATAATGAAGGATGGCCAGCCGGATTTTGAGATTATGGCGGTGGAGATCACCGAGCCGAGTGCGATTTAATAAGGCATCTTAAAAATACCTGCAGGTGGGAATTATCTGCCTAGCTATTTGAAATAATCCCTAAAATCCCATCTATATTTCCTCTTATTATTCAAGATATTACACTGAAATAACGGTTTTGGCACGGGGTTTGCTTCTCATATAGGGATAATTATATGGAAACGCGCCCAAATGAGTAATATCGGTAACATCATAGCCCAATTGACGGCGGCGCAAACTTCGCTCTCACCCGCCGCGCCTGCACAAGGCCAAGGCAGTGCTTCCGCTACCAATAGCCCTGGCGGTAACAGTTCCACGCAATCATTCCAAACCGCGCTGAATAATGCCTCGCAATCTACTGGCCCCAATCAGTCAACTGGATCCACTGGATCCGGGCAAGTTTTGCCGCCCGCACAAAATGATGCCACTCAGAATATTTCAAGTTCAAATGTAGCCAGCCAATCCACGCCACTTACTATTACGGCGAATCCAGGGTTTGCTGGTCTCGCCAACTTGCTTGGGGATATAATTCAACAGCAAAAGCCGCAGGCGCAATCCCAGACGGCCAACAGTTCCACGCCGCAGTCAACCGCGGACAATCTGCTCATCAACGGCAATACTGGCCAGGGTAACCAGACTAACATCACTTCACCGGAAGCGCTGCTGCAATTTATCATCGGCCGGAACTCCACATTACTGGCGAGTAACAATAATAATGTCCCGAATAGCAATGATGTCCTAGCCAGTTCCGCGAATGCCAATATAAATAATGCAAATAGTACTACGCAGCCGGTTGACTCATCGCAGCAGCAATCTAAGTCGCCGAATGTGAATGATCCAGCATTACTGGCTTCCATCCTTGCACAGATTAATCCGGTTCTGAACTTCGCGGCCAATTCGCAAGGGTTGGCGAATGCTTCCGGGAACGCTGCCAATTTATCGATTAACCCAAATGCATCTTCCAGCAACGAGCTGGCACGGATCTTAGCGGCGCAAACGGCAACTATAACCAGTCAGCAAAATCAACCCACTAGTGACACGACTATTAATACAAATAACAACCAGGCCATAGTGTCGAACCCCCAGGTTCTTGATGCGAATCAGAAAACAGCGTTGCAGAATTTCGCCATCGCCTTCGCCAGTAATACGATACAGGGGCAATCGACAAAACCAACCACTAAGCTAGTTTCTGAAAGCAAAATCCCGGATTTCTCGAATTTCAGTAACCAGGTTTTTGCAGTTAAACCAGATACGAAAACTGCGGTTCCGGCTAATTCCGCTGTGGGCAATGTGGCCAACGACGTAAATAATAATAACAGCATAAATAATGCAGTCGCGGCGATAGGAAAATCTGACGAACAGTTAAAATCCGATGCAGCCAAGGGAGATAACGCAGCTGCTGTGGATACGGCAAACGCTTCTGGACAACTTCAACTTAAAACTGGCGCGGGCGAGGTGAAAACCACCACAGTTGCCCCGGATAATCTCGCTAAATACCAGACCCCGGCAGAACAGGTAGTATTCCAAGTGGCGGCAGCGGTGAAAGACGGCAACAGCAAAATCCGGATTCAACTGGAACCAGCCGAACTCGGCAAGATCGACGTGCAGATAAGCATGAATGGCGACGGCAAGATAAACCTGAATATCACCGCCGATAAAAGCAGTACACTGACCATGTTGCAGAGTGATTCCAAATCGCTTGAGAAATCGCTGAACGATATTGGCTTCAAAAGCGATGCCACCAACTTAAGCTTCAATCTGCGTCAGGGCGGCAATAACGGCCAGCCGCAAAACTGGACTTACCAGAATTACGGCACCGCTTCGGTGAGCGGCCAAGATGCGGCGGAAGTGACTGCCTACAGTGCATTACCAAGTTTATTAACCAGCAACCAGGCTCTCGACATCAGGGTTTGAAAGGGGAAGTTTTATGACCACTACAACACCGACAACGACACAGGCACCATTAGTACCAAACAGCCTTATTTCAACCAAGGGTGCATCTGGCACGAGCTCCACCACCAGTAGTACGAATGGCCTTTCTAGCACCATGGCCCAGTTCTTAAAGATTCTCACCACGGAATTGCAGAATCAGGATCCGACGCAACCTATGGATCCAGCCGCATTCGTCGGCCAGTTGGCGACGCTGAACGAAGTACAAGCGACGGTACAAAGCAATCAGCTTTTGACTGCTATAGAGGCGCAAATTCAAGCTTCCTCGGGTGCCAGCCTCACCAACTATATCGGCGACCAGATTACCGCGCAATCTAATGCAATATCTTTGGCAAGCAGTGGTAGCTCAGTCACATTCGGTTATACGGAGCCGTCAAACATAAAAAGCGGCACGATAGTCATCAAAGATTCCAGCGGCAACCAGGTGTTCTCCGCGGTGGCCAATCCCGCTAGCGGGAACCAGACCTATACCTGGAACGGGAAAAATGTGGCAGGAACTGCACTTCCGGCCGGGAATTACACGGTGACCGTTAACACCATTGACAATACTGGCAAGGCGGGGACAGCTCAAACTTATACGGCAGCTACTGTACAGTCGGTGGATTCGAGTGGCAGCACGCCAAAATTAGTCTTAAGCACTGGCAGTGAAATACCCGTCAGCGGCATCATGAATAATTCGGGAAAAGTGAGTAATTCAACAACTAGTACAAATTAACACAAACCAACAATCTAAATTAAAAGGAGGATCAAATGGCAGACGGACTATCAGGAGCATTTAACGCGGCGGACGGCGCACTTACCTCGCAAGCCCAAGCTATCGGCTCGATCTCGCAAAACATCGCCAACGTGAATACGGTGGGATACAAATCGGTCAAGACCGATTTCCTGTCGCAGCTCGGCAACGCGCTCTCTGCTGGCGGTGTCACTACCGTCAATCAGACGACAGTCACCAATCAGGGGCAGATAACCAATACCGGCAACAACCTGGATCTGGCACTGAACGGTAACGGCTTTTTTACCGTAAATACCGCCAATGACGGCACCGGCAGCTATCTTTACACCCGCGCCGGATCCTTCAATGAAAACCAGGACGGCTTCCTGGTGAATCCCGGCGGATTTTTCCTCTATGGCTGGCCGCTTAACGCTAATGGACAATTGCCGGGTGCACCGGGTAACACCGATACGACTTCCAACTCACTGCTTGCCAGTACAACGGCGATAAAAATCAACCAAGGAAGCGGTACGGCAGCAGCCACCACTACGGTTGCTTTCGGATTGAACCTTAATGCCAGTCAGGATGTTTATCCTGGCGCTGGAGCCACTTTAAAAGTACTGGCTGCTGATGCGGTAAATGCTAACCAAGTCGGAAGCGCGGTGATAATTCCCGGCGCTGTTGCCGGCACAGGCAAACCTACCGTGGGAGATACGTTCAATATCAGCACCGGCAGCGGCTCCAGTTTCACTTATAATTATGGCGGGTTTAAGGCAAGTCGTTTGGTTAGCGCTGGTAGCCCAGTCCTTGGCGCAACCACTCTTACCACGCCTTTCGCCGCTGCTGCTGCAGGCGATTCTTTTACCATCACCACAGCATCCAGCGGAACCGTCACGTTCACCTATCAACCTGCCGGGGCAAACCCGGCCGCCGGAACCTTCAGCAACTACGCGACATTAGCGACAGCTATAAACGATCAGACCGGCCTCACTGCCAGGACTGACGGCGTCGGAACGTTGTACGTCTCTTCAGTTAACGCCAATGATGGAATAACTTTTGCTAATGGCCCATCCGGTACTTTTGTTGGTGCTGCGGGTGTGTTCACGGCTGCCGCCGTTGGCGCCGGAGCTAATCGGTTTAATTCTTTAAATGGCTTGCAAGCTATGGTTGCGAGCGCCACCGGCTTAACGGCTACCGTGAACAATCCCAATACCAACGCCACTCTTACGATAGATGCCGCAAGCCCACTCGACACGATTTCATTCACCAACCCAGCCGCCAATACTGGCGACTTCTTGTTTGAATTTGGGTTACTTGGTGCTTTTACATCTGGTGTCGCTACCACGGACGGCCCCCTAGGCCCGGTATATAATGCCTCCGGCGTTGGCGGCGCTAACATGGCTTCCGGTTCCATCATTCCGCAGTTCAGCAAGAATTTGCAGATTGTCGATTCACTAGGCGTAGCCCACAACTTTACCATCGGATTCATAAAATCCAGTGCTAATATCTGGCAGGCGGAGGTATACGATGCGGCCACCAAAGATATAATCACTGCTAGTCCCAATAGCCAGATTGCCGCAGGTACCCTTACTTTTAACGGCGATGGCTCGCTGCAAAGCGTCAGCAGCGGTTTGGCCAACCCGGTAAAGATCGTCTGGGCAGACCAGGCGGCGGTTAGTAATGTAACCTTTAATTTCGGCACCGCCGGACCGATAGCCGGAACTCTAGGCGCTACCCAGATCGGCGAAACCAACGGTTTAAGTCAGTTCTCTGGCTCATTCCAATCAAACTTCGTCACCAGCAACGGCGCACAGACCGGCCAGCTCTCCGGCGTGCAGATAACCGCTTCTGGCCTGGTAGTAGCTAATTACAGCAACGGCCAGTCGTTAAACGTCTATCAGATTCCAATTGCCACGTTCAATAATCCGGACGGTCTACAGGCGCTGAATGGAAACGTGTTTTCACAAACCGTTCAATCAGGCGATTTTAACCTGAAGCAAGCCGGTACTAGCGGAGCGGCAACAGTGGTTCCTGGCGCCGTTGAGGGAGGAGACGTTGATCTCTCTGGTGAACTGACACAAATGCTTATAGTGCAAAGGGCGTATGACAGCAGTAGTCAAGTGATCAAAACTGTAGACAGAATGCTGGATGACTTGAAGAACCTCTAATAGTTTTACTAAGTTCTAAAAAATAAGGCGGCATTCCAGCACCGCCTTATTTTTTTGCCTACTAACAAGCTACAGTTATTCTTCTATAAAATCCGTGGTGAAGAGCTTTTCCGGATTGCGGAAGGTTTTGAATTCGAGCGCGTTCCCCGAAGGATCTTTGATAAAAAATGTGCCCTGCTCACCGGGCTGACCGGTAAACCGCACCTTCGGCTCAATAAGGAATTTTCCACCGTATTTTTTTAATTTTTCCGCTAGTTTCTCCCAATCTCCCCATTTAAGCACCGCACCGAAATGCCTGACCGGTACGTCGTCGCCATCAACTTTATTGGTGTTTGCGGCCTTGCATTCTTCGGGTTTTAGATGCGCGGAAATCTGGTGGCCGAAAAAATCAAAATCTACCCATCCGTGTGAAGCCCTAGCTGCAGTACAGCCGAGTAATCCAATATAAAATTCACGGGTTTTTTCTAAATCTGAAACAGGTATCGCAAGATGGAACGGCGGCATTTTTTCCCCTCTCTGTTGCCAATAGGAATAATTTGGATTATCTACTTTTAAATGTCCAGTAAAACCGATGCCTGTTTTTCATTGCCCATTGGCAATTGGCGGCCCGAGGTCGATTCCGCGATACAGAAACAGGCCGTTGATGCCCTGGAAAGCGGCCGGGTGGTTTTCCTACCGAACCTGCCGTTTCCGCTGACGGCGGAGGAAAAATTGTACTTAAGGCCGGATTGCGTAAGCCCCAAAGGAAAGAGCGTCAAATATTCATCCGCCAACAAAAAATTATGGGGACTTGCGAAAAAGGAAACACCAGAAATTCTGGATCTTATGCTAGAGCGATATTCCAAAAGCGCGGAAAATCTGATCACTACATTATTTCCCGGATACGCTCCTGCCCTTCTCACGGGAAATGCCAGCTATCGACCAGTGGAAGCTGATGGACGCGTCCAAAGCAAAAGGCATGACGATAGGCTCCTGCATGTCGATGCATTTCCTTCGCGACCGGTTCGCGGTGAAAGGATACTGCGCGTATTCACTAATATCAATCCGAACGGGAGCATGCGCAACTGGCGGGTAGGCGAGCCATTCGCCGATGTGGCGGCAAGGTTTCTGCCAAGGATTCCGGCGCCTTTTCCCGGCAGCGCGAAATTCCTGAAACTACTGAAAATCACCAAGGGACTACGCACGCCGTATGACCATTACATGCTTGGCCTGCATGATCGAATGAAACTCGATACCAATTACCAAGAGAAAGTGGAATATGCAGCCATTGCGTTCCCGCCGGGATCTAGCTGGATAGTTTTCAGCGACCAGGTTTCACATGCCGCAATGTCCGGCCAATATGCGCTGGAGCAAACTTTCGCCCTACCGGTTGCCGCGATGTCAAAACCCGAAACTTCACCACTGAAAGTGTTGGAGGGGATGAAGGGGATGCTGTTGGTGCCAATAACTTATTGACCTTACCTAAACTCTTGATATTCTTACGTTCCATTATGGTAGAACAGGCAATAGAACCATCCGGCGGCCCGCAGCTGCGGGAGCGGCCGCTCTCCCCTCACCTTTCAATCTATCGCTGGCATCTTTCGATGGTGATGTCCATCCTGCACCGCTTGACCGGGGTAGCGCTGGTTTTCGGGGCGATTGTACCCGCTTGGTTACTCATCGCCGCGGCGCTAGGGGACAATATTTATTCTGCTACCATACACATAATTAATACCCCAATTGGCTATATTTTCCTGCTCGGCTGGATAGCCGCATTTTATTACCACCTATTCAATGGAATCCGGCATATATTCTGGGATTTCGGGCTTGGTTTTGCACTAAAAACTGCGCACCGGAATGGCGTTTTTGTGTTGATTCTCACCGCAACATTTACAGCGGCAACCTGGTACCTGGCGATATATGGCGGAAAACTTTAAAACACGCCTGAAACGTGTGAAAGGCTTGGGTTCAGCCCATGCGGGAACCGCTGGCTGGGTGGCGTTACGCATATCGGCTTTAACTCTTATCCCCCTCACCTTCTGGTTTGTTTATGCTGTTTTGCATCTGCTCCATTCCGATTATACCGAAGTAATCCATTGGCTGAAAAACCCGATAAATACGCTGCTGATTCTACTGCTCATCCCGTTTACTTTTTACCATTCTTACGGCGGTTTGAAAGAAGTGATCGAGGATTATGTCCACAACGAATTCTGGAAAATATGCTGGATAATAAAATTGAAATTATTTTTTATTTTATTAGCAGTGGCGGATATTTTCGCAGCGCTTTACATTTGCTTCAAGTTATAGATGTCATCTTACAAAATTATCGACCATACATATGACGTAGTGGTGATCGGCGCCGGCGGCGCGGGTTTACGCGCCACGTTTGGCATGGCGGCACTGGGTTTATCCACTGCCTGCGTCACCAAAGTTTTTCCGACCAGGAGCCACACGGTGGCCGCACAGGGCGGGATTTCCGCCGCCTTGGGGAATATGTCCGAGGACGACTGGCGCTGGCACGCATACGATACCATCAAAGGCTCGGACTGGCTGGGCGATCAGGATGCCATCGAATATATGTGCAAAAATGCCGCCCAGGCGGTGATTGAGCTTGAGCATTACGGGCTACCATTTTCGCGCACCAAGGAAGGAAAAATCTATCAACGTCCGTTTGGCGGAATGACGACAAAATATGGTGACGGCCCGCCGGCAGTCCGCACCTGTGCTGCTGCTGACCGCACCGGCCATGCCATGCTTCACACGCTTTACCAGCAGGCAATCAAACATTCCGCAAAATTCTTTGTTGAATATTTCGCCATTGATTTGATCATGGAAAACGGCGTTTGCCGGGGTGTTGTGGCGCTTAACCTGGATGATGGAACGATTCACCGGTTTAACGCGCATATCGTGGTTCTGGCGACTGGCGGGTATGGCCGCGCTTATTTCTCCGCAACATCCGCCCACACTTGCACCGGCGACGGCAGCGGAATGGCTCTCCGTGCTGGAGTTCCATTGCAGGATATGGAATTCGTGCAATTCCACCCATCAGGAATTTACGGCGCCGGATGCCTGATAACCGAAGGCGCGCGGGGTGAAGGTGGTTATCTGGTAAATTCCGAGGGCGAACGGTTCATGGAGCGCTATGCCCCACATGCCAAGGATTTGGCCAGCCGCGATGTCGTCAGCCGCTCAATGACCATGGAAATCCGGGAAGGCCGCGGCGTCGGCCCTAAGAAGGATCATATTTTCCTGCATCTCGATCATTTATCGCCGGAAGTTTTGAAGGAACGGCTACCGGGAATCGCCGAAACAGCCCGTATTTTCGCAGGAGTTGATATAACCAAAGAGCCAATCCCGATTATTCCTACTGTGCATTATAATATGGGCGGGGTTCCGACCAATTATCACGGCGAAGTGGTGACATTAAAAGACAATAATCCCAATATGATAGTACCAGGACTTATGGCAATAGGTGAGGCGGCCTGCGTCTCTGTTCACGGCGCGAACCGGCTAGGCTCGAATTCATTATTAGATTTGGTTGTTTTCGGGCGCGCGGCGTCCTTAAAAGCGGCTGAAATTTTGAAAGGAAAAGATAAGCCGAAGGATTTAGCCAAGAACGCAGGAGATGAAGCGATTGCAAGGCTAGATAAAATTCGGTATTCCAAAGGCCAGCTCTCCACTGCAGAAATCCGGGGAAATATGCAGCATACGATGCAAAATCACGC
>Ga0206927_1148_pt1 | contig 15062 bp, 8 predicted proteins | sample Alteio_BWOrgHeat_60_FD_153249 | JGI IMG/M metagenome (GOLD analysis project Ga0206927, IMG submission 153249) | Enriched cells from forest soil in Barre Woods Harvard Forest LTER site, Petersham, Massachusetts, United States -... | ecosystem: Environmental > Terrestrial > Soil > Temperate forest > O... | reverse complement strand
GAAGACGATATTCCGAGACGCGTTCAATAACGGTACGGGCGATGCGCCGCCGACGTGGAAGGCCGCAATCCGGGTCCATGCGAGCAAACAAGACATGTTGCGATCCCTTCGTTATGCAGAAGAAGAATATGTTGTTCTGTCACCGCGGCCGGAACTGATTTGGGACAGCCATCTCATACGCCGTATCGAAAATGAAATCACCGACTTCGAGCAACTCGGGATACCTTGGTTTTGCTTGTCCGCAGACGGACTTGCCACAGACGGTCGACAATATTGCGCTGCCTTCTTCAACAACAATCCAACGTTGGTCCCCGACCGTGGTCGGCACCTCATCGTACAGTCGGCCGGCACGATATACGTGATAAAGATCTCTGCCTTCCACGGACTCGGCTTACAGCGGATGGTACCTTCTGATCCCGTACCGTTCATAAATCATCTAACCGTTATCGCGTATGGCCGAGGCTTCGGCAGCTTTTTCACCAGTGGACTGTTTCCGTGCCTCAGAGAATATCAAAGTCCTTCATATGTCGGGCTCGACGAGCAGTTGAGTAGTCTGAACCCCGCCGCGCTGTTGGTTGCGGCAGACGCATGCGAACTGTTTCCACCGCAGGTTCCGCGCCGCGATCTGGTGACTGAATGGGTTGCTACACTGTTGTCGGTTCTGACTGTCAAGCACCGAGTCAGCTTCGTTATCCGAACGCTGTTCCGCCGCAAGCACCTCCTCAATCGTTGTCTCATTTCGATTGAATACCTGCGACTCGCGTTGGGAACGGAAGTTGAGGTCATTCTTGCCTCCGATGTCGACCAGTCGATAATCCAACCGGCCGCGACCGAGATCTCGCGTGATTTCCCTAATTTGCAATTCGTCATAGCGGACGGACGTACAGGTGAAGGTTACAGTAGAGTGAGGAACCTAGTCGCGGGCCTCAAGGCAAGCACAGGAACGCGCGTCTGCATCATAGACGATGACGATTACTATACTCCGGAAGCGGTGATAAGTTTTGCCCAAGCCTGTGAGTTCGGAACCGAACAGCTTGTGATCTTTGATACCCAAATCATTGTAGAGAAGTGGAGCGCGGCAGCCGCGAAACATCATCGGGAAGTCATTTCCTTTGGGAACTTTTACCCCGCTAAGCACTGGGCAAACACGCTGCGGGGAAGTAACTCAATTCCGCTATGCGGAATTATCCACCCTGGCTGGTTCGTTCGAAAGGTTGCGTATGAGTACTTGTACGACTTCGATCTCTCTGAGGACTTTGTCTTCCATCTGATGTGCCTAGCTCATCCACAACGACCGTCTATAAAAGTCGTTGAGAGCATTGGCGCCCACCAATCTCATCGATGCAACGACGACAACGTTTCCAACGTCGAGGATCTAACGGGTTGGATGCTCGATACAGGCAATGGACTATATCAATATCTATTTGAACAGGAGCGAACCTTCGATGTTGTTGCGCTGGCCGAGGCCGCTGCCGACGGACACAACGCGCATCGAAAGAAGGTTGCCCTCGAGACGGAACTGGCACGCGCGAATTACGCTCGACTGCAGGCAACCGAAGCACTTGCGCGGTTACTAAAGAGTACTATTGGCCGCGAGTCCTGACGATGAGAAAAGTCGCTCCGCCATGAGGATAGCAGTATTTACGTCGTTCGCGATTAACTATCTTGCGAAGGCCCGAGTGCTCGTTAAGACGCTCAAGGAGCAGAACTCGAGCATCGATGTCATTGCGATTGTCTGCGATCAATTCCCGCCTTCTATCGACGCGACTAACGAGCTGTTCGATCAGATATGGATGGTTGAGGACTACCCTGTCAACCCCGTTCAGGGTTGGATTTTCTCCCACAATATCATGGAGCTTTCGACGGCTGTGAAAGGATGGGGGCTCACCCGGCTTCTCGATGCTGGATATGACTACGTAATGTATCTGGACCCGGACTGTTGGATTTTGGCCGATCCGGCGAAAATAATCCAGCTTTTACCTCCGGACTCTTCGGTCGGGGTCGTGCCGCATACCACCAAGCCGGCTGAGTCCGACGAGGAGATTCGTATCGTCGAGACATCTTCTCTCCGGCACGGGATCTACAACTTGGGCTTTCTCCTGGTTCGGAACGATGCGGGTGGACGGAAGCTTGCTGAATGGTGGGCGGCAAGGCTCGACAGATACTGCATCGATGATTTCGCCAATGGCCTGTTCACCGATCAGCGGTGGTTTGATCTCGCACTCGGGTATTTCGACTTCGTCAAAGTCATTCGTCACTCCGGAATCGATGTCGCTAGCTGGAATGTTGGGCAACGGATGTTAACTCGCAATGGAGGAGGGTATTCTGTCGACGGGGATGAACTGATATTCTATCATTTTTCAGGTGTGGGTCCGAAAAGCGTTCATCGATGGGTACGCGACAAGTTTGCGCCAGCGGACCCACTTGCCGCCGAACTCGAGTTTCAGTATGAAAGGCTGATAGCGGATTGCGGACAAGCGGAACTTGCTGCGGTAATTCCATTTTACGATCAATACAGCGACGGCGTTCGAGTTCCGCCCGCGCATCGGACGCTCTACCGCAGTTGTTCTGATTTCCTTCGACGCTTTCCGAATCCGTATGAGGCGAGCTTGTTGGAGAGTTTTCGTCACGAAGCGGGTGATGCGGGGCCGACGAATGCCGGTGTGACTGTGCGAGCAGATCTGGGCGATGTAGATGCGCGTGCACGCCGATTGTTTGATGCTGAATTTTATCGACACCAAGTGAGGGCAGCCGAGTTCGACCCCGATAATTTGTGGACAGAGTACAAGAGCGTGGGATGGAATTCCAAAGTGCTTGGAAATCGTCTTTTTGATGTAAACTACTATAGGTTATTTGTGTTGGAGCGAGAGCGGGACGAATATCCAACACCTCTTCATCATTACGTAGCCGTGGGCGGTGACGCGGGCCTCTCGCCGAGCTGGATATACAACGATGCGTATTATCTCGGGACATATCCCGACGTTCGAGAAGCCGTCCGAAGCGGGACGCTGATCTGCGGATTCGAGCATTTCAGTCGTGACGGCGTCAATGAAGGTCGCGACGGCTGCGCCTATTTCAACGAGCGCTCCTACCTCAACCGACATCCAGACGTCGCCCTCGCCGTCACCGAGGGACGTCTACGGTCCGGAGAAGCTCATTATATTGAGTGTGGTCAGAGCGAAACACGCGTGTTACGCTAGACAAAAATAAGCGCCAACGTGGGGATACGTCGTCGATAAGGGTCAATCCAGCCAGAGGTATCGAGCAATAGACATTGTAACCTAATGCTATTTGGCCACCGTGTAAGCTAAGGAAATTCCGCATGTTAACCAATCTGGTGATACCACGCGCGGACTTCGAGGCCGCAACACAGACTGAGCCGGCCACACAATATCTCGCCGACGTCTATCGCACGGGTATAATGTTTGAGAGGAGCGGAGAACAGATTCTGCTCAATGACTCAAGCATTGGTCTGACCGAGGGGCAGATTCTTTGGTATCTTGCCCGTTCGTCTCACTCGAAATCGGTTATCGAAACCGGATTTGGTCGAGGAGGGTCCGCCGCCTTTTTTCTAAGCGCGCTTGCACCATGGAACGGGACCTTGGTTTCCATCGATCATGCTTTCCGGCACTGGGCAGGCGACACCGGCATACATTACATAAATCAATTGGGCTTGGCAGAAAACCATCGACTGATCGAGGAGCCCTCCGAGCTGGCGCTCGCAAAGATCGTCTCGAAATCCTCTGCTGAGTATCTTTCACTGTCATACATCGATGGGTCTCACCACTTCGATGGGACGCTCATCGACTTCATGCATCTAGACCGATTGACGGAGATTGGAGGGATAATCGCGATTGACGATGCCCATGCTCCTGCGGTGCGAACAGTGGCGAGCTTCGTCGCCAACAATCTACCTTACAACCTGCATTACCCCACGCAGCGGCTTCTTCTCTGCAAAAAGTTCGCGCACGATGAGCGCGACTGGTCGCACTTTAGACCGTTCACGTCATCACCGAAGGCTGATTGGGACGTGCACGATGATCAGGCGAACGTAGTAGCCGTACCGGGTGCGACGTTTGGGCATTTGCCGAAATGAGGATTCTATCGACTTGAAACTCTCGTCGGAAGCGACTGAACCTTTCGGATCATATGCCCGAGCATGGAAACGAGATCGTCATGGCGTGTTCGTCTCACCCTGGGGCAGCCGGGAATGTCTTCGTGAAATCTGGGTGCGGGAACCCTGCGCATCTGGTTTGAATGCTACCGTCGATCGAGCACGCCGGGAAGGATCAGCACGGTGCCCGGTTTGACGGCACGTATCAAATCACCGCCGCTGATCAGCAGATCTCACGATTGATCAGTCTCGGGAAGGGTTGTATGCGCCATATTGGCAGGCGGCCCGTGCTCAACGGCAAATCTTGCAACAGCGACGTGCACCTCATATCCTCCCCTACCGGTTGAAGGTGATCACATCCCGATGAGCGAATTCCCTGAGAGCGCCACGTCGGTATCAACCGACCAGTTCATTGACAAAAAGTCCGAAACGCTGCCCAGGAGATGTATTCTGGTGCTCGGCATGCACCGCAGCGGCACCAGCAGCTTGACGCGAGTCTTGAGCATGTTGGGCGCGACCTTGCCGAAGCATGTCATGGGGGCTGCTCCCAGCAATGCGACCGGTCATTGGGAACCCGAGCGCCTCGTAGAATACCACGACAAGCTGTTGCTTGAGCTAGGAAGCGCTTGGGACGACTGGCGTGCTCTTGATATGTCGCGATTAACTGTGAAGCGCCGTAATGAAATTAAAGCCGAAATCGGGTCGATTTTAGCAGCTGATTTCGCCGACGCGCCATTGTTCGTGCTCAAGGATCCCCGGATCTGTCGGTTTGCCGCACTATTTATCGAGGCGCTGCAACAAGAGGGCATCGAAGCGCATGTGGTGCTCGCGTACCGCAATCCGCTTGAGGTGTCTGAATCATTAAGGAAGCGGACAGGACTATGGTCACCTGATCATTTACCGGTCTACGGCATTCTCCTGTGGCTTCGCCATGTTCTTGACGCGGAGGCGGCGACCCGTGATTCTAGACGGGCGATAGTCTCCTACGATGGGCTGCTCGAGCACTGGTTGGATACGACTCTCCAACTGGTACGCCATTTGGACATCACTCCGCTATACGCACCCCACGAAATTGCAGGCAAGGTAGAGCACTTTCTTAAATTGGAGCAACGCCATCATTATCACACCGAAGAGGACCTTTTGCTTGATCCGGCGATGCGATATTGGTGCAGCGAAACTTTGGGCGCTTTAGATATTCTGCAGCGCAACCCAGAGAGCAGCTCCGCGATGTTAAACCTAGATCGGGTTCGAATGGAATTCGATCGTGCTGCACCACTTCTTGACCGTCTATTGCGCGAAGCAGTCGTTGCTGTCGCGTCCGTCCGCGCCCAGGCGGAGGGGCTCGCCGCCGTTGCCGCTGAGACCGCGCGTGCGGAAGCCGAGGCGAGGCTTCGTCTCGATTTGAATGCGACGACAGTGAAGCTCGCCGACGCGGTCGCTGCGGTCGAGGTTAGTCGTGCAAGGGCTGTTGAAATCGAGGCAAAGCTTCGTCGTGATTTGGACGCAGCTCGTGCCAGGACCGCCCAGCGTTGGGCAGCCCATGGAGCCCAGACTGCTGCCGCGTTGGAAGCTGCCACGGCCAAGTTACAGCGTGAGATTGCTCTGCGAGCCAAGGCCTCCGCGGAGTTAGAAGCCGCCACTGCCAAAGCGTCGCGCGAGACCGCTCTTCGAGCGGAGACCTTGGCGGAACTCAAGGCTGAGTCGGCGAAATTGGAGGAAAGCGAGCGGGCGAGACAAGGACTCACACGAACCGTCGAGTCATCGGCTGCGTCGCTCAATGCGATCGAACAAAGCACGATGTGGCGGGCGCTATATCCTGCGCGCTCGATTATGAAGCACTTCCCCTGCAGCTATCGCCAATTCGGCAGACGTTCGCTACAGATGAGTTGGTGGGTGGTGACACTGCAACTTCTTCGGCGTATTCGAGATGAGACCTGAATTGCGAAATGGCTCCGATGGCTGTACGTGCAATGGAGCGATGACATGCAAGTCTGCGGGCCGCTGTTTGGCCGCATTCTCACTCAACCCGCATGATGAGCCGCCTTATTTGCAGTCGGCGCGCCATTTAGTCTATTCTGTCCATCATCACAGCTGCCAGTACAAATTGCACACGTACACAACCCACCATCTCACGATTCTTCAAACAACATGGGATTCCTCGAGTTTCGCGCGGAATGTTGACCTCAGCTCTGGGCAACGTATGTGAACCATTTTGCGAGCCAGGTACCCCGTCCCCCCATGCGAACCGCCATTTTCCCCCCAGGTTCGGCCATCATCTTCACTCTTGCGTCGCTGACGTTGTTGCTTCGCTCCCCGAGCGCCTCATCCTTTCTGTCCAACACAGACCACGGCTACCAACTTGCCCTTGGCATGACGTTTGCCAAGGGGACTATCCCTGGTTTCGACACAATAACCCAGTATGGGCCTCTAGTATCAGTGTTCAGTGGATTTGCGTGGTTCATAACCGGAAGCATTATAGGAGAAGTTTTCATCTGCGCATTCGGGTACGCTGCGGCGATAGCAGTTTGCTTTGTAATTCTGCGGTACGGCGCTGGAGTCCGAGTAGCTCTCATCGGTTGCATTACATTGTTGGTCCTATTAGCACGCTTTTATAAATGGTACTATTGGCTGATCCCACTGCTCGGTGTCATGTTAGCCGGACGATTTAGGTTGCGTGCTCTCTCCAATCGTCCAATAAATGGCTTTCTGGTACTTTGGGGATTGTTCATAGGCGTTGCATCGCTGTTTCGTGTTGATCTCGGCGTAGAGGCGGCGGCTTTTGGTATGCTCATTGTGCTGTCTGTTCACAATGAAACCACCGCTGGACTCGCGCCCGGGGCCATCTTCAGCCTGGGTCGCACGGCGTCGCATCAAGTCGGCCTTTTAGTGATTTCAGGATGCTTGCTACCAGCGCTATATTTATCCTTACTTCTGGTCTTCCGTGGCCCGGATCGCCTGGTGGACTTCATCCGTGGCACGCAGGACGGTTTGGCGGATTCCGTCGAGGCCTATGGAATAACGCCGTTTGCCTTTTCTCGCTCAAGCATCTTTGGCAGCTCAAACGCGCTCGCGCTATTGCAATTGTTGCTTCCGCTTTTTTATCTCGTCGGCCTGTGGATGGCAAATACTCAAAAACGGTCAAACTACGCCGACCGCAGTTTCACGTTGCTGGCAATATCGCTCACTGGCTTGGGCGTGCTGCCTCAAGCGCTGCATCGCGCAGACTCGCAACATTTATTACAGGTTTTGCCGCCCTTCATTCTGTTGATTGGGCTGCTACCAAAGGCAACGCAAACCCTGACATCCAAAATCTGGTTGCGACGGGCGATCTGGGCCGGAATGGGACTAGCAAGCATCGGACTAGTCGGTTTAGTGCCCGCAGGCGAAATCGACCTAGATAGGTTCTGGAGTGACCCTGTACAACGATGGCGAGAGCTCGCGGGCTTGCCGAACAGCCTTGCAGATGATCCGGCAGCCAATATCGCAATTGCAATACGTCATTTGACACCTACCCATGCCAGGATATTTATCCTTATGGACATGACACCAAGCCCCCTTTTATTTTTTGCTGAGAGGCGGCAGCCTGGGCTCTTCCCAGTGTATGAGCCTGGTATGTTTAATAGTCATTATTGGAAGGACCGGAACTGTGCCGCGCTGCATGAGGAGCCCCCAGACTACATTGTGGCACGACGTGTCTCTGGAGGGCTACCCGGGCCACTGTGTCAGCCTTTGATCGATGCCTGGCGTGAAAAATACCGACGAATTCTGTTCGAAAGTCCTCAATATCAGCTACTGGCTCCAGTCGACAGAGACGAAAGCGGTCTTCCCTTCTGTCGAAGTGGCATGAGTCTTGAGGCGGTGAAAGCCTCAAATACACCGACTTCTAAGTGGCGCTATAATGTCGTGCCAGGGAGAGTGATCTGCGCAAAAAGTACGGGCATATGCGCGCCACTAGGGCTTAACCGTTCCGATTCCAAATACGTTGTTGCGTCGGAATTCGTTCGTGGCCTTGACCAATTCAATCCGACGGCGCATCCACCCAATGACTAGGAATGAGCAGTGGAGCCAATTTGCCTTATGACCGACAACTGGTGCGACAAGGTCCTGATGGCAATTCCTTCAGTGAACGGCGGACAGCTGTTGGCGCGGATGCTGCCAACGCTGCGTTTTAAACGCTCGAACGTAATCATTCTCGACCAAGGTAGCACAGACGAAACCGTAAAGATCTGTTGGGAAGCGGGAGTGGAACTGATCCAACTTGGTCAGCCCCACACTTACACCCAAGCTTGCAACATAGGCGCAAAGATCGCCGGCGAACGAGGTAGCAAATACTTATGCGTATCTAACAATGACATCGTGTTCACAACGGATGTACTGGCCGAGCTATTCGCGGAGATGGAACGTGATCCTAGGCTTGGTATTGTCGCACCATCTCAGGTGATCGTCGACGAAAGGATCGGCACAAGTGTGCTTTCTTCTCGGGTCTATTGGGATTTGGCTCGAGTTGACTTTCTCCATGACACGCGACTAATTGAGAGTGCTACAGCTCGACTCGAATCGGACTTTTGTGAACTGACTTGTGCTCTTGTGCGAATGTCATCGATCGATGAAATTGGATTTCTCGACGACGACTATGGATTTTATCATGAGGATGCGGACTTCGGGTTCAGACTGCGGAAGGCAGGATACAGCTGTGCGTACATTCCAAGGTCGCAGATAAAGCATTTCTCGGGCTCGACATTTAACCGCGAGGCGGCGACCCGAAAGCGGGACTATATCGCGAAAAACAAAGTCCGTTTTGTCGAGCAGCATCTCGGTTATGGTATGAGTCATCAGATCGAGGAAAGTAATCCGGCCGCAGGGTCAGCAGTTTTAAGTACAAATATTCACCCCTATTTGCGACGTTACGGCCTTCTAGCAGAGAAATCAGACGAGCTTGTGGTGTCGGACCCTGGGGCAGAGAGCTCAGGCTATCTCTATACGTCGTTTGAGGCCAGGAACATTCCTGCGCGATGGATCAAGTACAAAGCGACATACCGCGCTATTTTCACGACGTCAGAATATATGAGATGCGCTTTCAGAGATCTGGGGGTTACAAATTGCTACCACATCCCACTCGGGGTTGAGACGGACATCTTTCATCCGTGGGGTACGACGCGCCGCATATATGATTCGAAGACCTATCTGGCATTTGTGGATGGGTGGCAGGAAAAGTTGTTTCGTAAGACTCTGGAGTCATGGCGTCAATTTGTTGCGTCTGGCAAAAATGCACGACTTATCTTGTTTGGGCGTGGGGTTGGCGGCCGTTTGGGGCGCTCTCCAGACATGTCGTGCCGCTCGGCTGTTTTTGAGATAGAACATTACGATGCAGAGCGGATTGCATCATATGAGGTTCTTCTGCCACTTGTCGGCGGAGAGCTAGCGCAGTTCTATCGCTCGATTGATTTTACAATTCTCAGCGCCGAGGGCGAGGAGAAAACACGGGCCTTGCTTGAATCGGTTGCCTGCGGTGTGCCTTGTATTTTTGCCAATTATGGAGCACCGGCCGAATATGAATTCCATGGCGCTCTGACACTTGGGAGCCGGCAACCTCTGCTCGACAGCGGCCTGGTCCCCGAAGCGGCCGATGTTGCGGCAGATTGGAAGGCGACCGTCGATCAGTTGGTTGCACGGCTTGAGGAGAGTTATAACTTAGATCAACCGGGTTACGACGCACTGGCGAATAGAGGAATTTATATGATTCGAAACCAGGCCACGCTGCGACATTCCACCATGGCTCTATATAGGACGCTTGCCCGGCTCCAGCTTCGGGATCCGGTCCAAATTCTCCAAAAGTTAGTGCGAAGCGACTGCCCTGCAACTCCACCGACCGCGTTGAGCGACGAGGGCACGGGTAATTCGGGACGTCATTTTGGCAGCGTGATTGCACGACGTATCGATACGGTAGGTCGTCTGACGTCGCAGTTTGGATGTACCTGGGCGCAACGAGGCCTAGTTGATGCCAGCCGGGGGACGTTGTCCGAGTTGGGGTATTTTATGAAACATAGATTGAGGAAAGCGGCTCGTTTCTCCTCTAAGGAGGTCCGCCTGGCGCCAATGCAGAACTCAGCATTACTCATCGGTTATATCGACGCCCAATTGGGGCTTGGGCAATCTGTTCGGGGCTTGGCGCTTGCCATGGAGCGGTCGGGTGTTCAATTCAGCATTTATCCTTTCGGGATCGGGGTCGAAGGACGACGGTCAGCTCCATATATGCCTGACCGATATGATAAAGAGACCCGGCACGCCGTGAACATCATCGAGGTTGCGACAGACGAACTTCCGACAGTGTTCCGTCATATTAGCGAAGGGCACTTTTCAATGAGCTATAATATTCTACGCACCTATTGGGAGCTTAGTCGGGCGCCCGATGTCTGGAGGTCCCACCTGCAGAGCATTGACGAGATCTGGGCTCCAACTGTATTCGTTGCCGAAAGCTTCCGTAGGATATTTGATCGACCCATTATCGTAGTTCCGCCCTGCGTCGACATCTTATTGCCCGAGTTGGATGGACGACAGCATTTTGGCTTGCGCGATGAAAAGTTCTATTTTCTTTTTTCGTTTGATTATTTCTCGTTCCCAGGGCGGAAGAACCCCTTAGCTGTTGTTCGGGCGTTCTGCGAGGCATTCCCAAAATCGTCGCCATCTGTCGGCCTTATAATCAAATCCTCCGGTCTGGCAGGCCATTTCCCCGATATTAAGGAGCAGCTGCGGTCTGCTTCACGAAACGACGAGAGAATAGAGATCATTAATGAGACTATGACGCGAGCGGAAATGCTCGCTCTCATCGGCGCGACGGACTGCTACGTCTCGCTGCACAGGTCTGAGGGTTTCGGTCTTGGAATGGCTGAAGCGATGGCACTTGGCAAGCCGGTGATTGGGACTGGCTATTCGGGGAGCGTGGATTTTCTTACGGAGGAGACGGGCTATACGGTACCTTTTGTTCTGAAGAACGTTCGTCCGGGTGATTACGTCCATCCGGAAGACCAGGTCTGGGCCTACCCGCACGAGGCTGCCTGCTCCGCGGCAATGGTGCGGGTAGTTAATGATCATAAAGAAAGAACAGTAAGGGCTCTTGCCGGAAAGGCGTTTGTCAAGGAGCGTTACGGCGTTCCAAATGTTGCAAACATTGTGAAACAGCGCTTGAATGAAATTTTTGGCCGCAGTTCGGATCGTTTGGAGCGAATGCGCCGAATGATGCCCAACCGCTCGTAAGTGGTTCATCGTCCGGAAGGTTCTCGCGTCATGAACCGCGCAGATTACGCAATATGCCACGCAGGCCGAGCGGCAGCGTGCTATAATACCGTGATAGCGTGGTCTTCAGCCAGGATTGCTCACGCGGCTCCTCTGTTGCCAATGCGTGTGGACTGGCGGGTATGTATGGGCCCGGAAAATATCTGCTTGGTATGTCTGCGTGGCGTCGCGCCAGATCGAAAAGGTCAGCTGTGGTCATTGCGGGTGTGGATGAAGTGAGGGCAGGCACGGCAAGTGACACAAAGCCCCGACGGCGAGCGGCGACCGGAAAAATGCGTTCCATGGCATGGGCGATGGTTCCGTCGGACTGGCCTTCTTCCGCTTCAAAAAGTCTTGTTAGTCGTTCGTCGGTCAATTCAGCCAAAGCCGACCTCCGAAACCAGAACATGGAGCCGGCCGCAAAGTAGGTATCATCCAGGTCACGCTCGACGAGGTTGACTCCGATCGCTGTCATAATGCTGCTCATACCCGGCGCGTTCTGTAGAATCCATGGCTTAACGCTCAGACAAAATCCGGCGGGTGCCACGAACCCGATGCGACTATCAGCCTGCATGTGGGCTACTATCGCGTTGAGCCCAGAGGAGCTTGGGAGAAGTGAGTCGAGAATGTCAGAAAGCCATTGAGCGCCATCCGCTCGCTGTGGGGACTTCTTGGTATGCAGCTTCAGACCGAGATCGAAACCTCCGGTGTCGGCTAGCGCTCGCAAGAAAGGTAGGATATCGCGCCCGCGGTTCTCCACGAGCAATGTTTTGACCGAAAGGAGTGCGCGTGTCTTTGGGAGGATGATGGTGCCTTCTGCCTGCGAACTCGTCAGGACGAGATGAAAAGGGAGATATAGCCGCTGGGAAAGTCGTTCGCTGATTGTCCGCCAGATTTCCGGATAATGGACGTGTACGAATACAGCAATTGGAATTTCACTCATTGCCGATAATCCTCTTCGGCACGGTGTCTACCTGGTCCATTTGCAGAGTGTCGCCTCTTCATCGATTGTGATATTATATTTAACTTGGATTGGATTGCAGTTTGCTGTTTATTCCAGGTCTATGCTGGGTCTTTCTAATCTTGGCGGTTGCATTGGGTCGCAGAGAGACGATGGTGGCGTGTTGCCGAGAGAGCGGGGTTGCGCCCTGCAGGGTGCTCCGAATTTCCCGAGCCTGCTCACTTCATCCTCCCTCCAACGGCCGCCGTAGCCCGCGCAGTTTCCGGTCTTGGAGAAGGCGCCAAGCCGTTGCTCTTGCGGCCGCCCGAGCAGTCTTAGCAATGCCGGCCACGGTTTGACTTCGAACCATTCGCGAATTATGAACATTTACTTCACAAACCGGTCCGGGTATGTCTGGCCGCCTCGCCCTTGTATTCGGCTTATTGGCGCTCTGGCGCAATCGTGGTTGCTCGTCGACCAATCCGAGGTTTGGATTGAAATACGGGTCCGTAAGAAGTGTACCCCCCCAATTCCAACTCAGATGATGGAACTCCGCCGCGGCCCTCTCACGCATGGACTCTGTGCAATCTGGTCCGCGGGATGCCAGCTCCTGATGCTCCAGCACGGCAAAGGGTGTCCAAACGTTCCGGTAGCCATGTGCCAGCAGCCGCAAGCAAAGATCGACATCGTTGCCCGCGACGGCGAGATTTTCATCCAGTCCCCCGACTTCAAAAAACGTGGTGCGACGAAGCGCCAAACATGCTCCGGTCACGGCAGAGACGCTGCGAGCCACGCCAAATATACCGCTTAAGCAATCTGGATCCGCCGGCGCGCGACGTAGCACGTGCTTGGGAACTCCATCTGTGTCGAGTACCACTCCAGCATGCTGCAAGGTTCCGTCGGGATAAAGTAGCTTGGCCCCAACCGCACCAATCTCCGGACGTAAGGCAATCGAAGTCATCTCATTTAGCCAATCGCTCCGTAAGGCTCTAACGTCATTGTTTAAAAGCACCAGGACTTCACCGCGGGCGGCAAGGGCTCCGGCATTGTTGAGTAATGACCAATTAAATGGCCCCGGAAGAGACAAAACTCGAACAAGTTCTAAAGATTCCAATTCTCTTAGGAGGTTGACTGCTTCGGCCTCCTGCGTGCCGTTGTCCAAAATCAGCAGTTCTATCTCGGGATAGTCGGTGCCTCTTAGCACGCTGTCCGCACAGCAGCGTAATAGATCGGCCCGGTCCTTTGTCGGAACCATCAGAGTAACCAGGGGTCGAGGGCTCGGAAGGGTGTCACGCACTCTGCTCCATTTAGCAGAGATTCCGATTTTCGAGTCTTCGTGGCCGAGGTGCTGGGCGCGATGGCATAGTATTGCAGGGATGTGGCGGATGCCATCGCGCCTGCATGATGCCACCGCATGCTGGCCCAATTTCCGAAACCAGTCGCAATTCGGCTCACTGAATGGGAGTTTAATCTTACAAAGAACATCGCGGTGAAGCACCAGGAGTCGGCCGAGCAGGTCGCCCGCGCGGTGAAGTTCCGGATCCCAGCTCGGCTTAAAAAACGGATTACTCCGTTGCCCGGAAATATCCAGAGTGTCCTCGTCGCTGAAGAGCAGTTGAGCTCCTTTATCATGCGCAATCGTGCGACCGATCAGCTGTATCGCGAAAGGCGCAATGCGGTCTGGGAGATCCAGAAAGCCAATAAATGTCGAGTCCACACTTGCTAAAGCAGCGATCTTTGCATCGTTAGCCGATGTTCCGTCGGGCAAGATCAGCAGAGTTACATTTGCTTCGGTGCGTCCGAATTGCTCCAGCATTTCTCTTTCGGCGCCCGAACTGCCGCAGGTGACGACGAGCGAACATGACGGGCCCAACTGTCCTCGGAGCGCGTCCAGGTTTGAAGCAAGTGCCTCGGGGGCATGGTAGATTGCCGTTAGGATGAGCGTGAAAGGTGGTGGGGAGAATATCCCGCTATGGCCACGAGAGGAATAAGTGCCTGATTGGGATTCCGCCTCGTCTGTCGCTATCCAAGCCAAATAGTCCTCATACTGGCGGCTAATGGTGTTATCGTCGGCAAACTCGGCAGTCGACATTACCTTTCTGACGGATGAACGTCGCGCGCTCACAAGTTGTTTGAACCACCGCAGCGGTCTGGTCAGCCGCCAGCTCGTGCTCTGCTCGAAGGCCGAGACTTGGGACTCGAGGGCGCCGACCTGGCTCTCTAGTCTCTCGATCTCGAGAGCAAGACCCCAGGTTCGTTGCAGCCGACGATTTCCCTGCCTGAACCACTGGACGGCCTCGATATGCCGGGCCACCGTTGCACCTGCTGCCTGCTCCAGGGAATCTTCAAGAAGCGCGGTCAATGGGCTGTCTCCTCGTCAGGCTCTCCGAGTCCAGATAGAGTAACAAGCAAGTGCCGTATTTACGGCGCAACGACCCCAAAGTGAGACTGGGCAATGATAACACCCTGATACCCCACGAAGGCTTGCGTCTGATCACGCTGCTGACGTTGCATCTGCGGTCCTTTCTATGTGCCCCGAGGGGTGTAAGCTTAGTCTCTTTGTTTGCCGTAGACAAGGATCGGACAAGTCTGGCTCGCGCTGATTGACCGGCATTTGTCGACGGAACCGCTCAGCGACCTCGGCGTCATCCGCACGTCTCCAACGATAACCCGTTCAAGATCTTGAGGCAGAAGCCCAGCCAGACGATCAAGCTCGCCCTCGGTTTAGAATGCTCC
>Ga0206927_1147_pt1 | contig 15151 bp, 12 predicted proteins | sample Alteio_BWOrgHeat_60_FD_153249 | JGI IMG/M metagenome (GOLD analysis project Ga0206927, IMG submission 153249) | Enriched cells from forest soil in Barre Woods Harvard Forest LTER site, Petersham, Massachusetts, United States -... | ecosystem: Environmental > Terrestrial > Soil > Temperate forest >... | reverse complement strand
AAATCATTCCAATGGTTTGAACTTTGAGCGAAGATAATCTTAGCGGCGATGATGAGAGTCAAAAAGATGTAAATTTTTTTCATTTGATTATTTATTTAGTTACTATTTTCTGGTGTATTAATTAATTATTATTTGATTTCAGGAATACCTTTATGATAAATTTTACCCTCTATATAATTTCCTTGTTCATCAAAGAATTTCCAGAGACCTTGTTCTTTATCGTTTTCAAAAATCCCTTGCTTTTGGAGTTTACTGTTTTGATACCAAAAGGAAGATTTGCCTTGTTTGAGTCCCAGGGAATCATAAATTATCTCAGATTGTTTTAGCCCATTGGCATAGAATTTTGTATCCTTATCGAAATTACCTTCTAAGGCAACATGTGTTTCGATTATAATTCCGTCTTCAGAGTATGTTTTTGATTGCAATTCTTTCCCACCTTTATATATGGCTTCTTGCTGGCATTTATCGCCCTCGTACCAATAACAGACTTTACCTTCGGGCTTACTATCAACATAATTGGCATCCTGAAGTTTTTTTCCTGAACGATAAAAATGAATAAGTTGATATTTAGAAGTATCCTTTCCATCTCCGGGATAAATTTTTACTATTTTTGAGGTGTCATTATCCCACTTTTCGAGGATTAGTTTTATCTGACCATAAGAATTTAAAGACAGAAAGATAAATATTGATAAGTTTAAAAGAGATATTTTAACGATTTTCATTTTATGATTTATTAATTTGTGCAAAAATACACAATTAAGATGGGTTATCAGATAAGAGAAATTGAATCTTGCTTAGAATTTGGATAGAAAATGAGATGAACAGGAAACTAATCGACCAGGAAGTTGGAATCGGAAAATATTTTACGCTTAACATCTATAGCATTAATTCCAAATTTTGTTTTAAATCTTCGACTAAAATAGGAAGCATCTTTAAATCCGACTAAATCTGATATTTCCTGAACAGTGCTGCCTTTATGCATTAGTAAATGATAGGCTTTTTCCAGTCTTTCAGATTCAATATAATTCTGAAGGTTCTTTCCGGTGGTTGCTTTAAAGAATTGACCTACATAATCCTCAGCAAGGCAAGCTATATCAGCCAAAACAGCATTAGATAAATCCTTTCCAAGGTTCATTTTGATATATTTAAGAATGTCAAGAAGCCGCTTATCACCAGATAAAACAAGTTTTTGGACATTATTTTGAAACTTTGGTTCAGAGTTTATATAACGGCAGATGTGAATTACAATTTCTTCAATATAATTTGTTATAAGATTCTGCCGACCTATCTTGTCCTGGGCTTCTTCAAGAGCAATGCTTTTAACTAAAAATCCTAATTCTTCATCAGGGGGAATTATCATACCAGGCAATTCCATAAATGAAAATAACCCAAAAGCATTATAAATATCCACATCAAAAAAAACTAAGGTAAATGCTTCGCTGGCAGAAGAAATGTTACCTATTGGGTTAATTTTTCTATTGTATTGGGCACTTATTTCTAAATCAGGGAATCCATTTTCGCCAAATATGGGATATTTATTTGTATTCCCGCATCTTAAATAAATTAACTCTGAAGCAGGAATAAAATAGAAAGAACCTTCTTTTAAGGGAGTAAAATTTATGCCACCATAAAAATTGCCTTTGTCAATCATGACAAGGATATTTTGTGGTTCATGATAACAGTTAAATTCATAAGGCTTTAAAATCTCTTGTTGACTTGCCCTATTATATTTTACTTGTAAATCATTTAAAATCTTATTAAAAATATTCATACTGCCTTGATGTGTTTATTGTGTGGGGACGAAATTAGCAAAAAAATGTTTAGTTAAAAATGTTTTCCTGAAAACTCACTACTATTTTCCTATCTTTGCCGCCTTAAAAATCTATATTTAAACTTAATACAATACAAATGAATATTCACGAATATCAGGGGAAATCAATTTTAAAGAGTTATGGAGTTGCAATTCAGGAGGGCATAGTTGCAGAAACACCGGAACAAGCTGTGGAAGCTGCTAAAGAATTACAAAAACAAACCGGAACAGGATGGTGGGTTGTTAAAGCCCAGATTCATGCAGGTGGAAGAGGAAAAGGAAAGATTGTGGGAACGGAACAAAGAGGGGTGGCTCTTGCAAAGTCGATAGATGATGTGAAAAATATTTCACAAAATATTCTTGGAAATACATTAGTTACCATTCAAACCGGCGCACAGGGTAAAAAAGTCAATAAGGTTTTAATTGCCCAAGATGTTTATTATCCGGGTGAAAGCAAAACTGCGGAGTTTTATATGAGTGTCCTTTTAAACAGGCAGACAGGAAGGAATATTATAATGTATAGTACGGAAGGTGGAATGGATATTGAAGAGGTTGCGGAAAAGACACCACACCTAATATTTAAGGAAGAGATTGATCCTGCTGTTGGTTTGCAGCCTTTTCAGACTCGGAAGATTGCTTTTAATCTCGGTTTGACGGGGAATGCCTTTAAAGAAATGAATAAGTTTGTGGCTAACCTTTATAAGGCTTACGATTCTATTGATGCTTCCATGTTTGAGATAAATCCTGTTTTAAAAACATCGGATAACAAAATCATTGCAGTTGATTCGAAGGTTAATCTGGATGAAAATGCCTTGTATCGTCATCCTGATTATGCAGCTATGAGAGATGTTAATGAAGAAGATCCTACCGAAGTTGAAGCTGGTGAGCATAACTTGAATTATGTGAAATTAGATGGAAATGTCGGATGCATGGTTAATGGTGCAGGTCTTGCAATGGCTACTATGGATATAATAAAACTTGCCGGAGGATTTCCTGCGAATTTCCTGGATGTTGGAGGTACTGCAAATGCCGCAAGAGTTGAACAAGCATTCAGGATAATTCTCAAAGATCCTCATGTTAAAGCTATATTGGTAAATATTTTTGGAGGAATTGTTCGCTGTGATAGAGTTGCTCAAGGAATTGTTGATGCTTATAAAAACATTAGCGCCATTCCGGTTCCAATAATTGTTCGTTTGCAGGGGACTAATGCTGTTGAAGCAAAAAAAATTATAGACGATAGCGGATTAAAAGTGTATTCTGCAATTCTCCTGAAAGAAGCTGCCGATCTTGTTAATGAAGTACTTAATAAAAAGTAATTCATTTATATGAGAGGATTACCAACCCAATTAAACTTTCTAGGAATAGAAGATAAAAATCTTTATTCTTTTGAAAATGCAAAATATGTGATTCAACAAGTTCCTTATGAACATACTTCTTCATATCTTCAAGGTTCAGCTCAAGGACCCGCTGCTATTATTGAAGCTTCTCATTTTGTGGAGTTTTATGATGAAGAGTTGGATATTGAAACAATAAATACAAACCCTATAGCTACCCTAAAACCTATTGTTTTTGGTGATATAGTTGATGGTGATGCTATTAATTTAATTGAAAACCATACAGATTTTTTATTAAGTAATAATAAATTTATAGTATCTCTTGGGGCAGAACATACAGTTACTTTGGGATTTGTAAAAGCTTTTGCAAAGAAGTTTAATAACCTCACAGTTCTTCAGTTCGATGCGCATTCTGATTTGCGCTTATCTTATCATGATAATATATACTCTCATGCTTCAGTAATGGCAAGGATTCATGAGTTAGGAATTAATTTAACACAGATTGGAATAAGAGCCCAATGTAAGGAAGAATCGGATTTAATTAAGTCATCGGATAATATCCATACTTTTTATACTCATAAAATCCGAACTAATCCAAATTGGATGGAGGAAGCAATAGAAACTTTAACGGAGAATGTTTATATTACAATAGATGCAGATGGATTTGACCCGTCCATTGTTCCATCTGTAGGTACAGCTGAACTTGGTGGAATGTATTGGGAAGAAACATTATCATTCTTAAGAAAAGTATGCAAACAAAGGAATGTAGTTGGATTTGACGTTGTAGAAATTGCCCCTACTCAAGGTCAAATACTTTCGGAATATGCAATGGCAAAATTGGTATATAGATTGATAGGATATATCAGCTTTAAAAACAGGCTTTAGAGATTAAATTTGCTGCTAATACAATAATGTGTATTTTTGCGAAAACAAAATTAACTAATCATCAGAATTATGCTAACTTATAACAATCACATCTTAGTACCTATTGATTTTTCAGAACAAGCATTAATTGCTCTGGATCAATCCTATAATCTTGCACGATTAACAAAGGCAGACATTACTCTTCTTTATGTTTTAGACGAGGATCATAGTAATCTTTTTTCCATTTTTGGTAAACCTAAAAAAGCTAAAAAGGAAAAAAATAAATTCCAGAAAGGATTAAAAGAAAAACTTGATAAGCTTGCCAAGGAAACTACAGCAAAATCAGGAGTTAAGGTTAATACTAAAATTTCTGTTGGAAAGATTTACGAAGAAATTGTAAATGTTGCAAATGAATTAAATGCAGCTTTTATAATTATGGGAACGAAGGGGCAGCATGGATTAAAAAAGAAATTTATTGGTTCAAATTCTTTAAGGGTAATAAAGGAAAGTAATTGTCCTGTTATTACTATTGCGGGTAAGAAACATAGACCTGGCTGCAAAGTTATTGTACTTCCTCTTGATCTGACAGAAGAAACAAAAGAGAAAACCGGTAAAGCTATAGAATTAGCAAATTATTTTGGTTCTTCAATTAAAGTTGTTTCGATTATAAATACAAAAGATCAGTTAATAATTGAAAAACTTAAAACTCAACTGAAGCAAGTTGAGGCTTTTATTAAAAAACGTAAACTTTTAGTTACTTCTGAGCTTGTTGAAAACAACAATATAGTAGAAGGAGTATTAAAGTACACAAAAAAAGTAAAAGCTGATCTCATTTTAATAATGACTCAATCTGAAATGGATTGGACTGACATGTTTATTGGTTCCTCTGCACAAGAAATAATCAATAATTCTGATGTCCCTGTTCTTTCAATTCATCCTATGGATAAAGCAGAATCAACAATGATTCCTTACTCGTTTTAAATTTTTAAATATTTCTTTATGAAAACTTTTGATATTAAAAATATCCTAATCCCACTTGATTTTTCTGAAACATCCTTGCTTGCATTAGATCATGCTGTATTTATGGCAAGATTATATAAGGCAGAAATAACATTACTTCATGTTGTAGAAACATTCATGTTTACATCAGCAATTACATTTAATGATACCGGAAATGATTTGACCTCAATAATAAATGAAAAGGCTCAGGAAAAACTAAGTAATATTGCTAAAGAGATTCATGATAAATCAGGTGTAAAAATACATACAAAGTTAGAAACAGGCAGGATTTATAAAAGTATTATTGAAATTGCTAATTCTTCAAATGCTGATATAATTATAATGGGAACCCATGGTGTCAGTGGGTTTCGTGAATTTGTTATAGGAAGTAATGCATTCAGAGTAGTAACTGAAGCTCCTTGCCCGGTTATTTCAGTTCAAACAAACAGTAAAAAGATTGGATTTACAAGTATTATCCTTCCTATTGATAATTCTTTAGCTTCAAGACAAAAGGTTAGTTATGTTACCCATATGGCTTTAAAGTATAATTGCCATATATATATTGTCGGTTTGGTTAATGAAAATGATGATGAGTTTATTCGAACTTTAAAGCTAAAGATATCACAAATAGAAAATTATTTGAAACAACATAATGTTTTGTTTGATACAAAATATACCCACGGTGATAATTTAGGTGATATGACTTTAAAAACCGCCGCAGAACTAAAAGGTGATTTAATTGTAATGATGACAGATCAGGAGCCCGATTATGAGTTTAGGGGTATTTTAATGGGTTCATACTCTCAAACGATTGTTAATCATTCTAAAATTCCTGTAATGAGTATTAATCCCATTTTAAATATTCCAGAAGTTAATATGGTTCAATATGGGTTTTAATAAATGAAATTATAAAAAAAGGTCAGGATGGTATATTCTGACCTTTTTTATTTTCAAAGTTTTTAACTTCCAAAAACCTTCTTCAAAATATCAGTAACCTGAGCGATAGGGTCGGTACGGATTTTTAATTCCTCCTGAGAAAGTAAATAAAATAAACCATCCAATGCTTTTTGACAGATATATTCATTCAAATCAGGATTAACTTTCTTAGCAAAAGGGTCTTTATTATAGGTATTTATCAATGGTTTCCAATATTTCATTACATCAACTTTGTCAATTGAAGCTTGAATAATTGGTTTGAATTTAGCTTTCAAAGCATCAGAAGTAGTTTTTCTCAAATAAGATGTTGCCGCATCATTTGGACCCCTCAAAATACCCAATGCATCGGAAAAACTCATGTTTAATACCGCATCAACAAATATTTTTGCAGATGATGTTGCGGCATCTTCCGCAGCCCTGTTCATAGACAAAACAAACTTATCAACCTGATCGCCCATACCAACTGAACGGCACGTATTTTCTACTTTTACAGCATCAGGAGGAAATGGAATTTTAATAATCGGATTCTTAAAATAACCATCTATTTGCGCTGCCTTACTAGAAGAATTATTACTTCCAATGGTCAATGCATCCTTTAATCCATGAACAATATCATCATTGGACAAACCCGCTCCTTTATTAGGATTGGTAACATTATTTACATCCTTTTTTAAATTGTTCAAATCAAATTGTGCGAAGGAATTTCCGCTAACAATAAGCAATAAAACCAAAATGAAATTATTTATTTTCTTTATCATCGTTTAATTTATTTAATTTTAATTATATAAGGCAAAAATACTGCCATTAAATGAACCCTTAATGAATAATGTGTTTAATTGGGAATTATAGATTAAAAATCTTTAAAGATTATTCTAAACAGTAAACAATATTGAATCGTGCCCATCTTTTCGTTTTACAGTTATAGCATTTTCTCCATACCTGGTTTTAAATCTTCTGCTGAAATAAGCTGCATCATTAAATCCAACCATTTGCGAAACTTCCTGAACATTATAAACCTGTGACTGTAGCAATTCATGCGCTTTTTCAAGCCGTTGGTTCTCGATATAACTTTGAATAGTCTTGCCTGTTAGTGACTTAAAGAACTGCCCTAAATAACCTTCTGCAACGTGACCAATATCAGCAAGTATTTCATTGCTTAATTCTCCATGGAGGTTTTCTTGAATGTATTCAAGTATATTAAGAAGTCGTTTGTCAACAGCCATATGAAGGTTCTCAATATTCCTTTGAAATCTCTTTTGTGAATTTATATATCGTAATAGCTGAATTATAATTTCAAAAATATAATGATTGATAAGGTTCTTTCTACCAATTTTGTCTTGAGCCTCTTCCAAAACAATATTCTTTAGCAAGAATGCCAATTCATCATCAGGGGGAATCACAAAGCAAGGCAACTTCATGAGGTTAAAAAGCTCAAAAGCATTATAAATACCAACATCAAAAATAACGCAACTCACCAATTCCTTTTCTTTTGAATGATCTTCAAGGGGATTAACTCTTTGAATGAATCGTTCTCTATCAGGCACACCTAAGAGTCCTTCCTTTCCAATTTTTGCTATGTTCTTTGCATCTCCAAACCTCATGTAATAGGGTTGATTTGCAGGAACAAAATAAAACTGATTTTCTTCAAGCGGTTCAAAATTCTCTCCCACATAAAAAGAACCTTTATCCCCTTTCAAAAGAATATTCTTCGGCTCAAGAGAACCATGAATTTCAAATGGCTTCACTATTCTCGATTGACTCGACCTAAAGTAATTTATCTTTAAGTCATTTATCACCTTATTAATAATATCCATAAAAAAGATTTTGATTATAAACTTTCACGAATACAAAATTACGAAATAATAAATTGTAAATTGATTAAATAAAGTAGATAATATTCCCTTTAATAACAAAAAATAAAAATGAATGGAGAAGTTAATTAATAAATCTTGATAGTGTTAATCTTCTTAAATCCGATTAACTGATCATAGCGACTTGAAATAGGATGATGATAAACCAATATAGTATAATCATTTTCAGTATCCCAGTGATTTCCTTCTATGAATGTTTCATCGGCAACTATGGATTTATCACCCACAAATACAATCCAATAATTATAATAACCCTGTTTCAAATACAAACTGCCTTTATATGCTTGTGCATTAAAATCATAGGTCAACATTGCTTCTTTCCTAACCGTCCAATCGGTTAATGCTCCAAATATATAAAAGTTACCAGTATCTATCGGAGTATCGTAAGGAAAATTAAAATGCACCATTGAATAATCACATTCAACATCAGGATTAGGTGTAGGTAAATCTTGTGTATGGATATAAAATTTCCCGTTAATATCATCAACAGTAGAATATCGCTGAGATGAAAGATTCGGATCTTTCGTCAGATAGACTTGAAAGGTATCATTAACCTTCTCTAATCTTAAAGTTCTCTCAGTATTTGATTTCAGAGTCCTTGTATCAAACCAACGGAACTCATTTGCTCCATTAAATAAATTACCATCTTGATAAGAATAATCAAATTCATTATCCTTCACAAACAATGGTTTCAGATTTGAAATCGCATTATCCCAACGTCCATTCTGCATGATGACAACAGTCAATTCCTGGTATGCATCAACGATTGGATACCCTTTATTTATTATACTAAAGTCAATAGCTTGCTTACTGTCTCTTTCACTTGTTGTTGAAGGTTTGTCAACTACTGCTCTTATATTTACACGCCTGTCAATAACCATAAATCTTCTTGTTAAAACTACTTGATCAGGGTCGCTATCGGCATAAACTTTAATGATATAATTACCTGAAATCATTAACCTGATGGCACTATTTGGAAAGGTCAACGAATAATGTGTATAATTCTGATAAGTGCTTGAAGAACTGGAATAATTAGTAATCCTATCCTCAGTATATCCTTTAATAACATCATAAATATTCATATCACTCGGTTGCCAATGAGCATCACAATGAATAAATGTGTAATAATAATCGCGTCCACCGCCATTCAAATCATCGAAACTCAATAACAGTTTTTCGTTAGTTCCTAATGATATAATTGGATCTGAAAGTTGATCATTCGTTGAAGTAGGGTCACCTAAATCCCGATGCAACATTACCGTTTTTATATTCGAAGCATACTCATAATCATCATATCTTAAATGATTATCCTTAGCATAATCAACATCAGATGTCTGTGAATAGAATAGTGAAGGAGCAAGTAGAAATACAATTATGGCAAGATGGAAATACCTCCGGAACATTTAAACAGCTTCTAATTCAATTAGCTCATTAAACGCAACTTCCCATACTTTAGTCTGTTCGGCAAGCAACCTTTCCGTGATTTGATATTTCTCCATCAACTCTTTTCTCTTGGTCACATCCGCATATACTTCGGGCTTGGCAAGCTCCGCTTCTATGTTATGTTTTTCCTGTTCTATTTCCGCAATTTTCTCTTCGTAACTCTTAACAGTCTTGCTTAATTTCTGAATTTTCTTCTTCTGTTCCTGCTCTTTCTGATGATCAACTTTCTTATCCTCCTTCTCTTTTGGTTTATGCTTTGCTAACTCAACTGCTTTGTTTGCAGGAGCAGGATTTTGTTTCCGTTTCATATCCCATTCCTCGTATTCATCATACGTTCCGGGATATTCTTTTATTTTTTTATCTTCAATATACCATATTTTATTGGCAATGGCAGAAAGAAAAAACCTATCATGCGATACAACAATAAACGTCCCTTCATATTGATTCAAAACCTTTATCAGCATATTCACCGATTGAATATCCAAGTGATTCGTCGGCTCATCAAGCAACAAAAAATTAGAGTCCATCAGCAATGATTTCGCCAATGCAACTCTTGATTTCTCTCCTCCAGATAGCACTTTTATCTTCTTGAAAACATCATCGCCATGAAACAAAAATGAACCCAATAAAGTCCTTAAAGTAGTCTCATTATTTCCCGGTGTCAGATGTATTAATTCCTCCATCAGATTGTTCTCAATGTTCAATGCCTCCAACTGATGCTGAGCATAGAAAGTCTTGGTAACATTGAATCCAAGTTCTCTCGAACCCTTGAATTCTTCACACCCATCAATGATTCTAAGCAAGGTAGATTTCCCTTTTCCATTAGCCCCAATCAAAGCAATTTTATCACCCCTCACAATTGTTGCCTCCGTGTTTTTTAATATCTCCGTATCTGGATATGACTTACTCAAATGCTTCAATTCAACAATCGTTTTCCCCGGTGTCGTAGAGAATTTAAAAGAGAATTTTATCGTTGCATTATCCGATTCCACATCCTCTATCCGCTCCAGTTTCTCCAATTGCTTGATTCTCGATTGAGCCATCTTAGCTTTAGATGCCTTTGCCCGAAACCGATTTATCAATTGTTCCTGCTCCTTAATATATATCTGCTGGTTCTGAAACTGACTCTTTTGCAATTCTTCACGCTGAACTTTCTCCACCTTATATTGAGAATAATTCCCCACATAAGCCGTCAGTTTTTGATTCGCTATTTCAACAATTCGTGTGCAAACCTTATCAAGGAAATACCTATCGTGAGAAACAATTATCACTGCTCCCTCATACTTCACCAAATACTCCTCAATCCATTTGATAGAAGGCAAATCCAAGTGATTCGTAGGCTCATCAAGCAACAATAAATCAGGTTTCTGAAGAAGTATCTTAGCAAGCATCACCCTCATCCTCCATCCTCCCGAAAACTCTTTCAAAGGGCGCGTCAAATCCTCGGTACTGAATCCCAATCCCTCCAAAACTTTCTCTGCTTTATGCTTCATATTATACCCATCGAGTACTTCGAATTCATGCTGTTTATCATGCAATTCATGCATTATTTCTTCCGAGTGATCATGCTCCATCCGCACCAGAATCGCCTCAATTTCATGATGCAATTCATTCTCCCGTTCAAAAGCCTCACAGGCAACCGTCAATATATCATCCTGCGATTCATACGACAGCAAATCCTGGTTCAGAAAGCCCAGTTTAACATCCTTTTTCCGCGTAATTTCTCCGCCCTCAATCGCATATTCTCCAACAATTATTCTCAATAAAGTGGATTTCCCGGTTCCATTTGCACCAATCAAACCGATTTTTTGCTTCGGTTTAATATGCCAGCTTGCATCCTTATAAAGATACCGCGACCCGAATTCGAAACTTATATTATTTAATACTATCATTTTCCTTAATTGGCGCAAAGATACGCATTTTTTATGGATGAGGAGTTATTAAAGTTTTATGATGTAAAATATGAGATTACAAATGGATATTAAATAATTACAAATGTAAACTATTTCATTAATAATATTTTTGGTTATGATGAAATTTAAATTTCTTAGAAAGAGATTTAGAATTTGATATGTTTGAACAAATATTTTAATATAAATTGATGTAGTATTATCAAAATAATCACATTTAAATCTGAAATAATGGTGGACAATTATGTCATAATTGTCTTAAAATATGACGTAATTGTCCTAAGACATCACATAATTGTCCTAGCACATGTCATAATTGTCCTAGCACATGTTATAATTGTCTTAAAATACTTCATAATTGTCCTAACAAACGCCGTGATTGTCCTCATATATTTCATATAAACCACACAAATTATCAATCAAAACAATTGATATATATAGGTTTACTATTAAAATTACAATTTATTTCATAAAAACATAAATACCATTTCAATATTATTTATATTCTATCCAACTCAGTTTTGTCATCCCAATTATTAATCCTACTTTCGTGCCTTGAAGAACACTATTTTTAATCTTTTAATAAAACCAATAATGAAAAAGAACTATATAAAATTAATCTTTTGTTTCATCACCCTCAATTCCATAGCCCAACCCAACACCTATTATCTTAAATATCCTGATTATGCTACCGTAGTAACAAAGTTTTTTACGCGGTATTCAATAAAGGATTTAGAGACCTCAAAAATCATGAAGGTTGAGAAAAAGCCTGATGGATGGCACATCTCGGTGATTGATTACAGCGATGGAGTGAAAAAAGTATCAGACGAATTGTTCTGGTCTAAAGAGAAAGATAATTATCTTGCAATAGATTTTCGGGAAACTGAGAGTGGAACTGCTAAAAATAAAACTGATTTAGATAAATACTTAAGCGATTTTGATGCAAAACGCTTTAATATCTGCCCTTATTTTGGTTATAAAGGTTGGGATTGGGATGTTATTAATGACTATGAAAACACTACAGGCTTGCCCGATTCTATATTATATGGAGTCGGCAGGGCATATTCCTCCATCGCAAGTAATCTGTTAAACGATAACACAGGTTATTCTGATAGCACAAAGCAGTTTAAACTGCCTGAAGGAAAGAACTGCATGACCTTTCAGCAACTCGAAGAATTCAGGAAATATGAGCACAAAGCAATAGCACTTTACAAGCAGGTTTATGAGATGAATCCTGATTACAGAACCATTGTAGGAACCATTGCTGTCAGCCTGTCGAATGAGTATGTTTCATCGTTTCTGAACCTGAGAATTTATCAAAATGAAAAGGAAGCCATGATGGAACTTCCGGATAATCTGTATGATGAATTCTGGATTGCTACGGCAAAAAACTACCTGAATATATGTGATAGAAATGCAATCCTTTTTGTCGGTGGAGATAACGACACCTACCCGCTGCTTTATGTTCAGGCAAAGCTCGGTTACCGTAAAGATGTAATGGTAGTGAATACAAGTTTGTTGGGCACTTCAAGATATATTAACAGCCTACGTGAGAAGGTTCTGGATGCTCCTCCTTTGCCTATTACCTTCACCCCTGAACAGATAAAAGACGGTAATCTTGATTATGCTTTAATTGACAGCAAATTAAAAAAGCCTATGGATTTGAATGATGCAGTTGAATTTTTGAAGGGTGATGATGATAAAAGAATGATTGTTACAGGGTCTTCAAAAGCACATTATCTTCCTGTCGATGAATTAAAAACAAAGCATGGAAAAGATGTTATAGATTGGAAACTTCATCGGAGTTACTTGTATAAGAGTCAGATAATTTTGCTGGATTTACTTGCCCATAACAACTTCCAGCGACCTATTTACTTTGGCACTGCCGGTGATAACAATGCATTTATCGGTTTGGAAGATTACCTGATACTTGATGGATTGAATTATCATTTGATTCCAATAAGTAAATCGCAGGATGTATCTTTGAATGATTTTGTTGATGTAGATGCAATGTATTCAAACATATATAATAAATTTAACTGGTGGTCGAACGACACTAAAATCATTGCCGGCGAGAAAGGAATGAGTCTTAATTACAGGTATAACTTCTCTAAACTGATAAATGTTTTGATAGATAAAAACAAACTGGATTCATCGCGAAAGGTGCTTAATTTAGTTGCTGAGAAATTCCCCGATAACCAGGTATATTATGATAACGGCATGTATTATTATGTTCAGGCATATTATAAATTAAATGAGTTTGAAAAAGGCAACCAAATCATCAGAACCGTCATCTATAATTTAAAGCATAATCTCAGTAATTATGGCGATGAGTATGCAATGCAGGAGAGTGAAAAGCGAGCTTTAATTGAACAATTCAAGGAACTTGCAAAGCAATTTAAGCAAGATGATTTGGTAAGAATGTTGGACTTCTATTAAAGAATATCTTATAACGAATTACGTCTGTAATATCCCGACATTAAACGCTTTTTCGATAGGTGCATGATTGGCAGCTTCGATTCCCATGGAGATTACTTTGCGTGTATCGAGAGGGTCTATGATTGCATCCAGCCATAATCTTGAAGCTGCATAATAAGGTGAAGTTTGTGAATTATATCTGTCAATAATCTTCTTTAACAAAGCCTTTTCATCCTCAGGAGTGATGACCATACCTTTTGATTTCAGGTTAGCTACTTCAATTTGTAATAGAACATTGGCAGCTTGTGAACCACCCATTACAGCTATGTTTGCAGTGGGCCAACCAACTATCAAACGTGGGTCATAAGCCTTTCCACACATGGCATAATTCCCAGCACCATAAGAGTTTCCGATGATAACCGTGAACTTTGGAACAACTGAATTGGCAACGGCATTAACCATCTTGGCACCATCCTTAATAATACCCCCTTGTTCAGAGCGTGAACCGACCATAAAACCTGTAACATCCTGCAAAAAGACAAGAGGTATTTTCTTTTGATTACAATTCATAATAAAACGTGCGGCTTTATCAGCAGAATCAGAATAAATTACTCCACCGAATTGCATTTCCCCCTTCTTACTCTTCACAACTTTTCGTTGATTTGCAACTATTCCTACAGCCCATCCTTCAATTCGTGCGAGACCACAAAGAATCGTTTGACCATACTTCTCTTTATATTCTTCAAATTCAGAATCATCAACTAAACGATGTATAACTTCAACCATATCATAAGGCTTATCGCGCTCAACAGGGATGATTCCATAAATATCTTTTGGAGTTTTCTTTGGAGGCGCAGATGCAATTCTATCGAAGCCTGCTTTTTGATAATCACCTATCTTATCAAAAATCTTTTTAATTGCATCCAAACAAGATTTATCGTCAGGATGTTTATAATCTGTAACACCTGATATCTCACAATGCGTAGTTGCTCCGCCTAATGTTTCATTATCAATATCTTCACCGATTGCTGCTTTTACAAGGAAGGAACCGGCAAGAAAAATGCTCCCTGTTTTATCAACAATCATCGCTTCATCAGACATAATCGGAAGATATGCGCCACCTGCAACACAACTTCCCATGATATCTGCAATTTGCCCTCTTTCATCTTATATTATTATCTTATCTTTGCCCCCTGATTCAAATGCTTAAATAATGACTGAAAAACAAACATTAGATTATAACATAAACGAAGACAAGATGAAGTTATCTATCTCTGTAATGAAACAGAAGTTAGATAAAATCTATCAGGGTGGAGGAAAAAAGGCTTCAGAGAAACAACATGAAAAAGGAAAGCTTCTTGCTCGTGAAAGAATTAATTATCTCATTGACAAAGACAGCAGAACCATTGAAATAGGTGCCTTTGCAGGTGATGGAATGTATGAAGACTATGGCGGATGCCCCGGTGGAGGTGTCGCTGCAGTTATTGGTTATGTATCCGGTAGGCAATGTATTATTGTTGCCAATGATGCTACAGTAAAAGCAGGTGCATGGTTTCCGATAACAGG
>Ga0206927_1146_pt1 | contig 15277 bp, 8 predicted proteins | sample Alteio_BWOrgHeat_60_FD_153249 | JGI IMG/M metagenome (GOLD analysis project Ga0206927, IMG submission 153249) | Enriched cells from forest soil in Barre Woods Harvard Forest LTER site, Petersham, Massachusetts, United States -... | ecosystem: Environmental > Terrestrial > Soil > Temperate forest > O... | reverse complement strand
TATAATCAAAGGATGAATTTGATTCTTTAATTCTATCAAAAAGTGAAGAATCTATTAATTTTTCGGGGGTATATGTTTCTCGAATACTTGTATTGTTTGCTAAATCAAACATTGAAAATTTTATTAACCAAAATGATTTTGTATTTCATTCTTATAGTTTTTTGACCCGCCAAAGATAGGAATAATATATTCAGCAGAACTATTTCAATCATATTCATTGGTTTTAAATTTAAGGAGATTGTCATTTTATTACCTTTAATTGTCATGAAATTTAATGAGAGATTTCTAGAATATTTTGAGAGGGTTATTTTATTAAAAATCATTGGGTTTCGGGGAAAAATCATTGTCGTTCTGAAATAAATCATTGTCATTATATTTGATGAGAGATGCATTATATTTGAAATAAAGTGTGTAAAAACCGATGAGTGTGACAAAATGGCAGACTTCGGAGGTGTAAAATCGGGATGATGGGTGGTTAGATTTTAGGAAAGAGGGGTAAAAACATCAAAAAGAGGGGTAAAATGAGTAGAAAGGGTGGTTCAAAAATAAATCAGCGTCGTACATTTTCCAACACGCGTCGTTAAATTTACCGACAGATTTGTAAATATGTTGATAATCAAGTTGGTTTTTAGGGTGTATGACAAAATGGCAGACGGATTTGATTTACGATTTATGATTTTGGATTTACGATTTTCGGGGAAATGGAGGATTTTAAAAGAAGCAATTAAGACACTAATTTCACGAAGAAAACAAGGAAATCAAGACAGGAATTTCATGAAGAAAAAATCGCCACAGATTAACAGATTAAATTAAGGAAAAGGGGAGAAATTGACACGAATTTCGCGAAGAAAAGAAGAGAAATGCAAATGAAGATGAATCATAACTGCTATACGGGTTTTATTGCTAACTTTGCACCCGTATATGAAGACGTCATTTCCAAAAGAAAATATTAAGATTTTGCTCCTCGAAGGAGTTCATCCGGCTACTATTGAAATATTTAATAAGGCGGGATATTCGAATATCGAAACCAAAACCTCGGCAATGGATGAGAATGAACTCATTGATAGTATTGATGATATTCATATCCTCGGTATCCGTTCGAAAACAAATATTACGCAGAAGGTTATTGATAAGGCACATAAATTATTGAGCATTGGTTGCTTTTGTATCGGCACTAATCAAGTGGATATGGGGGCTGCTACTAATAAAGGTGTTGCGGTTTTCAATTCTCCATTCAGTAATACGCGCTCTGTTGCGGAACTGGTGATTGCTGAATGTATTATGCTGATGCGGAAGACTATTGAGAAGAATGATGCTGCTCATAAAGGTATCTGGCTGAAGGATAGTAAGGATTGTTTTGAAGTTCGTGGAAAGACTTTGGGGATTATTGGTTATGGACATATCGGTTCGCAGGTTTCTGTGCTTGCGGAATCATTGGGATTGAAGGTTATTTATTATGATGTGGAGCCGAAAATGCCTTTGGGAAATGCGGAACCTGTAAAGAAACTTGAGCAGTTATTAAAGAAAGCAGATATAGTTACCTTGCATGTGCCGGGAGCAAAAAGTACGAAGAATATCATCAATGAAAAGACTTTGAAACAGATGAAAGAGGGAGCGATATTGATTAATTTAAGTCGAGGGGATGTTATGGATACCGATGCAGTTAAAGTTGCCCTGGAAACAAAACATCTTGGAGGACTTGCAGTAGATGTTTTCCCTAAGGAGCCTGCGGCAAAAGGGGATGTATTCAAATCTCCTTTGCAGGGATTAACGAATGTGATTCTTACTCCTCATATAGGAGGCTCTACAACCGAAGCACAGAAGAATATCGGCATTGATGTTTCTACAAAGCTTATTAGTTTTATTGATACCGGTTCGAGTGTTGGTTCTCATTCTGTTCCTGCTTTGAGTTTACCGATTCAACATAATGCGCATCGTTTATTGCATATACATAAAAATGTTCCCGGTGTTTTGTCGGAGATAAACAGTATTTTGTCTGGTTTGAATGTGAATATACTTGGTCAGTATTTAAAGACTAATGAATCAATTGGTTATGTGGTGCTTGATATTGATAAGAAAACCCCTGAAACTATTTTGGAAACAATGAAAAAGGTAAAGGGGACAATTAAAACAAGGAGTTTATATTGATTTAATAGTCTTTGTTTAAAGAATAAGTTTTAAACAAAGGCTGATAATTGCAAACAATTTATTTTTTATTTGCTCTTTCTGCATTCAATTTTACCATTACCGAATCAATATAATTTTTTGCATCTCCTCTTGTCTTGATGTTTTTATAATTTTCAAGAATTGCTTTCCTGGTTTCTTCAGTTTTGTCAGAAAGCTGGAATTCTGTTTTCAATGTTATGTGTAGCACACCTCGCAATGTTCCGCTTTTTGGAAGTGGAGAATTTGCAAGATTGTTTTTATCTTCATCAGATAATAAGAGTTGGGACATATCTGCATGTTCGGAAGGTTCATTTAACTTTACAGGGCAATCCGTTCGAGGAATTGACAGGGACATTAAATGAATTAAACTATTTGCATTTTTATCTCTGTCTGTAAGGGAGTTTACATCAAACACTTTTTCAATTGTTTTCAACGCAGAGGCATGATCATATTGAGTATGGTCAATGATGTTTTTTGGAATCAGTGGAGAAACAATAACTGCCGGGACTCTTATTCCATATTGTTTAAAATCAAATCCATATTGATTATATTCATTAGTGCTTCCGTCATTGGGGGCAAATGAAGATGGAGGTTTTACATGATCGTAGAAGCCACCATGTTCATCATAAGTAATTATTAACAGACTGGAATCCCAAACAGGTGATTTGCGAATGGCTTCATAGGTTGCTTTAATAAATGATTCGCCGGAAGTGATATCATCCATGGGATGTTGTGAAGAACCACCTTTGTAGGTATTGAAAATTATATCACCATAATTGGGTTCGATGAAAGTAAAGGCTGCAGGATAATTGTTTTGTAAATCATTTTCGAAATCATCAAAGGAATGGACATCTACATGACTGATTCCTTTCAAGGCAGAGACTATTGGTATCTGACCACCGAGAAAACATTTTTGATCATCATTATATAATCTCCATGGAATATCTTTATTTTTTAAACTTTCAAAAATAGATCCTTTTGGAAAACTGAATCCTTCCAGAGTTTGCCACAATGCAATTTCTTCTATTGTGGGACTATGGTCTAATCCGTTTGATGAAGCACCATGGACGAAGAAACGATTGGGCCATGTGGGACCGGGAAGGGCGGAAAACCAGTTATCACAGATTGCAAACTCGGTTGCTAACTGATAAATAATGGGAAGTTGATTTTTGGTATCATAACATTTCATTATTTCGCCAAAATTATCTGTGGGAGGTGTTCCTTCTGTTTTTGTGGTTGCATAATTTGATACAAAGCCTGAATTTTTTATCGGAGGATATGGACCGCCAGAAGGATATTGGGTGCCTTGACCGCATAGTTGTTCAACAGTATCGGTAAATTCGTGACCGGGATCGGAAGGCATGCAATCATCAGCGACTTTTTGCACAGGATATTTTACATTGTTGTAACTATTTGTTTCATTTCCGGTAAGACCATTAATAGTAGTTGGTTTTCCGGTTGATGCATCTGTGCCGGTAATAGCTGAATAACCAAAGATGTGGTCGAAGGAATGGTTTTCCATCATAAGGACGAAGACGTTTGTGATTTTTGGTGGCATAGTTTTGATTTTAATTGGTTAATGGGTATTTTGTTTATAGGGGGGACAAAGGTATTAATTATTTAAATGGTATTTTGCCCTACCGGATTTTAAATCGGGACGAATCTTTGGTTTATTTTGATTTGGATACTGGTCATTTTGATCTGATGCGCAGTTATTAAGAGAAAAAAGAAAAGTACGAATTCAAGGATTTCTTCCACGGAAAAACAAAAAAAGGGATTCCGATAAACAGGAAGAACTAAAAAAAGCGGCGCATGATGTGCCGCTTTTCTTTTGCGCTATATTTATATCAAAACCTGTAAGAGGGAATGATTTTATTTCTTTAACTTACTTACAGTAATTGTTGTAGTTGATTGGATATCCATGGGCCATTCCATTCCTTCTTTCATTAATGGGGATGAACCCATCTTTACATTTCCTTTTATCTTTTGTTCCAAGGTTGCTTTTGTAACTAATCCTGAGGCTGTATCTAATTCGGAAGTTCCTTTCTGGTCTCCTTTTAAATCATAGGACAATTTGACACCCATTACTTCCATGCCTTTTGAATTTTTATCGCTTAAAAGTTCTGAGTTGACATCAAGTAATGCTTTTCCATCTTTGATTTCTTTCAATTGATATTTGTTTTTCATTAATAAGGGATAGGTACCTCCCATTTTCATGTCTTTCTCCCAGATTTCTCCAATATTGATTCCATGATCGGGGAAAATATTAAAGCTGGAGCCGAAAGTATGTTTGATATTATCTTCACCAAATTGTTTCTTGAGGGCATCTTTTGTTGCTTCAAATGATGGGTCACTGCCCCCAATGGCGCTGAACATTTTGTCAAACATTTCATTGACTCCTTTAATATTTGTCATTTCTCCACTCGGGCTGATAGTCATAGTAAAACTACATCCTTTGATGGCAGAAAAACCAGCCAAAGCGGGATTAGAACTGTTGGATGCGGTATCATCGCTGTCATAAGTAATTGCAGGAATCATCTTATTACTCATTTTCATCTTAATGTGATTATAAGTTATTTTAAAATCAGCATTACCTTTATCATCAACGTTTGTAACTTCCATAAGATAGCCAAAAAACATGACTTGACTCATATCCATATCCTGACCCATCATCTTCTGAGAAATCTTTGAATCAATATTTGCATCGTATTGAAAGACATCACCTTTTTTAAGGTTTAATTTGAGAAGAATTTTACCATTACCATTTACCTTTCCATTCTCCACGCAGGAAGAAATGAAAACAACCATAATCGCACAGATTATGGTTGTCATTATTAATTTAAGTTGTTTCATTGGTTATTATTTATTATTAATTAACTATTCCTTTAACTACCAGATAATCGCGCGCTCATTTTCAGGTCTCCACATCTTATCACCTTGCTTCACATTGAAGGCAGCATAGAACTCAGGCATATTAGATAAAGGTCCTAATACCCTGAAGTTGCCGGGAGAGTGAGGATTTGTTTTAACCTGCTTACGTAAAGATTCAGGACGGAAATTAGTTCTCCATCCTTGTGCCCAGGAAATAAAGAAACGCTGCTCACCTGTGAAGCCATCAATCTTTTCATTCTTTGCAGTACCATCAGCACAAGCCTTTTTGTAAGCATAATAAGCGATAGTTAAACCTCCTAAATCTGCAAGGTTTTCACCTAATGTAAGATGACCATTCACATGCAAAGTATCTATTGCAACAAACTGATCAAACTGTTTGGCAAGAATTTCAGTCTTGGCTTTGAATTTAGCTTTATCATCTTCCGTCCACCAGTTCTTCAGGTTTCCTTGTGCATCATACTGACATCCCTGATCATCAAAACCGTGAGTTAATTCATGACCAATTACTGCTCCCATGCTACCATAGTTTACAGCATCGTCCGCATCCGGATCAAAGAATGGAGATTGCATAATGCCGGCTGGGAATACGATTTCATTCATAGCAGGGTTGTAATAAGCATTAACAGTCGGAGGAGTCATACCCCATTCAGTTCTGTCTATTGGTTTACCTAACTTGTTGATTTCTCTTTTGAAATCAAATTGATTGGCGCGAATAGCATTCAACACATAAGAATCGTTTTTGATATCCATTGCGGAATAATCTCTCCATTTATCAGGATAAGCAAGTTTCTTCATTACAAGATTTAACTTCTCGATTGCTTTTTGTTTAGTTTCAGAACTCATCCAATCAACTTTATTGATGCGATCTTTATATGCAGAAATAAGATTATCAACCATGGTGTTCACTCTTTGTTTTGCCTGGGCAGAGAAAAACTTTTCTACATATAATTGCCCTAAGGCTTCACCAAGCTCTCCATCAGTAGCCTCAAGACAACGTTTCCATAAAGGTTTAATTTCTTTTGTGCCAGAGAGAACTGTTCCGTAGAAATGAAAACTTTCATTAACATAGGCAGAGCTTAAATCGCCGGCAAAGGAGCTGATAACTTTAAAGCGAAGATAGTTTTTCCAATCATCAATAGGAGTTGATTTTATCAATGTATTAACTTCGGCAAAGAAGTCAGGTTGACCAACAACAACTGTGGCTGGATTAACACCCATATCTTTAAAAAAGTCATCCCAATTAATATTGGAGACAAGGGTTTTTAATTCTGCAATTGTTTTCTTGTTATAATTTAATTCAGGGTCACGCATATCAACACGCTTGCGAGATGCTTTTGCAAGATCAGTTTCGAGATTCATAATCATTGTTGCTTCTTTGACAGTTTTGTCTGGTCCATCTCCAAGCAAGCCAAACATTCTTTGAATATAAATGAGATATTCTTTTTGAATCTTCACTGAATTATCATCTGTGTTAAAATAATAATCTCTGTCGGGCAATCCAAGACCCGCCTGGTGCAATTTGCAAATCATTTCAGTGCTTGATTTATCATCCTGGTCAACACCAAAGGCAAACAAGTTACGTACCTGTATGGTTTGAAGATATGCAAGTACTTTTACGAGATCATCAGTGTTATTGATGTTTGCAATTTTCGCGAAAATATCGTTTAATGGAGCGGCGCCATCCTTTTCTCTTTTCACTGAATCCATTCCTGATGAGTAGAAGTCGCGGATTTTTTGTTTATTACTTCCTTGCGGTGCGCTTTTATCTGCTGCAGCCTCTTCAAGGACAATTCGCATGTTCTTCAGGTTCTTTTCGCGCAACTCATTGAAGCTGCCCCAAAGATTCTCTGTTGGAGGAATAGGATTATTCTTTAACCAATTCCCGTTCACGTAATTATAAAAGTCGTTTCTTGGATTCACCGTGGTGTCGAAGTTCGATAAATCTATCGCTTTATTCTTTGGCGGTGTGTTTCCGGTAACAGGTGTTCCGGCATTAACTATCATGTTCATTGACATTAAGATTAATAAGATGATTGTGTATTTATTTTTCATTATTATATATTTTATTTGCGGCAAATTTACCTTAAATTATCATATCGGCAATACTTAATGTCCACGTCTCCTTGATAATTAACCAAGATTAACTTAAATGTTGTTAACTTGATGCTCATATTTTTGAAGTTTGGTATCTTTACCGACTTAGAAAATCAATTATATGCCTGATACTGAGCAATCGAATAACATTAAGGAGAAAAAATATCCCTTTAGAGAAGTTATTCTTATAAGTGTCAACCTGCTTTTCATCATTTTGATATTGGTATTAGGACACTTCAATCGTTTTGCTGCTGATGACTTTATTAATTTCAAGAATATTCGCTATTCCGGGTTCTGGGATACCTTTACTTTCTTCTATCATGTCTGGAATCCTCGTTGGACATCAAATTTATTTATGAATTGGATGATGATTATCTTCAATCCCGGTGATTCTTTGTTCCTCTATTATTTCTTTTTACTGATTTTGTTTGTAATAGCTGTCTTCAGAATGCTTAAAAACGTCCTTACCCTTCATAATTTAAATACAGGCGGCTTTCTTCTAATCAATTACACATTAATATTCATATCCGGCTTCTTCCTTTTGACATTTGGTATTGATGAAACCTGGTTTTGGATGTGTGCTTCAACGATATATATCCTACCTGTTATCACAACTTGCCATGGAATCTCTTTTATCTTCTCTGAAAAGAACAACATCCTTACTTATATACTATTGATTATCTCCTTTCTGATTGCAGGCGGCGGAAATGAACCATTTGCAATAGTTATTATCTCCATTTTGATTGCTATAATTGTCAATACATTAAAGAAAAACCATTTCAGTATCCAAAAACTTCAGATACGTTTCTTTATATATAAGATAATGGTGGCTGCTGTGGTGATGATTGTTTCTTTTTCCATCAATGCGTTCAGTCCGGGAGATGCACGGCGACAAACTTTTCTCCCTCCTGTCGATATTTTACATATAATCGAAGCTATCGGATACAGTTGTGTCATATTATTAAAAGATATAGCCTTATATAAACTTATTTACATCATTCCTTATGTGTTTTTATGGTCTTATTTAGGGGCGATGATTACGAAAATTAAACCACAGTACGTATTTGATTTCTTTAAGATAATAAAACAAGTGCTTGCAAGGTTAATAATACTTGCTGTCATCACCATTATTATATCTTCAGTCCTTATTAGGGGAATTCCTCCACAGCGAACCCTCATAGTTGTTTCTTTTCTCATCGCTATTGGCTTTGCCATCATCGGATTTGTTATGGGATATATGTGGTCATTGACCAAAATGTACTCTTATAAGGTATTTTATACCGGAGCCATTGCTTTTATTATCATCTTTGCTGTTATAATGTTCATTCAGTTTCCCATTGCTGAAAAACATGCCAGATTTTATGATAAACGTATCAGGGCTCTCGAAACCGCAACCCGATTTAATCACAATGAGGCTTTTGGACTTGCACCGCTCCCTCCCTCAGGATGGTTATATCATGGAGATATTACAAAAGATACCGCAAATAATCTGAACAAAGATTATAGAGATGCAATAGGTTTACACTTTAATGTATTTATAGACTCTACTTTGACGGAACCGCCATCTATTGACCCTCCTGATATGCTTATTATCAGGCATTGATATGAAGAATGTAAAAAGTAAAAGGGCAAATGGCAGATGTATGGTTTATGTTTTAAAAGGTTTAATGTAAACTTGCTGATTGATAGAAAATTATTTACGATTTGTGGCGAGAAATTGCTGATTGATGGCAAAAAATGAATGAAAGGTGAGAGGGAATTACTGATTGGTGCTTTGAAATTAATGATTTGTGCTGATTTTTCTGTTATTTTGAAGCTAAAATTGTCGGGTTGCAGTGAATAATTTCTGAACAGTGATTTAGAATGCGCTGTTGTAGTGCGCATTTTTACGGACAGGGTGACATACTTGAAGAACAGATTCAAAGATTTAAGGAACAGGTTCATGTTCTTGTCGGGAGACATGATGGTTTTGCCGGGAGACGTGAAGAACTTGCCAACCAACAGCAAGAACTTGATGGTAGACAGAAAGAACTTAGCAGCCAACAGAAGGAACTTGGCAAACAGTGCGACTATTTTGTGGGACAGGGTGACATTCCTGATGGTCAACGGGAAGATTTGGAAAATTGGTAATAAAGAATTTGTGGTCAGTGGCAGGGATTTGATGGTCAACGGTACTGTTTTGATGGTTAGTGGGACAGTTTTGATGGTCAATAGCACAGATTTGATGGTAAGTGCGACTATTTTGATGATTGATGCGAAAGATTTGATGGAGAGTGGGAAGATATTGGTGGTTGGTGGAAGGGAAATTGGATTCAGGGAAATTAAATTGTAAATAAGTTTTGACATAATTATGGATGGTGTTTAAAATTTATTTTTTGATCGTTCCAACCTTTTGACGTTTTATTTCATCTTGTAATAAATTAAGTTTAATTTTGTAAGCAATCTAACAAGAAAATCGATAATAATGAAAAAAAATCTCTTTCTTTTACTTTCACTGATATTTAGCATTTGTTGTTTAAATGTAAATGCCCAGAATTCTCAATTATGGGGGATGACTAGCTACGGCGGCGTGAATCAACTTGGAAATATCTTTAAAATAAATGCTGACAGTACTGGATTGGAAACCGTTTATTCATTTGGCACAATTCCTACCCTGTCATCGGGTTCGCATCCTGAGAATAATTTGTATCAGGCTTCGGATGGGAAGCTTTATGGAATGACGAATTATGGAGGATTATATAATTATGGAACTATCTTTTCATTTGATATTAACAGCAATACGTTTACTAAACTGTTTGATTTTAATGATAGCTTAGGAGCAAATCCGACAGGGGCATTGGTTGAGGCAAATAACGGGCTATTATATGGCTTGACTACATTGGGAGGGGCAAATGGTCAAGGTGTTTTATTCAGTTTTGATATTGGCACGAATGGTTATTCTAAAATTCATGATTTCCTTAGTTCGGGATATTATGGTCCTTATGGTAGTTTGATAAATGGTTATGACGGGAAATTGTATGGATTATCGCAAAATGGAGGTAATCAAGGCTATGGAACGATTTTTAAGTTGGATCCGATGACAGATTCTTTTAAGGTGCTTCAGAATTTAAACCAATATAACGGAATTGCACATGGAAGTTTTTATATGGCAAGCGACAGTAATTTGTATGCTGCATGCTATAGTGGAATCATGAAATATAATATTGCAACAAATCATGTAACCCTTGCAGATTCACTTGGATTTTTCTATCTATCCGAAAATTTAACTGCTATTAATAATTGGTTATTGATTGGATATGATGAACAAAATGAAAGAATAATAACTTTAAATATTAATAACGACTCTCTTGATGGTGTTTATGATATGCCCCATTATATTTTGAATTCTTATGAATATTATCCTGAAGGAGGATTTCTTAAGGGAACTCCTGTGTTGGCTGATAATGGCAGTGTATATGGATTGGCAAGCAGTGGCGGAATTTATAATATCGGTACTTTGATCAGCTATAATCCTATCAACAATACTTTTACGAAGCTATTTGATTTTAATGATACTTTGGGATCAACTCCAATGGGTGATTTGATTCAGGCAAGTAATGGTAAGTTGTATGGAATGACTAATGTTGGCGGTGCTTGGAATGATGGAGTTATCTTTAGTTATGACCCTGTACAGAACTCTTATTCAAAACTATTTGACTTTAAAGGATTTTATTCTGCGGATGGTTCTAATCCAGATGGAAATCTGTTGCATGCTTCGAATGGATTGCTATATGGAATGACTTCGACAGGTGGAAATAACAAGGTTGGTGCGTTGTTCAGTTATGATGCTAATCTTTATAACTACACAAAGTTATTTGATTTTAATTTATCGCAAGGTGGACAGCCCGAAGGGAGTTTGATACAGGCATCGGATGGAAATCTTTATGGAATGACATTGTTGGGAGGGACGGATACGAATCATTATTACGCGCAATTGGATTTTCAATTTGAATCACGAACACTCTATCAAATTGCAGGTTCGGGAGTGATTTTTAAATATGATATTAACAGTAATACTTATAATGTACTTCATTATTTTGATGGAAGTACGGGAGGAGTTCCTTATGGCAATCTGATGCAGGGAAGTAATGGGAAATTATATGGAATGGCGACTTATGGAGGGATTTATAATGATGGTGTAATCTTCAGTTTTGATATTAATACAAATGCGTATTCTGCCATTCATAGTTTTAATGATACTGCAGGAGCAAATCCTTATGGTTCGTTGATAGAAGCATCGAATGGAAAACTTTACGGGATGACTTTAAATGGAGGCGTTTATGCTCCGACAGATGGAAGATGTGGGGATTTCGGAGTGGTTTTCAGTTTGGATACTGCTACATATAATTACACTGTTCTACAATATTTCAATTACGGAAACAATTCGGGACAAAGACCTTTCGGAAGTTTATTGCAGGCTGGTAATGGGAAATTATATGGTATGACGAGTGGGTCGTCGAATGGAATAGATCAAGTTGATAATTGCACTTTTGGGAGTAGTTCAAATGTTTTCAGCATAGATATATATACAAACACATTTACCGACATCAGTGATTTGACGGGCTGGGTGAATCCTTATGGAAGTCTGATTCAATCGGGCAACGGGAAAATTTATGGAATGTCTGCTTTTGGAGGAATTTATGGTGACGGAGATATTTTTTACATAGATACATCCTCATCTGGTAATTATACAATTGTTAATAGTTTCGACGGAATAAAGGGTTATGGACCTTATGGAGATTTGATTGAAATGCCGCAAGGGACGGGAATAAATCAAATTAATAAAACCAATCAGGTTTATTTAATTGCCTTCCCTAATCCCTTCAATAATTCTACAACATTTAAAATTAAAGGTACTCTTACTGATAAGAAAGCTATGCTGAATATTTATGATATTGCAGGCAGAGAAGTAGGCAGTCTTTTGGTTGGAGACAAAAGTGAAATCACTTTTAATCGGGAAGAATTGGAAAGCGGAATGTATTTATACAAACTCATTAGTGTAGAAAAAGAAATAGTTGCCTCCGGAAAACTTATTATTTACTAATCAATAAAACTCTTTATAATGAAAAATATATTAACTTTTGCTTCTCTCCTTATTTTACAATATTCAATTTACACACTTCACATAAAAGCCCAAACCGGACACTGGATTGAGGTTCGTGCTAATGATAGTGCTTCTATTCATGGTGCTTCCGGTGTTTTTGATACCTCTTACACACCACCTGCTGTTGTTGGCGCATTCCATTGGACCGATAAACAAGGGAAGTTCTGGCTTTATGAAAATAGTTTATGGGAATTTGATCCTGTAATCGGACAATGGGCATGGATAGATTCTTCGGGTCCTCAAAACAGAAGAAATGGAGCAAGTTGGGTGGATACGGCAGGGAATTTTTGGATGTTTGGCGGGACTGGTTTTTACAGTGATTTATGGAAATATGAACCATCCAACAATCATTGGACAAAAATGAAGGGACCAACATTGACTAATGTAACTGCTTTACATGGAGCAATCGGACAGGAAGATACAATGAATAATCCGGCGGCTTGTGAGTATTCTGTTGGATGGACAGATGCAAATAATAACCTGTGGATGTTTGGTGGAGATTATAAATATGGTGACCAATGGGGTGATATATTTTATAATGATTACAGTGATTTGTGGAAGTTTGATATTGAAACAAATAACTGGGTTTGGATGGGAGATTCTACAGGAAGTCCAGAGGGACGTGCATGTTTTGCACACTGGTCAGACAGCGAAAATAATCTATGGCTTTTCGGGGGTATTGTTTTTGGAGATTTTATTAATGATTGTGGCAGTGAATGTGTAACTGGGTTTAGTGGTGTTAATGATTTATGGAAATATGACATAACAACAAAACAATGGAAGGAACAAAACCTTCCTTCATCACATCATTCAAATGAATTCTATTATAATTATCCTCCCGTTTGCACAACAGATGATACCCTCCCTCCCGGAACAGGTTATAACACAGCTTGCTGGAATAGAAGTTGTGATAATCTTGAATTTTATGGCGGGTTAAATTATTCATTTGATAGTGAAGATGGGGGATATTGGCTTGTGGATACTAATGTATGGAATTATAATATAAATACTAATCAATGGACATTGATGAGCAAAGGTGAAAATTTCCCGCTCAATGGTGAAAATGCTATTGGTTGGAATGATAATTCAGGGAATTTATGGTTATTTGGAGGAGGATGGAGTGCTTCTAATTATATGTGGGAGTATATTGCCGACAGCACATGCCCTTCAATTTTGAATACATATCCTGTACATTGTTCATTTTATACCAATGATACGATTGGATGCAATCCGCTGACAGTTTCATTTCAAAGTACGAGTACAAATGCGGTAAATTATCTTTGGGTTTTCGGAGATGGAGATTCGAGTACCAATTCAAATCCTGTTCATATCTATACTACTTCGGGAACATACACAGTTAAGCTCTATATTTCTAATCCACTTGTATGCAGCAACTCACAGGATTCATTGATTATGGAAAACTATATTACTGTTTCTGATTCTGTTAATGCGGGATTTTTTGCAGATTCATTATCCGGATGTAATCCACTGACTGTAATTTTCATCAATCAAAGTTATAATGCTGTTGCTTATTACTGGGACTTTGGAGATGGAACTAACAGCACAACAATTAATCCGACCCATGTTTATGATTCGACAGGAGTTTTTACAGTTAAATTAATTGCTTACGGTGCGGGAGTTTGTAATGATACAGCAGTTTATTCTAATCTTATTTCTGTGGGAGCATCCTGCCATAGCAGCTTCCAAGCAACAGATACGGTGAGATGTGATTCCATTCACTTCATAAACAATAGTGTAAATGCGACATCTTATAAATGGTTTTTTGGAGATGGTGACAGCAGCATAGTAGTAAATCCAATACATCAGTATCCTGACACGGGGTATTACACAGTGAGATTGATTAGTTTTTACAATGGAATTTGCGGGAATGCATCAGATACGATGACTAGATTGAATTATATACATTTTCCTAATTATAATCTATACGCAGATTTAATTGTTTTAAATAATGATACCATTGGGTGTTCTCCCTTTTCGGTAACCTTTTATGGTTATAACTGGAATCACAATTACTTCTGGAATTTAGGGAATGGGGATACTGTGTGGAATACTGCAGGTCCTGTAAATACCATCTATATAAATCCCGGATCATATACGGTAACATTAATAGATTATAGTGCATTATATGGTTGTATTGATACGGTAGTTAAACATAATTTTATAACCGTTTTGCCGATTCCTACACCTGCAATAATAACACAAAGTGGTGATACATTATTCTCAAATGATTCGACTGGAAACAATTGGTATTGGAATAATGCGATATACCTTTCATCGAATCCATATATAATAGTTTCTAATTCGGGATGTTATACAGTGAGGCAATATAATTCATATAATTGTTACTCTTCATCAGATACAATATGTTTTAACTTTACCGGCATTAATGAGATTAATTATAATCGGATGGTTAGTATTTATCCAAATCCAAATGATGGTGATTTTACAATTACTGTATCAGATAAAATGAATTATGAGATAGGTATTTTTGATATGGTGGGGAGAGAAGTTTATCATCAGGTAATCAATAATTCGACAAAAGCAACCATAGATATTTCTCAATATAGTGATGGGGTTTATTTTTATCAGTTGACAAACGATAAAGAGACATTGAGGGGAAAGTTTGTGAAAGAGTGAAATAATGAAGATTGAAGGATCTGAAAGGTGTCTGTTTGGAGGTTGATTATTGGGAATGAATAATATATCCAGAGTTAATCCTTCAAAGAATCCACAAAATACATATCTATTTCGCCTTTGTTTTTTGCAGCAACTTTGCCGCGATAGGTACAATTGAATTTATATTTTATCAATTCATAAGTAGTTCCGGAGATATTGACTTTGCCTATTTCTCCGGCGCTTTCCATCCTGGAGGCTGTGTTAACTGTATCGCCCCAGATATCGTATGCAAACTTTTTATTACCAACAATTCCTGCAACAACCGGTCCGGTGTTGATGCCAAGA
>Ga0206927_1144_pt1 | contig 15290 bp, 15 predicted proteins | sample Alteio_BWOrgHeat_60_FD_153249 | JGI IMG/M metagenome (GOLD analysis project Ga0206927, IMG submission 153249) | Enriched cells from forest soil in Barre Woods Harvard Forest LTER site, Petersham, Massachusetts, United States -... | ecosystem: Environmental > Terrestrial > Soil > Temperate forest >... | reverse complement strand
GCGCATTGAACTGAACCCCGAGCCCCTTCAACCCGCGCAGTCCGAGGTTTTCCCGCCATTCCAGCGGAGCCCCATCGGCGAGCGCCAGCCCCGGCAACCGCTCCAGCAGCGCCGCGAACGCGATCTGCCCCTCCATGCGAGCCAGCGGCGCGCCAAAGCAGAAATGCGCCGCCCATCCGAACGCCAGGTGGCGATTATCCTGCCGTGCAAGATCCAGCCGATCAGGATCTGGAAAACGCTCCGGATCGCGATTGCCCGCCGCCATCACCGCGATCACGGCCTGCCTCTTCTTGATTTGTTTGCCCCCCCAGTACGACATCGGCCGGAGCTAATCGCGCCGTGTGCTGACTAGGACTCTCGAAACGCAGCAGTTCTTCCACCGCAGGCTGAATCAGCGCCGGATTGTCGCGCAACTCCGCCAGCGATTCCGGATGCCGCAACAACGTCAGCATGCCGTTGCCGATAAGGTTCGTGGTCGTTTCCTGCCCGCCCACCATCGTCACGATCGAATTCGCGATCACTTCTTCTTCGGTGAGACGCTCGCCATTCACTTCCGCCGTAAGCAGTGATTGAATCAATCCCTCGCGCGGAGTCTTCTTCAACTCCCGGATCGCGGCTCGGAAGTACAGCGTCATTTCTTCCACGGCTTGCAGCACGCGCGGCGCGCGGTCCGGATTGTGCTGGAAGTTCCCCAGCATCTCCGCGAACGTCGCCGACCAATCCTTCAACTGCGGATAATCCGCCACCGGCACACCCAACAACTCCGCCGTGACGATCGCCGGCAGCGGCTCCGCGAACTCGGAGATCAGCTCGACGCGTTCCTTCGAAGCGAATCCGTCGATCAGCCGGTGCGCGATTTCCTGAATGTGCGCCCGCATCGCCTCCACCCGCCGCGTCGAAAACGCCGCCGCAGCCAGCGTTCGCAAGCGAGTATGCGCCGCCCCATCCATGAACAGCATCTGCTTCACCATCACCTGCGCGATGGGATTCAGCGACGAGCACCCCATGGCGCTCAACTGCTCCGGCGTCGGCGTCCGATCCGCCGTGTACTTGTGGAGTACAGTGATCACGTCCGGATAACGCGTCACCACCCAGGCATGCAGGAACGGATCCCAGTGAACCGGATCCTGCTCGCGCAGGCGTTGATAGAGCGGGTAAGGGTTCGCCAAAACCTTCGGGTCGAGCAGTTGGCAGAGACTCAGATCGGTGGCTGACATAGTGTTATCCAGTGGATGCAATGAGAATACGTCCTGGACCACGGCAAACCTATGGAGGCTTGGTACCGATCGCCTGAGCGCGATGTTCTAGGCGCTTGGTACTAAGAAGCTTGCCCACCCGCGACCCGCCACGCTAGAATCACTGTGCCCGTGCCACGCACCATTCTCTTTATCTTCGGCACCCGACCCGAAGCCATCAAACTCAGCCCGCTGGTGTTGCACCTCCAGCGCTTCCCCGATCTCTATGCGGTCAAAGTCTGCGTCACTGCGCAGCATCGCCAGATGCTGGATCAGGTGCTCGCGGCCTTCCGCATCACGCCCGATTTCGATCTCGACGCCATGCGTCCCGGCCAGACGCTCACTCAATCCACCGCGAGAATCCTCAGCTCCCTCGAACCCGTATTCGCCGACGCGAAGCCCGATCTGGCCGTCGTTCAAGGCGACACCACGTCGACATTCTGCGGCGCGCTAGCCGCCTTCTACGCCGGAGTCCCCATCGCTCACGTCGAAGCCGGCTTGCGCACCGGCGATCTTCAGCAGCCCTTCCCCGAAGAGCTAAACCGCGTTCTCACCGGGCGCATCGCGCAACTCCACCTCGCCGCGACCTCCGCCGCCGCCGAAAATCTCCGCCGCGAAGGCATTGCGCAAAACGTCTGGATCACCGGCAACACCGGCATCGACGCCCTGCTCTACGTTCGCGATGGACTCGAACACGGCGCGCTCCCGAGCGGCCCGAGCTTCGCGATCCCCCGCAAGCGGCTCATCCTCGTCACCGCCCATCGCCGCGAGAGCTTCGGACCCGGCTTCGAGCACATCTGCGAAGCGCTCGCAAACCTAGCCACTCGCGGAGACGTCCACATCGTTTACCCCGTCCATCCAAACCCCAACGTTCAAGCCGTCGTGAACCGCCATCTCGCTGGCCAGCCCAACATCAAGCTGATCGAGCCCATGGATTACGTCCCCTTCGTCGACCTCATGCGCCAGTCGTACCTGATCCTGACCGACTCCGGCGGCATCCAGGAAGAAGGACCATCGCTTGGCAAGCCCATCCTCGTCCTGCGCGAGAAAACCGAGCGCCCCGAAGCCGTCGACGCCGGTACCGTCAAACTGGTCGGCACTAACTCCGCGAAGATCATCGTCGAAACATCTCGTCTCCTCGATGACTCCGCCGAGTACACCCGCATGTCGCACCAGCACAATCCCTACGGCGACGGCCACGCCTGCGAACGCATCGAAGCCGCCTTCCGCGACTTCTTCCGCGCCCTCCAATAAAAAAACGCGCCTGCCGGTTAGGCAAGCGCGCCAAGGTTTGTAGCTTTTAACAGGAGAGAATACTTAGCTACGAATCCGTTTGCCCATCGCCGCTAAGCCCAGCAGTGCCGCGCCGATCAATCCGAAAGTCGCCGGCTCCGGAACCGAGCTCGTATTGATCGTATTGACGTCCAGATCCGCGATCTTGAAGTAGTCGATGCTTCCATCATTGACCATGCTGGCGCCGAACAGTAGCGAATTCCCCGTGGATCCCGTGATGGTCACCGTTCGCTGCTGGCTGCTCACCGTGCTGGGATCGTTGACCTCGCTCCCGAAGCCGAGCGCGGTCAGCGATGCCAACGTGTCGCCGGTGAGGTTCAGGTTGCTCGCCGTATTTCCGACGAAATAAGTAGCGTCGCGATCGTAAGTGCCGTACGGTTGAATGTTAACGCCCGTGAAGGTGACCGGCGCACTGAACTGGAACAGCACGAAGTCGGTGCCGTTCTCGTTGCTCACCTGGTGAGTGGGACTCGCGCAGTTCGATCCCTCATTCTGATTGCAAGCCCCCAGACCGTAACCCGTCCACAAGCCCAGATTGGATGTCTGGAATGTGGTGTCCGAATTCGCCGTCAGGCTGAACGCCGTAACCGTTACAGTGATGCCGCCCGTTGTGAACGTGCGCATATTTCCGAACGTAGATCCGACGTCTGTGCCGCCGCCGGCAGCGAAGTCGTAGTCCAGGATTGCGGCTTGTGCCGAAAATGCGAGGAGAAAAGTCCCAGCAGTGAGTAATGCGAGTTTCATAATCGTTTTGCCTCCGCGAATGTTTTTCATTGATTCGTTCCAAGAGCATGTTGCCACCTTCCCCGCGTTGGTACAGCAGATAAGAAGTACCGAAATGCGGTCCTAAGCAGTCGCGAAAACGTCGCTTTCGGTCCTAGTACGGTTTCGGAAACCCTTGGAAACGTGAGGAAATTAGCGAGGAGACGTGCAGAGGTAATTCCTTACCGGCCAGACTATTTTTATTACTGCCAGGACTTTTTAGGTGGAGCGGCCGCTTTCGGCTGCCAGCGAGAACAAAGCTAAGTCCCCGCTTTGTCCACGCGAGTAGGAACCCACAAGCGCTTCGCAGGAGTAAAGAACACCACCAACGCCGCCATCGAAGCAGCATTCATGATGAGAAACGTCCGAGCCGGCGACGTGAGCCTCTTCAGCGGAAACCATCGCGGCACGATTCCGTCTACGATTGCCAGAGCAAAGAAAGCGAGATCGCCCGCCTCCAGCCACGAGCGAAAGGGAGACGCGGGCAACGCCAACGTCGCTCCGATCACCAACAGCAGCGACCATGGCAGCATCAACCGCCCGAATTTGTGCGACAAGAAGTGGAACCGCATCCGGTTCCGCGACGTGAACAACTCCGGCATGCGCACGAACACCTGCCACAGTCCCGCGAGATTCCGCCGCCGACGCCGGAACTCCGTCCCGGCCACAGCAGGCTGATCGATGGCGATCGCCTCCGGGTCGAACACCACGCGATATCCCTGAAAGAACGCTCGCAAGGGAAGCACCGCATCGTCGCTCAACGTGGAATCGGGGATAGGTTCCACCAGCGTTCGCCGCATCGCATAAATGCAGCCCGTAGCCGTAAACAGCGAATCGATGCCGGATTGAATCGTGCGCGCCCACACTTCGTAGCGCCAGTACAAATCCATATCGGCCTGCTCGCCGCCGGCGCCGGGCGCCAGATGGAGCTCGCCCGTCACCGCCCCCACCGTCGGATCCGCGAGATTCGCCACCAGATGACGCAACGACATCGGCTCCAGCGGCTGCCGCACATCGGTGAAGAACAGCACGTCGCCCGTCGATCTCGCGAGAGCTTGATTCAGCGCCGCCGCCTTCCCCCCGTGCGGGACCTCCAGCAACAAGATTCGACCCGGATGTTCCCGAGCAAACGCTCGCCCGATCTCCGCGGTCTTATCCGTGGACCCGTCCGATACCACAATGATCTGCATCATCTCGCCCGGATAATCCAGCGCCAGCAGCGAATTCAGCTTGCCGCGCAGGAACGCCGCTCCGTTGTAAACCGACAGAATCACCGAAACACTGGACTGGAAGCTGAGATTCTTCGCTACCGGCCGCGGCGCACGGCGTGATAACAACGCCAGCAAGATCGGGTACCCGAACAGAATGTAGCCCATGCCCGCGGCACCGACAATGAGCAACGCGTAGGAAATCGTCATGCCGGATTACTGCGCGGAAACCGCAAAATCCGTCACGGCGGTAGAGCTGGGCTTCTCCGGAAACACGATCCGCGACAGAATCTCAAGATCCAGCAGCGGCGATCCCATCTTGATGTAGTAAAGATCGTATTCGATCTCCGTCAACGCGCTCACACGAAACGTCTGCGCCGGCATCTGGACCCGAGCCCATCCCAAAATCCCCGGCTTCACGAAAAATCGAATCGAGTAAAACGGCATCATCTCCGTCAGCCGCTTCGTGAAAGCTAACTGCACCGGCCGTGGCCCGAACAACGCCATCTCGCCCCGCACGATGTTGAAGAGCTGCGGCAGATGCGTCAGATGAAGCTTCGAAATCAGCCATCCGACGCGCGTGAGATCGGCGTTCCCATCCCGCCGCCGTGTGCGGAAGCTCATCAGACGGAATGGAATGTTATGAAATCCCGAGCACTCCGTTGTCTCGATCACCGGACCCGGCCCGGAGAACAGCGCCACCGCAAGTGCAGTGAGCAACAGCACCGGCGACAGCACGATCAGCAACGCCATCCCGATCACGTTCGTATAGATGGCTTGGATCGCCAGGATGCGGCTGTTGGCCGCCAGAGCCCCCGAAAGCAGCAGATCCATCGGCTGCGGACCCCGGCAGTAAATCCGATGCAGCACCTTTTCGTACAATCCCGGTGTCTCGAAAACCTCCGCCCCTTGTAGACGCTGCGTCAAAAGCGTGGTCGCCGCCGATCGCGTCAGCCCATCCTTCGCCGCCAGAATGTGCAGCGGATGACGGTTCGCCGCGATCTCCTCCAGCTTCTCTTCGCCGCCCAAATACGTAATTCCATCCGGACACAACGTCCGCGAGCCCACCATTCCCAAAATCGGCTGTCTCAGCAAACGCGCGAGCTGCTGCATGATCGGATCGCAACCCAGCATCAACGTTCCGGCTCGGAAAAAATCCTTCCTTCGAGGCATCAGCATTCGCGCGATCCCCAGCAGCACCACCACGAACAGCCCGCCCACTACGATCAAATACAGACTGCGCGTCAGAATCTGAAAGTAATTCAGGAGCGCGTCCACCAGCAGGTTCAGGCCGGTGCCCATACAAAATTCATCGATCAGCCGGGGAATCGTTTCTTCGGAGCCACCCACTTCCAATAGCTTCACCACGATCCAGAACGTGCTGACCGAAGCGGCAAACCCCAGCAACAGCTCGTCCGGAGTCAAGCCGTCATAGCGTTCCGGGTACTGGTAGTGATACGCCGCCAGCGCTGCGCCGAAACCTGCGGCAATGAGGACAACCTGGACCAGTTCCTGGACTGGATGGGTGCGGTGCATTTTACTCGGGTGTTGACCAGCCTATTGTAGACGAGACCCCGCCTTACGACAATGTTTTACGACAATTGCGCCCGCACCCAAGTGCCCTGGCGCAAGGCGAAGCTCTTGCGCACAGCCTCCGCGAAACCCAGCAGGTCCAGCGGCGTCTCTGCGAAGGGAAGCGTTCCATCCACGCGCAGCGTTTCCTCGCCGCCGAGCACAATTTGAAAAGACCACGTCGCCAACGCCTCGCCGAAGACCTGCTCGCGACGCACCGAATCCTTCGTCAGCCATTGCGCGCCGGCCCAACCCGCATCCCGCGCCGCGCCAGCCAGCGAATCCCACCACTCATCTTCTGTCTTCGCTTGCCGCAACGCCTCGGCAAGATTCTGCACCCGCATCTTGCTCTGCATCGCGCGCTGGAAATCACCCCGAATCAGCAAGCCTCCCGCCACCTCAAATTCAGGGTAACGTAACTGCCGGATCCCCGCCCACGTGGTCACGCAGAAAATCCCCAGTACCGCCAAACGCGGCACGCCGCCCAACTCCGGATACCCTAACAGCAGCGCCAAAATCGCTCCCGAAGCCGCCCAGAGATAGAGCATCACGACCGACCGGCGCCGTGTGAGTCCGCGGTCCAGCAAGCGATGATGCATGTGCCGCCGGTCGGCTGCAAAGATCGGCTGCTGCTGGATGAATCGCCGCGCAATCGAGACCGAGACTTCCAGCAGCGGAATCGACACCGCCAGAACCGGAGCCAGCATGCTCACCGGACTCTCCACGTTTTCCGCCCAAAGCAAGCCGTAGCATCCCTCGAGGAACCCGATCAACAGCGCACCTGAATCGCCCAGAAACATCGTCGCTCGGTTGAAGTTATGGAACAGGAATCCGAGCAGCGCGCCCGCCAATGGTAACGTCGCGAGTTGCAGCGCCGGTATTCCCGATCCAAAGAATCCCGCGGCAAACATCGTTGCCGTCGCGATAAACGCCAGCCCCGCGCACAATCCATCCAACCCGTCGACCAAGTTGAACGCGTTCGTCGTGAGCAGCAGCCAACCGATCGTGAGAACGAAACTTACCGGCAGTGGACCGGGCACTCGGAATCCACTCCAGAACGCGACACACGCCGCCAGAACCTGCCCTACCAGCTTCAATCGCGGCGGGAGATTGAAAAAATCATCCAGGACGCCCGTCGCGAAGATGACTCCCGCGCCCGGAAGCAGCTTCCAAGCCAGCGAATCCGCGTCCAGCACCCCCGCCAAGCCGATCAGAAAAGCCGCTGCGATGGAGATTCCGCCCAGCCGAGGGATCGGATACGCGTGAACTTTGCGCAGACCCGGCCGGTCCACAATGTTATAGGCGCGAAAGATATCGCGCACGATGGGCGTCAGAAACAGCGCGATCAGGAACGACTTCCCGAACGCCCACGCCATTGCCGATGTCCCTGCGGTTCCCGCGATTCCCCCCATGAGCGGCGCGGCTCCCTAACGGAGGTTCATCCTTCTTGCGGGCTGCGCCACGCGTCTTCGATCTCCGCCAACGCCTCGCGATTGATCGCGTGTTCCACCGCGATCACCATCTGGGAATCCTGCCTGCGAAGAATCTCGCCAAGGAAAATCGCATCGTCGGATTGAATCTCGATCAAAGCGCCGGTCTCCAGCTCAGGGGAGGGTTCGTCGCCAAGCGGGGCTAAAAGAAGCTGATGACGTTCCAGGCTTTCCATAAGTGCCGGCCGGACGGCGCCATCCGGCAATCGCCGGACCGTGACCGTTTCACTCCGCTCGGGCATCTGTTTCATTATACTCAGGTTGGCGAACTTCGACCGCGTTTGGACTCGCAGCCTTCAGCGCATCGCTCAACGCCAGCAAGTCCGCACCAACGGTCCCGGAGGACTCGGCTTTTGCAACCGGCATCGATGGCCGCCGTCGCTTCTGTCCGCTGTGAAGAATCACTTCCATCACCCCGACGGAAATCAGGAAGAGCACGAAGATCACGAATCTCTCCTTCTTTCCTTGATATCGACGGGCACGATTGTTGTGTGAACTTGAGTTTTCAGCGATCCGCCGAGCTCCGAAACAGGTAAGTCTCCCGAAACCACCGGACCAGCACAAATAGATCCAGCAGGAACGACAAATTCTTGATGTAGTACATGTCGTACTCCAACCGTCTCACGGCATTACCGCTCGAATTGTCCTTCAGCTGATTAATCTGGTCCCAGCCCGTCATCCCCGGCCGGACCGCAGTCCGCTGCGCGTGGAACGGAATGGTGCGATTCAAGTACGCCGCGAATTCCGGCCGATCCGCCTGCGGACCCACCAAAGACATCTGTCCTCTCAGCACATTCCAGAACCGCGGCAGCCCGTGCATTCCCAGATCGCGCAGAGCGTCCTGTTTCACGCGAAACGAGTACATCGTAAACAGCGCGCCGTTCATCCCCACCCGCTGTTCCCGCCGCAGGACCGGCCCGCCCCCCGTCAGCTTCACAAACAGAGCCATCGCGCCCGTCAAAAGCAGCACCACAGGCGCCACCAGAACGGTAATCAAGAAGCCATACATCGTTTGGAGTCTTAAATTTAGCCGATCCGGCTGGAGGCTTTCCGAGAACAGTAGCGCCTCCGGCCGTACCTGTGCCGCGCACACCCGCCCGAGCGTTTTCTCGTAGAAGCCCGCCACATCTTCCGTCGTGACCCCACCGAAATGCAGCTCCGCGAAATCATCCGCCCGGCTAAAATCCGCGTCGGACCTTTTGCCGATCACAATTCGGTCCGGCCGGTACTCCTCCACAACGCTCTGGAGCTTCGCAGACGAACCCAGCCGCACGACATCGGTCAACTCCAACGCGGCCGCCCCTCCCGAATCCAGATACCCGATCGGCGCGAATCCGATCTCCGGATGCCGTACCAGATAATGCGCCAATTCCACCGACGCCGGCGACAAGCCCATGAACAGCACCCGCCGCAATCCCACTTTGTTGCGAATCGCCAGACTGAACAGCACCCGCCAAACGAACAACGCGGCAATCGTGAACGCGCTCCCCGCGATCAGCGCCGCGCGCGGCAGCGCCCACGCCAGGTCCCAGTACGCGACCAGCGCTTCCACCAGGAACGCGATCCCCATAATCAGGACCAGTTGCTGGAGCAGCAAAATCCGGCTGCGCAACTGGAGATCCGCGTACAACTGGCGAAAATACATCGCCAGCACAATTGCCGTGACCACCAGCGCGATGCGCTGCCATCCCCCTTGGTCCCAGAGGAATGCAGTCCCCAGCTCTGGGTCCAGGTAAGCCGCCGTCCCATAGCACGCGAAGATCAGCAGCGTCTCTGAAAGGAAGAGCGCCAGCACGCTCGCCGGAACCAGGAGTTTGAAAATGCTGATCATTTCAGGAGGATCGTCAGGAAGGTCGTATTGTTAGGATAACTCCCGCGCGTTAAAGCAATCCCTCCAACCCGCCGATTTCACGAAAGGATGCCCGTAACCGACCACGCGCTCGATCTGACCCGCCTGGAAACCCAGCTGCGCCGCGAACTTCCCCCCCGCGAGTCCCCCGAGAGAGCCATAAAATCCGTCAGCGACCTGACGGTGAAAGTCTTCGCCGACGGCGCGGACCTTCAAGGTATCCTGCAAATGTACGCGAATCCCTGGATCAGCGGCTTCACCACCAATCCAACGCTGATGCGTAAAGCCGGCATCACCGATTACGCCGCATTCGCCAAGCAAGTCCTCACCGCGATCCCCGACCGCCCCATCTCTTTCGAAGTCTTCTCCGACGAGTTCGCCGAGATGGAGCGCCAAGCCCTCGAAATCGCGCAGTGGGGCGAGAACGTGTACGTCAAGGTCCCCATCACCAACACCCGCGCCGAAAGTTCGATCGACCTCTGCCGCCGACTCTCGCATCGGGGCCTGAAGCTCAACGTCACCGCGCTTCTCACGCTAGACCAGGTCCGAGCCGTCGTCGACGCTCTCGCCGAAGGCCCCGCCGCCTGCGTCTCCGTCTTCGCCGGGCGAATCGCCGACACCGGCATCGATCCCGTCCCCGTCATGCGCGAAGCGATGGACATCCTGGCCCCGCACCCGCATCTAGAACTCATCTGGGCCAGCCCCCGCGAGCTCCTGAATATTGTGCAAGCCGATTCCATCGGCTGCCATATCATCACCGCGACCAACGATATCCTCGCGAAGCTCCCGCTCCTCGGAAAAAATCTCTCGGAGTATTCGCTCGAAACCGTGACGATGTTCCACCGCGACGCCGTCGCCTCCGGCTTCAGCCTGTAGCCTTCAGCCCGTCTTCACCCACCGGCTATAAACCTCAAAAACATTCTTCCCGATCACGTCCCACCCATACCGCGATTCCACCAAAGCCCGCCCCGCCGCCGCCAGCTTCACCCACAACTCATCCTGCGGCACCAGTTTCTCGATCGCCGCGACCCATTTCTCCTGCGATCCAGGAACATCCCCGGGCACGATCAAAATATTCTCGCCCTCCGCGATGTCGAGTCCCTCCGCGCCAATCGGAGTCGACACCGCAGGCACACCCGCAGCCATCGCTTCCAGGATCTTCAACCGCGTGCCGGAGCCCGCAAGCAGCGGGACCACGGCCGCCATCGCCTCCTCGTAGTACGGCGTGACCTCGGGAACCGTACCCGTCACCTCCACGCCCGGCTCGCTCGCGAGAGCGCGCACCTCCGGTGCCGGATCGGTCCCCACGATCGTAAATCTCAGCTGCGGAAATTTTTCGCGGAGCCCCGGCCAGATGCGCTTCGTGAACCAGATTACCGCCGCCATGTTCGCATGGTTGTTCATCAGCCCGACGAACAATAACCGATTCCGAGATGCGCTCGGCCGCGGAGTCGCGGAGAATCGCGTCGCGTCCACTCCGTTTTCGATCACTTCGATCCGAGCCTTCGGCGTAAGTTCGATCAACTCGTTCCGCTCGCGCAAACTGCAAACGATGTGGCCGAACGCGGAATGGAGAATCCGGCGTTCCAGCGCCGCCATCTTGCGCGCCGTTAGCCCGGAATAAAACCGCCGCGCGCGTCCCGAGCCGTGCGACGCATACTGTTTCAACAAATCGGATTCGATATTGTGCCAGTCGTAAACGATGCGAGCCTTGGGCTGCAGGTTCCGCAGCAACGGCTCATAGGCCGCGAGATGGATGCTATCCAGATGCACGAGATCGAACGCCCCCACCCCCGCGATCTTCCGAATCGCCGCTTCCATGTCGGGTGTGGTGTAGTTCAAAACCGAAACAGGTGTCGGCCCCGTGACGCCTCGCAGCAGGTGACCCTTTGAGTAAGGCCGAATCGGAGGCACCGGTGTGACGGCTTCGCAGAAAGGCAATTCCGTTGTAGTCGGGGCCGCCCGCAGCGGGTCCGTGTAAAACAAATAATGCACCCGAGCGCCAGCTCCGAGCGCCTTGCAGAGATGGTACTCGCGCAGCTTAGCCCCACTCACGGCCGGCCAACACTGTCGCGGAGAGATAAAAAGGATGTGCATCAATGAGCCTTCAGGATATCCGAGGCAGGAAGTGGGACAGACGATAGCTCTTCGTCGTCTGTCATTCTTCACCCTGCCATCAACCCCCGATAAATCTCGCACAACGTCCGTACGCGGCGATCTGGCGAGTACCGGTCCTCCACCAGCGCATGCGCACGAGTTCGCAATAACTCTGCGAGCTCCCGATCCGTCAGCGCCGACGCCAGCGCCCCAGCCATCCCCTCGCGATCACTCGGCTTCACCAACAACGCACTCTCGCGATCCGTCACGATCTCCGGGATGCCACCGACCGCCGTCGCCACCACCGGCACACCAGCCGCCATCGCCTCCAGCAGCGCATTCGGCGATCCCTCACTGAGCGAAGAGAGCACGGCGACATCCGCGATCGCGTAATGGGGCTGCGCCGACGTGACCTGCCCCGTCATCGTGACCTTGCCTTCAAGCTTCAGCGCGCGAATCCGTTCCTCAATACGCACACGCTCCGGCCCTTCCCCGACAATCAGCAAGTGCGGAATATCTCGAAGCGAAGCAACCGCGTTGAGCAAAGTCAGGTGATCCTTTTCTCGCGATAATCGCCCGACGATCAGCACGACTTTGCGATCCGGCGGAATCTCCAACTCAGCTCGCAGCGCCCCCGCGGACGCTCGAGCAGGCTCTGCCCAATCCGCATCGATCGCGTTATGCACTACCGCGATTCTCTCCGCCCCCACTCCCTTCGCGACCAGTTCCTCGCGAAAAGGAATACTCACCGTCACCACTCGCTTCGCCGCCCTTAGCGACCATCGGTCCGCCTGGTTGTAAATCCGCGCGCGAAGATCCGGCCACGTATACCCGTGATGGAACGCAATCCACGGCAAGCTCCGATGCAGGCCGCTCCAGCGCAGCAGCAGATGCGACTTCACCGCGTGCGTTTGAACTACGTCGGGATTAAGTTTCGCGGCGAGAGCGTGCAACCGCGGAATGACAGACCGGTCGAAGCGGCCCTGCTCCGGGATCGAATGCACGTCCACGCCAACCGCCGCGGCCGCATCGAGAAACCCGCGCGAGTCGCCTTCCCGCCGAAACGTCGCAATGGAAACCTCCACCCGCGGATCGAACCTTTGCTCGCGAGCCAGCCGCGCAAACTCCAATAGATTCTTGGCCGGACCCGTCACCGTGTTGGCTTCCAAAATTGCGAGCACGCGTATCGGTTTCATAAGCAGCGGCTCGCGGGACTCATCTTCAAAGAGTATCGCCTGCGCCGCTCCCGAACCGCCGACGTTACAATCGGGAAGATGAAAGAGCCCTTGCTCGAATGGCCCTCTGCCGGCGTGACTCGCTCGCCGTACCGAGTCATGTCGGACCCGGAAATCTATGCGCAAGAGCAAGCCCGCATCTTTCGCGGACCCACCTGGAACTATCTCTGCCTGGAAGCTGAGATCCCCGACCCCGGCACTTTCCGCACCACCTACATCGGCGAAACTCCCGTCATCGTGGCTCGCGAGAAAGACGGCAGCATTCATGCGATGGTGAATCGCTGCGCGCACAAAGGCGCGATGTTGTGTCCCGAAGCCGGCGGCAAGCGTCAGCATCTTACGTGCCCGTATCACGGCTGGGTCTACGATCTGCAAGGCAAGCTTCGCGGAGTCCCGTTCCAGCACGGCGTGGCCGGAAAAGGCGGCATGCCCGAAGGATTCGATACAGCCGATCACAGCCTGGAACGAGTCCGCGCCCAGAGTTTCTACGGACTCATCTTCGGCACCTTAAGCACCGACGTCGAGCCGCTCGAAACCTATCTCGGCCCTTCGATGGCGGAGCACGTCTCGCGAGTCTTCCACAAGCCCGTCGAGGTCCTCGGCTATCACCACCAGGTTCTCCACAACAACTGGAAGCTATACATGGAAAACTCGCGCGACCCCTACCACGCGACGATCCTGCACACTTTCTACGCGACGTTCAAGCTCAACCGCCTCACCATGGACGGAGGCATCACCGTCGATCACGATGGCTGGCACAGCATCAACTACTCGAAAGGTGCCACTCTCCGCGAAGGCGGCTACGAAGGCACCGGCATCCGCTCCGTCGTCGATGACGTCGGCCTCGCGGACCCCTCTCTCATCGAGCGCCGCCAGGAGTTCGACGACGGCATCACGGTCGCGATTCAATCCATCTTTCCCAGCTGCGTGAATCAGCAAATCTACAACACGCTCGCGATTCGCAATGTCGTCCCGCAAGGCCCAGGCCAATGCGAACTGCACTGGACGTTCTTCGGTTATCGCGGTGACGATCACGCCCTCCGCGACATGCGACTCAAGCAGAGCAACCTCATCGGGCCCGCCGGCTACGTCTCCATCGACGACGGCGTCATCGGCGAATACGTGCAGCGCGGCATCGCGGGAACCGGCGTCGATGCGAATTCCGTCATGGAAATGGGGGGCAGCGCCGTCGAATCCACTCCCGGCTCGCGCGCCACCGAAGCCACGCTGCGCGGATTCTGGACCGGCTACCGCAGCCTCATGGGGCTTTAATGATCGACGAAAAACTCCGCCGCCAAATCGAGGATCTGCACACGCGCTACATCCGCGCGATCGATGATGATTGTCTCGAAGACTGGCCCGCGCTCTTCACCGAGGAGTGCCTCTACAAAATCGTCACCCGCGAAAACTTCGACCAACACCTGCCCCTCGCCGTCATGGATTGCCGCAGCCGAGGCATGCTGGAAGACCGCGTCACCGGCCTCCGCAAAATCAATTTCTTCGAGCCTCACCGTTACTCGCATCAGATCAGCGGCCTCATGATCGAAAGCGTGGAAGGCATCATCGCCAACTGCCGCTCGAACTATCTCGTCGTCCGCACGATGGCGGAAGGCACCATGACGATCTTCTCCGCGGGAACGTATCTCGACAAAATTCTTCTCGACCCCGCGGGCGCAAAATTCGAAGAACGCATCGTAGTCGCCGACTCGCGCCGTATCGAAACGCTGTTAGTCATCCCGCTATGACGGTGCGCCAAGCAACGATCGAAGATCTCGATTCGCTAGTCCCGCTCTTCGGCCGATGTTCACGTTGCAGGTGAATTTTATACTTGAACACCAGACTGAAGAAGGCACCTCTATGATTACCTACAAATAGCGCCACTTCGCGCTCGGGGAAAGGGTGGTATTTTGAGGCGTGTTTTATGAAGATATCAACTTGGGTCCGAATCTGCCTCTTGGCCCTCGTGCTCTGTGTTCTCGGCCTCTTCTTATGGCGGCCCGTTTGGTTGTTTTACTGGGGTAAATTTAGAACCGGAAACGAAATCGTTTCGCGGATTGAGGCCTTTCGAACAAGAGAGGGCCATTTGCCGGAGACGCTAAGGGATGTTGGGTTCGATGATCCAGACTCCAAACTCTTCTATCGCTTGATTAGCAGCGATGAATACTGCGTGTGGTTCGGCACGAGCCTCGGCGAATCGGAGACGTACAGTTCCCGTAGCAAACAATGGGAATGATCCCGAATAACAGCATCGGACGACGCCTACCGCCAGTTCTATCGCAAGCCGAGCGACCCCGCTTTGGCCCTCGCCTTCTTAAGCGAGCGCCTCCAGAGAAACGAATCGATCATCTTCATCGCACTCGACTCCAACAATCACGCGATCGCCTTCACGCAACTGTACCCCAGCTTCTCCTCCGCCTCCGCCGCGAGAATCTTCGTCCTCAACGACCTCTTCGTGAAGCCGGAGGCCCGCCGAACCGGCGCAGCCAAGCAACTCCTAACCGCCGCCGCAACCTTCGCCCGAGCCGCCGGAGCCGTCCGCCTGACGCTAT
>Ga0206927_1143_pt1 | contig 15356 bp, 14 predicted proteins | sample Alteio_BWOrgHeat_60_FD_153249 | JGI IMG/M metagenome (GOLD analysis project Ga0206927, IMG submission 153249) | Enriched cells from forest soil in Barre Woods Harvard Forest LTER site, Petersham, Massachusetts, United States -... | ecosystem: Environmental > Terrestrial > Soil > Temperate forest >... | reverse complement strand
GTTAGCGCAACTTGCGTGCGCGTGCCGGTTTTCGTTGGCCACTCGGAATCAGTAAACATTGAATTCGAAGAAGAAATCAGCGTTGAAGAAGTCCGTGAAATCCTCGAGGATGCACCAGGCATCCAAGTGCGTGATCGTCATGAAACCGGCGGCTACGTCACTCCAATTGAAATCGTTGGTGAAAATGATGTATTCATCTCCCGCATCCGCAAAGATAACACCGTCAAACACGGCATTAACCTATGGGTTGTAGCTGATAACTTGCGCAAAGGCGCGGCCTTAAACGCCATCCAAATTGCCGAAGTCGATAAAACAAATGGTTCCATTTTCACTATTTCGTGGGAAGAAATGGCTTTGCAGGCGCATCAAGCACGTCGAGAGAAAAACACAAGAGCTGCAGCTTAGTCATGAATAAACAAAAAGCTGATATAATGGCAGGCTGGGTTGATGAGCTTATAGTTACCGTGCTTGCGAACAATGCATTATATTTTGCAGCTCAAAAAATTTTTAATAGTACGCCAGAAAATAGCCAATTTTCATCTACCCTTACCTTATTTGCCAGTGTTTTAGTGTCAGTTTGTCTTCGGTATAGAACAGCTCTATTAAATAAACAATCCAATAGCTTAACCATTGAGGAGCTAGAAAGTAAATGTCGAAATATGGGATTAGCACTCGCACTAGCGTGCCCAAGTGCAGGATTAATAGCGGCTAGTGCGAGGAGTTATATTGATGCCGTTAACACACAGCCGATACCGCTTGAGCAGAAAACCGGATCATGGCAGGAGAAAATATCAAAGCCCAATATTGTTACAGCCGGTTCATGGCGCAAATTAGGTGAATTAGCTAAACAGGAGCGTAGATTGCCAACCGTTACTGCTATTAATTAAGCCGCGGCTTTTTTCAGCTCAGCTGCCAAGTCAGTTTTTTCCCATGAGAAGCCACCGTCGTTATCTGGCTTACGGCCGAAGTGGCCATAAGATGCCGTGCGGCGATAGATTGGTTTGTTGAGTTGCAAACGAGTGCGGATGCCGCGTGGCGAGAGATCAACAATTTCCAATACTAATTTGGCGAGTTTTTGCTCGTCAACTTTGCCGGTACCGTGAGTGTTCACATAAAGCGCGAGTGGTTTTGAAACACCGATTGCATAAGCAACTTGCAATGTGCAGCGATCAGCTAGGCCTGAAGCGACAATGTTTTTAGCAACGTAACGCATGGCGTATGCAGCGGAACGGTCAACTTTTGTAGGGTCTTTGCCAGAGAATGCGCCGCCACCATGTGGTGCTGATCCGCCGTAAGTATCAACGATGATTTTACGGCCGGTTAAGCCAGAATCACCTTCCGGGCCGCCGATTACGAAATTACCAGTTGGGTTGACGTAGAATTCGTCATCACTTGGCATCCAGCCTTTTGGCAGCACGCGTTCAACAACCGGGCGAATGATATCGCGCACATCTTTAGTTTTTAAGTCAGCCGAATGTTGGTGAGAAACTACGACAGAAGTTGCTTTTACAGCGCGGCCATTGCCTTCGTCATCATTTTGGTAGAGCAATGTAACTTGGCTTTTCGCATCCGGGCCGAGGCCTTGGATTTTGCCTTTTTTGCGCAGGTCAGTGAGTTCTTTTAAAATCAAATGCGAATAATAAATTGGCGCTGGCATTAATTCCGGCGTTTCGTTGCAAGCATAACCGAACATGATGCCTTGGTCACCCGCGCCTTCGTCTTTGGTGTTGCTGGAATTTACGCCCATCGCGATATCTGGTGATTGTGAAATCATGTAATTGTGGATGTTCACTTTTTGCCAGTGGAAGCGCTCTTGCTCATAGCCAACATCTCTCACAACGTTGCGGGCGATGGCGCAGATTTCATCTTTAGAAAGCGGGCTTTCAGCAGTTGCTTCACCGCCAATGATAATGTTATCAGGCGTTACCATAGTTTCGGCGGCAACGCGGGCATACGGATCTTTGGCGAGATACGCATCAACGATGGCGTCAGAAATCTGGTCGCAGAGTTTATCTGGGTGGCCTTCAGCGACTGATTCGCTGGTGAAAAGGAATTCGCCTGGGAAGTTGTTTTTGCTGTTCATATATAAGCCCTTTTTAAAGATAGGCTTATCTAACAGAGCTATTTGTTATCGGCAAGGGATTTAATCAGCTCAAGGGCCTTCTTACGGACCTTAGGATCAGAAATTTGGTAGTAAGCACGGACCAACGTCATAGTTTCGCGGTTTTTGAGATTATCTTCATGCTCAAATGCAGCTGTATCTTCAGCCAAAGCATATTGAGAATTTGCATTACCAGAATATTCATCAAAGAAGAAATTAACCGGAACATTTAACGCTTTAGCGATATCAAACAAACGGCTAGAACCAACACGGTTAATGCCTTTTTCGTATTTTTGCACTTGTTGGAAGGTAATTCCTAATATTTCCGCTAATTTTTCTTGGCTAATTCCAAGCATAGTTCTACGAAGACGGAGCCTTTTGCCTACATGAATATCGATCGGATTTGCACTCATTACTATAAAACCAAAAATGGAATATCATCAGACCGGGTGCCAAGCGCTGGATTAATTGAAGTTTTTTGGCCGAAAAGGCCAATTTCAGAGCTTTACAGACGGCTTAGGAAGATTCCTATTAAATATTATCTAATGTTAATAAAGGAATTTTTAGAGTTAATCAAGCTAGTTTTGCAATTTTCTTCTAAAAATTAACATAATTGTTAGGCTAATTAGGATTAATCCACAAATCGTTAAGTCACCATATGTATTATACATAGTCGCACTGGAACTTAATTCAAGATCAATATTAATAATATTCCTCTCATTATATTTTAGCGAAGAAATAACCTTCCCCACCGGATCTATAACTGCCGAAATTCCCGTATTTGCCGCACGCAAAAGTGGGATGCCCTGCTCTATGGCGCGCATTCTTGCCATAGCCAGATGTTGCTGCGGGCCAGTGCTATTACCAAACCAACCATCATTCGTTATGTTGACAAGCAAATCTGGTTTAGTTGCAGATTTGGCATAGTTAGGAAAAATAACTTCGTAACAAATGAGCGGTAAAAACCCAGGGCCATTTGTATATTTTATAACTGGGCGCTCAGTGCCGCGCGAGAAATCCAGCGCGCCAGGCGTGATTTTATCAATTGGCAAAACATTACGTAAGGGAACAAATTCACCAAATGGAACTAAGTGGATTTTGTCATAATATTTATATATGCCGGTCCGAGAAATTGCATAAAGCGTATTCCAGACTTTATAATCTTCTTTAGTTTCGCCTTCGGCACGCAGCGCGCCGGTTACCATAATGCCATTGTTAGGTGTGATATTTTGCAGCGTATCAACAATCCACGGTTCGCTGGTTAAGTAATATGGCACGCCACTTTCCGGCCAGAGGATAATGTCATTATCTTTGAAGTTTTTTGATTTTATATAATCAACATCGGCAAGAAATTGCTTTTTGGCAGCGAGCGGATCCCACTTTAAGGTTTGCTGCACGCTAGGCTGAAAGATCATAATTTTTGACGCGCTTTTCGTATGTTGCACCTGGTTATTAATATGGTAATAGCCATAGCCATAATTTGCTATGGTGAGGATTATTACAGCAGCGATGAATTTGTCATTCTTGCAGGTAATTGTGAGCGTGATAATAACGATTAAAAAGCTGAGTAAATATACGCCACCAATGGCTGCGAGTTGCGAAAATTGCAGAGAAAACAGCGCGGTATAGCCGATCAAATTCCAAGGGAAACCCGTGAATAATATAGCGCGCAGGAATTCAAAAATTACCCAAAGCGAAGCAAACAAAACAATTTTTGCCGGAGAGCTGAAATTTTGGCTGGTAACTTTATAGCTAAGGGCAAATAGGCCAATATATATGGCAAGTAAAAAGGGAATTCCACAAACGGCAAATGGAATGAGCCAGGCGAATTTTTCGGCATCAACCAAGAGCGAATTAGCGATCCAATACAGGCCGAAAACGAAATAGCCAAAGCCAAAGCACCAGCCGATTTTGAATGCCTGTTTTTTATTTTCTGCAGTTTCGAGGATTTTGAAAAAGATTGGGAACGAAACGAATAATATCGGGAAAACAAAAAATGGTGCAAGCGCAAGATCTGCCATGCCGCCAGCAAGGAAAAGAGTTAGATATTTTAATTTGCCTTGAAACATTTTCATAGAATTGTTTTAAGGCAATTGGCCAATAAATCAATTTCCTCTTTTGTATGCGCGGCAGTTACCGAAATGCGCAGGCGCGAAGTGCCTTTTGGCACTGTTGGCGGGCGGATGGCTGAAACGAGGATTTTGTTTTGTTTTAATAGTTGTTCGGCGGCAATGGCTTTTTCTTCTGAGCCGAGGATTATGGGGATAATTGCGGAAGAACTTGGAACTTGGAACTTAGAACTTAGATATTTTACGTTTTCCAGTGCTTTCAAATATGGCTTTTCTTTTTCGATTATTTCCAATGATTTTATGGCAGAGCCGATCACGAATGGTGGGAGGCCCGTGGAATAAACGAAAGTACGGGCTTTGTTTTTAAGGAATTCGATCAGGGTTTTGCTGCCAGCAACATAGCCACCATAGCAACCAATGGCTTTGGAGAGAGTGCCGACGTAAATTGATGATTGGCGATTGGTGATTGGTGATTGGTAGAGGGAGTGGGCTCCGTCGATTAGGAGTGGCGTATTGAATTGGGTTAACTCATCTATGGGTGCGGTGTCGCCATCCATGGAGAAAATTTCTTCGGTGATGATTAGTTTTCTTACCCTGTCATTCTCTGGCTTGACCCGAGAATCCAGTTGCGGAGGTTGAAGCCCTAGATCCTCGTGTCGGGCACGAGGATGACAATTCTCTTCCAACCGTTTTCTTAAATCGCCCATGTCATTATGTTTGAAGCGAATTAGCTTTGCGCCGGAGAGTTTTACCCCGTCGATAATGCAAGCATGCACAAGTTTATCGGCAAAAACCACATCTGGCTCTAGAGCAGAGATAACCCCTATATTGGTTAGATAGCCGCTGCCGAAAACCAGTGCGGCTTCGGTGCCTTTGTTGGCGGCGAGGCTGGCTTCCAGCTCTTCATATAACGCGTGGTTTCCACCGGCTAAGCGGCTGGCAGTTGCCCCTGCCCCATATTTTAAAGCGGCTTTTACGCCAGCTTCGATAACTTCTGGGCGGCGCGACATGCCTAAATAGTCATTACTAGTAAAATTGATAAATCCATCTTCCGCACCCTTTAAAGAGCGGAATAAATTTTTATCCTTCAAATCATCTAGTTTTTGCTGTAAAAGCTTATCCATGAACATTCGCAACAATTGGAAAATCGAAGAAATACTAGATTTATTCGCCCTCCCCTTCAATGATTTAATTTTTGAAGCACAATCTGTGCACCGCGCAAATCACGATCCGAATGCGGTGCAGGTTTCGACACTGCTCTCGATAAAAACCGGTGGCTGTGAGGAAGATTGCAAATATTGCCCACAATCAGCGCGGTATGATACTCCGGTTAAAGCAGAAAAAATTACTACGGTGGAACATGTGCGGGCAGAGGCTTTGAAGGCCAAGAACGCTGGCGCATCGCGGTTTTGCATGGGTGCGGCGTGGCGCTCACCAAAAGAACGCGACATGAAAAATGTGGTTGAAATGGTCAAAGTTGTGAAAGAGCTGGGCATGGAAAGCTGCTGCACGCTTGGTATGATTACCAAGGATCAGGCGGCGCAATTAAAGGACGCGGGGCTGGATTATTATAACCATAATATTGATACCTCACCGGAATATTACGGCAATATTATTACGACGCGGACGTTTCAAGACCGCTTGGATACGCTGGAAAATGTGCGTGAAGCGGGGATGAAAACCTGCTGCGGCGGAATTGTCGGCATGGGTGAAACTGTGCGTGACCGCGCTGGGATGTTGATGACTTTGGCGAATATGGCCGAGCACCCGGAATCAGTGCCGATTAATATGCTGGTGAAAGTTGAAGGCACGCCGTTTGCCGAAAATGGTGCGGTGGAACCATTAGATTTTGTACGAACTATTGCAGTGGCGCGGGTTTTGATGCCGAAAGCAGCGGTGCGATTAAGCGCGGGGCGTGAGGAAATGTCAGACGAAATGCAGGCACTGTGTTTCTTGGCGGGTGCTAATTCGATATTTTATGGCGAGAAGCTGCTGACAACGCCGAACCCGGAAGTGAATGAGGATAAGAAATTGTTTGAGAAGCTGGGGATTACGGCGCTGGCGGTTTAAGTTTTTGCCCGACTGTTCTGGAATTCTCGGACATCATGTTGTGACTCACCTATATCTCTAAAATATGGCTCAAAATCAGCAGCAATAGGATCACCTCCATTAAGATGCTCCACTGTATAAACGGTAGGGGTTCCCAACCTCTCTCCACCGTGACCAGAAACGGTAATAATAACTCTTTGTTCCTCAAATTTAGAGCAATAAACTATGCTGCCAATATTGGCACTCTTACCTTCCCACCTTCTACCTTGGGAGTTATAAACCGCGCCGTAATATTTGGTTGTGTCTAAGCTGTAAAAAAATAATTTTTGCGATCGGTCATAATTGTCGCTTAACTCTGAACCTTCGGGCAAATCGGCATATCTATCATCTATTTGCACTAGTAACCTTCGCATTGTTGCGCCTTGTTTAAGCTCAACTTCAAAATAATTATGCTGGCCTTTTATAACATCGTTATAAAGCGAATCTTTCGCGCCCAAAGGTTGGATTCTAGTAACCATAGAACCCAAAAACAATCTGCCACATGCGGCGTTTATAACTTTTCTAAACTTATTTTCATCTAAACTCATAAGCTTAATAAACAAAGTTTGGGACACTAAGCAATAAAAAACGGCCCCGAAAGGCCGTTTAATATTAATGATGCTGGTTCTTATTACTTTCCGCCGCATCTTTGCTTCATTGCAGCTTCAAAGTTTTTGAGAAACTTTTCATATTCTTCAGCACCACCAAGGCTTTGCGCGACAACTTTACCGTTATCTTCGCCGTATCCTTGCAGATAAATATTTAAATCATCGTGACCTTCATCATAGAAAATCAGCGAAATTGCTTCCGGGTTGATGAAAGTGCTCTTAACTTTGATCATGCCATTTAATTTATCCATTATTTTACTCCTAGTTTGGGTTTAAACTCTGTATATAAACAAATAGTAAATTAAAAATTAAAGCTACAGCTTAATTGACCATTAATGCATTTTGCCTAAACTTTCGCGATGAAATTTGACCTAAACCACACATGGCTGCCTTACACGCAGCACAATATTGCGCCTATGCCGCTGCCGGTTGTGGATGCTTATGGGTGCGTATTAAAGCTTGCCGATGGACGCGAGCTAATTGATGGAATTTCGAGCTGGTGGACGGTGTGTCATGGGTATAAGCACCCTCACCTGGTAAAAGCGGTGCAAGAACAGGCGAGTAAATTGGCGCATGTAATGTTTGCGGGGTTGGCGCATGAGCAGCCCTATATTTTAGCGGAGCGGCTAGCGAAATTAACAGGGTTGGAGCGGGTATTTTTCTCGGATTCCGGCTCAACGGCGGTGGAAGTTGCTTTGAAAATGGCGACGCAATATTGGAAAATACAAAATAAAAATACGCGCAAGCAGCGCTTTGTGCACTTTACCAACAGCTACCATGGCGACACGATGGGCGCGATGAGCGTTTCGGATAATGATGGAATGCATTCACCTTTCGTTGGTTTTACGCCGATGCAGTTTATGGTAGATATTCCATCAGATGAAATTGCGTTTAATGAATTTGATGCACTCTTGGCGGCGGAGAAAAACCAAATTGCGGCAGTTATACTCGAGCCATTGGTACAAGGTGCAGGCGGAATGAAATTTCATTCGCCGGATGTTTTGGCGGAAATTTACCGGATTACTAAAAAGCATGATTTGCTGTTTATCGCTGATGAAATTGCCACTGGTTTTGGGCGCACAGGTTATATGTTTGCCTGCGCGGAAGCCGGAATTGTGCCAGATATCATGTGTATTGGCAAAGCTTTGACTGGCGGGATGATGACATTGGCGGCCACTTGCGCCAGCGCGGAAGTTTTTGCTACGTTTAATGACCACGCCTTCATGCATGGACCGACTTATATGGGTAATGCCTTAGCTTGCGCGGCGGCGAATGCTTCGCTGGATTTATTTGAGCAAGAGCCACGATTAGAACAGGTAGCAAAAATTGAAAATATTATGCAGAAGGAACTTGCTAAATGCAGGGCTTTGCCGATTGTAAAAGATGTGCGCGTTAAAGGCGCGTTTGGGGTGGTGCAGCTTGATTTAAAAGCATGTCATTCCCGCGCAGGCGGGAATCCAGGGTCGCAAACTCAAGAACTGGATCCCAGCCTTCGCTGGGATGGCAAATCTGATGATAATTCTTTTATTCTGAGCTTGCGGCAAAAATTTATTGCCGAGAATGTTTGGCTGCGCCCATTTGGCGATGTGGTTTATATTGCGCCACCGTTTGTGATTGAGGAAAAAGACTTGAAGGTTTTGACTGATAAAATCTACAAAATACTTTCTAAGCAAAAATAATATATAATTAACGCTGCTGTGATTCGCGCAAAGGATTTAATTGTCCATCTTGCTTGGTTTTTGAGGCCATATATAAAATATCAGAACCTGTCCAGATTACCACTGCAATAAACCATGCCCAACTTGCGGGGCTTGGCCTTTTTGCAACTTCTGTATAGGATGTTTCTAAAAGTGGAATGCGTCCAACCAGGCTTATCCCGCCAGCAACTACTGCTCGGCGCTCGACTAATTTATCTATAAATCCGCCCTCAGCAACTTTGCCTTCAAATGCTCCTAGAGCAAGTGAATATAAATTACCGCTGACACGTATGCCTAATGTTTTGTTATCAATTAGACCACCTAACTTATAGCAAAATGATGCGCTTATATAAATTCCCTGAATGATCTGTGAATGCGTTTTATTGTCGCCCGCACCCCTTGCTAATAGAACATGCCCTAACATAGTAAGTATCGAAGCAGCAAACCCGAAAGGGTTTTTATTTACACCTGCGGAAAGTATGGCGAGAGTATTTCCACTAATATATCCATATCCGGAGAGCTTTCCAGGCGTTAAGCCCGCACTATATAATTTTGTAGCTGTTCCATTCTCATCCATATAGCCATTAATATATATTAACATTTATTACTTATCAAGTTTTTCCACCCGTGGCAATAGTTCTTGATGAAAACTACTTCCAGGGTTTATAACCTACTCCATGAGTACAAAAAATAAATTAGACCAAATTACCACCCGCCCCTTCCCGGCTTCACGCAAAGTTTATGTTAAAGGTGAAATGCACCAGGATTTGTGGGTGGCGATGCGCGAAATTGGGCTCTCTAGCCAGGCCAAAGAGCCAGATTTTTGGGTTTACGATACTAGCGGGCCTTATACAGATATTTCGAAGAAAATTGATATTACCAAAGGTTTGGAAGAGCTGCGCCGCAAGTGGATTTTGGCGAGAGGTGATGTTGAAGAATATGAGGGGCGCGAAGTACGTCCGGAAGATAATGGTTATAGCAAGCCGCAACCTTCTGAAGTTGAGGTTTTTGATCGTGGTAGCCGGAAGCCTTTGCGGGCGAAGAAGGGAGCGAATGTTTCGCAGATGCATTATGCACGGCGCGGAATAATTACGCCAGAAATGGAATATATTGCGATTCGTGAGAATATTGGGCGGAAAGCTGCGGCTGATGCGCAACCGGCAAAATTTAAAGGTGAGCGGTTTGGCGCGAAATTTCCGGAATTTATTACGCCGGAATTTGTGCGGGAGGAAGTGGCCAGTGGGCGCGCGATTATTCCGGCGAATATTAACCACACTGAATCTGAGCCGATGATTATCGGGCGGAATTTTTCGGTGAAAATTAATGCGAATATTGGGAATTCGGCGGTGACATCATCAGTTGCTGAGGAAGTTGAGAAAATGGTGTGGTCAACCCGTTGGGGTGGTGACACGATTATGGATTTATCAACGGGTAAAAATATTCATAATATTCGCGAGTGGATTATCAGGAATTCTCCGGTGCCGGTTGGTACGGTGCCGATTTATCAAGCGCTGGAAAAAGTGAATGGCGTGGCGGAAGATTTAACCTGGGAAATTTTCAGGGATACGTTGATTGAGCAGGCTGAGCAAGGCGTGGATTATTTTACGATTCATGCAGGTGTGTTGTTGCCTTATGTGCCGTTAACGCAGCATCGTGTAACGGGAATTGTTTCGCGCGGTGGCTCAATTCATGCAAAATGGTGCATGGCGCATCATAAGGAAAATTTTGCTTATACGCATTTTGAAGAGATTTGTGAGATTATGAAGCAATATGACGTTTCGTTCTCTCTGGGTGATGGGTTACGCCCGGGTTCGATTGCGGATGCTAATGATGAGGCGCAGTTTGCTGAATTGAAAACTCTTGGAGAACTGACGCAAATTGCCTGGAAACATGATGTTCAGGTGATGATCGAAGGCCCGGGGCATGTGCCAATGCATTTGATTAAAGAGAATATGGATAAGCAGTTGAAGGAATGCTTTGAAGCGCCGTTCTACACGCTTGGGCCCCTGACGACTGATATCGCGCCGGGTTATGACCATATTACTAGCGCCATCGGTGCCGCGCAAATTGGGTGGTATGGCACGGCGATGTTGTGTTATGTGACGCCGAAAGAGCATTTGGGTTTGCCGGATAAGGAAGATGTGCGAGTTGGCGTAGTGACTTACAAACTGGCGGCTCACGCGGCCGATTTGGCGAAGGGCTGGCCGGGGGCGAAATTGCGCGATGATGCGGTTTCACGCGCGCGGTTTGAGTTCCGCTGGATGGATCAGTTTAATTTAAGTTTGGACCCTGAAAAGGCGCAGGAATTTCATGATGAGACATTGCCAGCGGAAGGTGCGAAATTTGCGCATTTCTGCTCAATGTGCGGGCCGAAGTTTTGTTCTATGCGGATTTCACAGGAAGTGCGGGAGTTTGCCAAGACCGAGGCCGCGAAGGGCGAGCAGGAAATGGCGCAGAAGTTCCGCGAGCAAGGTAGTGAGATTTATAAAAAGGTTGGTTAGCAGAACTTAGAACATTAGAATTTAGAACGTTAGATAGTTTTCTAAGTTCTAACGTTCCAAGTTCTAACGTTCTCTCTTAAACCACGCATCCACATCATCCACCACTGGTGCTCTGCCGCGAGCGAGGATGGCGAGAGCGGCAACTGTATCGATGTGGTCGACGTTGTCATAGAATTTGACTTTATACTCCCCGCCCCGCGCTTTTAATCCGGCTTCGAGGTGAGTGATATTTATTTCGCCAACGACTTTATCATCTTTGCCCCATAGTAATAACATCGGCGGTTGTTTGCCGTCGACAAAGTTGGTTACGCGGATGTTTTTGTAGTTTTCGCCCGATGTGGAGAACATGTCTTTGTAATCAGCTTCTTCGGGAGTGAAATCATATGGGCCGGAAAGGCCGGCGAAGGCTTTTATATAGCTCCGCACACCGTAGCTTTTATCGGTGCTAAGTAACGCGCCAATTTGGGCGCCGGCAGAGTGGCCCATTACGAAGATTTGGTTGGGGTTGCCGTTGAATTTGGTGATGTTGTTATGCGTCCAGGTGACTGCATTAGCAGCATCAGTTTGCCAGGCTGGAAATTTGTATTTGGGATATTTTACGTAATCGGGAATTACAACTACATAGCCGCGTGAGGTGAAGGCTTCAGCGGCAAAGCGGTAATCATTCTTGCTGCCATATTCCCAGGCGCCGCCGTAGAAAAATACGATTACCGGGTGGTTTTTGACATCACCTTCGGGCACATAAACATCTAGTTTTTGGTCATGTGGGCTGCCGAAATCAATATCACGGGTGATTTTCTGGCCGCTAAAGATTGCTGGGAAGTTGGCGGCGACTAACGCGGTTTTGCTACAAGCTGTGGCTAGCAATGCCGTGAGTGTAACCATCAGCAAGCTAATTTTACTCATTCAAATGTGATGATTTTTTTCTTCTTAAGGTAGCGGATAACGCCCATAAGAGCCAAACATACTAATGAAAGCACGATGAATATTGGGCTGACGCTGCCGGCTTCGTTCACATATTGCTTGTACATTTCGACAACTAAAATAATGAGAAGCGTTGTGAAAATTGTTGGGTAATCTTTAATGATCACTTTTTTGAAGTTGAAATACATGCCCGCAGTTGCTTTGCGGAATTTGCTAAAATCAATAATCCAGCGGTTGGTTTTGGTGGCATAAGCATCATATTCTTTGCCGAATTTGTTGCGGAGATATTTTTCTTCTGTGGCGATGATGCAGATGTAGATGAAGTAAAACAGTGCGATGCCACCGAATACTACAAGTGGCGCGCCGTGGAGCAAGAAAATGCCGGAATAAATTAGCATATTGCCGAAATAAAGCGGGTTGCGGCAGATGGTGAACATGCCTTCCGTGACGAGGTTATCAGCATAAACTTCCTTGTTTTTGCCGCCGCGTTTGATGTAGGCAAAACCAATGACGAGGCCGCGGACAAAAAGGCCGGAAAGCGAAATGGCAATGGCGAGCCAATCTTTGATGGTTTCAAGATTTTCGCTGTGGAACAGGTCACTCGGTGGTGGCGAAATGATGAATAAAATCGCGATGATTAGCGGAAATACTTTATTGCGGTATTTGAAGAAAAAGTCGCCAATTTTGATGATGGTGGGATTTTTGTAAATGCTCATGAGTTTTGCTTATTTAATTGCGATGATGCCACACCAGTTATACCATCTGAAAAATACTTCCATGTTTTTGAAACCGACGCGTTTTAGCATGTCAAAGTTTTCATCCATACGGTACGGGATGAGCACATTTTCCAAGGCTTCGCGCTTTTGGGTAATTTCAGTTTCGGTATAGCCGTTGCGGCGTTTGAAGTCGTAATAATTTTTGATGAAGAGGCGGTTGAAAATTGTGTCTTCGCTGGTGACTTTTTCGATCAATATAAAAGCGCCATCTTTGTTAAGACCATTGAAAATATTTTGCACTACGCGCTCGCGCTGCAATGGGCGAATGAATTGGAGGGTTAAAATCATCGTTACTACGCTGGCATTTTCAAGCGTGAATGGCTGCTGGAGATCAACCACTTTCAGATCAATATCACGTTTTGTGCCATCTTCGGTGATTTTCGCCCTCGCCTTTTCGAGCATTTCTGGCGAGTTATCATAACCGATGAATTTAACTGTTGGGTCAATTACCCCATCCATGAGTAGCATGGTTGTGGCAGTTGAGCAGCCGATATCATATAAATTGGTGCTAGGTTTGGCGAAATCTGCGGCCAGTTCGCCGGTCATGCGTTGCAATTCGGCGTAATATGGCACTGAGCGGCTGACCATATCATCAAAAACCTTGACCACTTTCTGGTCAAAAACAAAGTCATTAACGCTGGCGTTAGGATCAGCAAAAAACTTATCTTTTTGTTGATTTTGCAGAACTAATTTAGGGGTTTTAGTATTTGAATCTGGTTTCATATCTTTGCTCATATTTGGCGTAATTTAATGCTCTGCGTAAGCATAGGCAAGAAATATCACTGATAACTGTTCTCATTGCCATATTTGATGGGTTAACACTCAATTAACCATTTATTTTTCAATCGTTTGTTCACAAAAAGTTCACACTTTATTACCTGTTTTTAACAAAAGGGTAACAATTGTTAGTTAATATGAGGACTTAGGGGATATTTAATGGCCGTTGATGACGATAAAAAGGATGTTACTGACATTGGCGATGATAGCGCTAGTGGCAGTGCATCTGAAAAACCGGTCAGATTTGGCGATGGCATAGCCATAAAACGCACCCCCGAAGAAGAAAAAAGAATTGAGACCGCAAAAAGTGATATTGGCGGCATTATGGACGGCATGGTTAAAAAAGGCGAACTTTCGTCTTCGTCCGCAAATGCATATAGGGATCAACAAGCCAGATATGACGAAGATACAAATCATTCAAACATAGCTAGACAGCCATGGACAGAGCAAACAGATGGTTCAGGACATACTACACCAACGCCAGCAGATAAACTGGACAAACAAATTCTTAGCGATGCCTTACTTGATGAAGGTTTTCGCGCCGAAGAAAGGCCTGGCCAAAATGTAATTGCCGTTCACCCTGATGATGGCCAAAAATTACAGCAATCCGTTGCTAACGGACAAAGAGTTAATCAGGAAGATGCTGCACGATCTCAGGCAATAGATGCACGATCTACAGCACATTATCAAGATATAGCTCGGCAGGGACCAACAAAGTTAAGTATTGATCTAGCTACGCTAAATACCGACTTAATGACAAAACTTTATATGGCTCATGGCAGTTCCGAAAGAGATGCTATAGCCGATGCTCAAAGAGATGTTTCGGAAGGACATGGGCTTCATGAAATGCTGCCAATGTTTCAAAGAGACCCGCAAGACCGGGCTTTAACTGAAAAATTCTTTCAGCAAAATGCTGAGAATATATATAAATTAAATGGCTTGATTGGCCAATCAAATCAAACTCCGGCTAATGGAGTTACTCCTCCAACTCCTGCTGCCGAACCACCGCAAGTTACTTCGGCACAAAGAGCTGCAGGACAAACACCAGGAGCATCTACGCCGAACCCAGCTTCGCCTTCATCCAGAGAAGTAGTTGGCGGAAAAATGGCTGGTAGTTCAACACCTGCTGCAGATAAAACAATATCCGCTTCTTCTATCCATGAACCGCAACCTGTTACAACCGGGCAAGCAAATGCAGGTACTTCTAATTCAGGATCAACTTCCAACTCTTCGTCTTCGGCCTCTGCTGTAGAAAAATCTGCTCCGGCAGTTGGCGGAAAAATGGCAGGCGATTCAACACCTGGTGCTAATAGTTCAACACCTGCTAATAGTTCAATTTCAGAAGCTGCCAGCTCGGTTGTTACATCACCAGCCCCTCCTCCAGGTTACCAAAGCCCAGAAAATACTTTCAATCTGGAAAGCGGATTAATAGCTAATTTGGGTAGAAGAACAGGCGCTTCAGATTCAATGGCTGATCGTTATGCACAGAAGAATTTAAATTTAGGAGTAGGTATAGAAGATCAGCTTGCTCAAAATGGCTGGATGGGAAATAGAGGACTCGAAGCAAACCGTGATTTCCTCCTTGATCCGGAAGCGCGCGCTGGTTTAGGACGATTACAGGAAAGAACCGGCCAAACTATTACCAACCCTGCAACCGGCCAGCCAATTTTAGACCCGCTTAGGCCATCAGAAGTAACAGCTTCGCTCGTAAGAGATCAGGTGGATTTGGTACGGGATGCTTATCAAAATGTTGGAGCATCCGAGAGCATGGCAAAATACTGGGCAAGTAATGATATTATTAAAGATAATAAGACT
>Ga0206927_1142_pt1 | contig 15357 bp, 21 predicted proteins | sample Alteio_BWOrgHeat_60_FD_153249 | JGI IMG/M metagenome (GOLD analysis project Ga0206927, IMG submission 153249) | Enriched cells from forest soil in Barre Woods Harvard Forest LTER site, Petersham, Massachusetts, United States -... | ecosystem: Environmental > Terrestrial > Soil > Temperate forest >... | reverse complement strand
TTGTTGTCTGTACGAATCAACTTGTTTTTCGATAATCTCCTTCGAATTGACAGCCAAAAACTCCAGATTTTTAAAATCTTCCATTTTTATTCTGTTATGTCTTAATTCAAAAGGACCTTTTATCCAATGGCTCCAATTCCATTGTCAATTCTTTGTGACCAGCATTTGTGAGTTCAATTTCACATAAAATATTAACAAATTCACTAACAACAAATCCTCCTGCTTCTAATGATGTGTTCCAATTAAGACCCCATTTACTTCTCTCTATATTTCCAGTAATTGTAAATCCGGCTTTCTCATTCCCCCAGGGATCTTTAACTATCCCACCAAATTGAACATTTAATTTTATGGTATGAGTAATCCCACGCATTGTTAATTCACCCCATAATTCATGATTACCTTCAGCATCTGCTTTTCCAATGTAACTTGAAGTGAAGGTGATTTGTTTGTGGTTTTCCATATCAAAGAAATCAGCACTTTTTAAATGTTCATCACGTTTTGCATCACCTGTAGTTATTGAAGAAGCATCTATCCATAAATCAATTTCAGCTTTTGTAAAATCCTTACCGCTAGTATAAATGCTTGCATCAAATATTTTGAATGAACCCTTAACATTTGAAATCATTAAGTGCTTTACCTTAAAGGCAATTTCACTATGTACCTGATCAATTAACCATTTTATTTGTGAATCATTTTTCATTTCTGTTATTTTTAATTATTACTTTCGTGTTATTTATATCTTGCTTAAATCTGAAATTAATATAATTCCATAAATTAAAATTTTCGATTTCTTTTCTTAGCCTGATTTGGTTCAGTTTCTTTTTTAGTTTTATCAGCCTTCGTATCTATTCCTGTCGAATCAGGATCAATTTCCAATTTTGATTTCCCATGTTCATTTTGTTTTACAGTTTTATCTGCATCACAATCAGTTCCTGTTTTATCTGCATTGCTATCAGGACTTGTAAAATCAGCGGAATCAGAAATGCTTTTCTCTTCTTCCTTTTTCTTCTTTTTTTTCATAACTATTTTTATTAATTTAATATCTCATGCTTTTCAATTGTATTAGATGATTTGTAAAATGGATAATCGGTATATCCTTTTTCGCCTGCTGTATAGAATAGATCTTTGCGAAGTTCTTTTGATACAGGCAAGTTGTTTTTATAACGATTAACAAGATCAGGATTACAGATAAATGGTCGTCCGAAAGATATTAAATCACCGAGCCCGCTTTCAATATCATTTTCTGCCCGCTCTTTATCATACCCACCGGCAAGTATAATTCTATTTTTAAAATTGGTTCTGATAAGTTCTTTTATTTTCAACGGCACTTCAGGTGCACCCATACTTGAATGATCAACAATATGAATATATGCTATTCCAAGTTTGTTGATTTCTTTTGAAAGATAATCATAAGTTGCTTCAATTTCAGGATAATAACCCATTGCATTTGCTACCCCATAAGGTGATAAACGAATGCCTGTTTTTTCTTTTCCTATTGCATTTGCAACACCTGATAATACTTCAAGCACAAAACGACATCGGTTTTCAATATTACCCCCATAATTATCTTTACGGATATTACTTAACGGCGAAAGAAATTGTTCGAGAAGATAACCATTTGCCCCATGAAGTTCTACTCCGTCAAACCCCGCTTTCATCGCATTTTGGGATGCGATGATATATTCATTTTTTGTACTTACAATATTTTCTTCTGTCATTTCTTTTGGTATAGGATAATCCTGCAACATTTTTGCGTCTGTCCACATTTGTCCCGTAGCTTTTATTGCCGAAGGTGCTAGTATATTTGTTCCTTCATTCATGTTCAAGGAATTACTTATACGTCCGGTATGCATAAGCTGAACAAATATTATTCCTTCATTTTTATGCACTGCTGAAGTGGTTATTTTCCAACCCTCTACTTGTTGGTTATCGAAGATTCCGGGAATGCGGGCATACCCTAATCCATTAGGTGAAGGTGCTGTGCCTTCAGTTATAATCATCCCTGCATCAGATCGTTGTTCATAATATTCCGCCATCAGTTTATTAGGAATATTTCCAATAGCTCTGCATCTTGTTAATGGTGACATTACCATTCTGTTTTTCAATAAAATGCTTCCCACATTTATCGGTGTGAATAATTTATATTCATTCATTATAATTCCCATTTTAATTTATTTAATTCCCCAATGTACTATCTGTGCTTTTGGGTTTCTCTTTCATCATCATAATTTCGGCTTTCTCTACAGAAATATCCTGACGGATAAATGCAAACAAACTCATGTAAATATTGGAAATCCAAACCAATGAAAATAGTGCTATAATATATCCAAACCAATCATTAATCAACAATTTGTAATTTGTAAAAACTAGAACAGCAATCGTAACATAATGACTAAAGCAATATTCACAAGTAAAGAGATAGAAGAATTTCCTTTCAATAATTGTTTTGCCATGTATGCTTCTCTTTGTAAAATATTCTCTTGGCTCACGAAAGACTTCCTCATGAGTTACCGTCCAGGAAATGCATGCAATAGGGATTGCCAATATGAAGAGCCATACAATTTGTATATTGATAGTCATCATTTTATTTAGCTCTGATTAATAGTAAAAAGGAAATGAATGATAACACTAAATAGTACTTTTGTTGATTTCAGTATCCAATGCCATTACTAAATCTATTTGACCGGAATTGGAAAGTTCTATTTACAGCTAATAGCTATTTCTTCTCCAATCATTACACCGCCGCCTTCCAGGGGAACATTCAGAATAAGTCCCCAATCATTTCTGTTTATCTTTCCATCAACTGAAAAACCTGCTTTTTCATTTCCCCAAGGGTCTTTTACTATACCTCCAAACTTAACATTTAATTTTATATTATGAGTTATTCCTTTAATGGTTAATTCTCCCCATAATTCATGGTTACCATTAGCATCCGCTTTTCGAATAGTACTTGAAGCAAATGATATTTGTTTATGATTTGCAGCATCAAAGAAATCTTTACTTAATAAATGTTCATCACGTTTTGCATCACCCGTAGTTATTGAAGATACATCTATCCATAAATCAATTTCTGCAGTTGTAAAATCTTTATCAGTTGTGTAAATATTTGCATCAAATGTTTTGAATGCACCTTTAACATGCGCAATCATTAAATGCCTTACTTTAAAAATAATTTCACTATGAACTTGATCCATAGTCCATCTTGTTTGATTAATAATTTCCTTTGTTTTCATTTTATTTATTTTTTTCAGTTTCAAGAAGCTTTTTCTTTTCCTCATACTCCTCATTCTTCATATCTCCTGAAGCGAATCGTCTTTGTAAAATCTCAAGAGGAGTTTCTCTCCTCATCCGTTGACCGGGAATTTTATACGGTATTGCAAATATCCAGAAAACAAGCATTCCCCATACAAACCACCAGATAAGGTGCATTCCCGCAAAATGATAACTGTCGTATAACATAATTATTATTTTTTAAAATGTTTATATAAATTTAATTAATCTTCCAGCCCCGAAAATTCTTCGTCTATGTCATGACTAATAGCCCAGTCTGCAAAACCTCTTTTCTCTTTTGGAGATTTCTTTTTTTTCTTCAAAGAACTCTTTTCTTCATTTTCAGAATCCTGTTCTTCATTTACAGTATCCCTTTCTTCCTTTGTTGAATTCATTTCATTCCTGACAAAATCCCTTTGATCTTCTTCCTGATAATTTTCCATTTTATTAAATTTTAATTGTTATTATTATTTACTTAAACTTTACACCGCAAAATTACCACCCTTTAAAAGGGTGAATGTTAAATAGTTTTTTGAAAGATTTATATAATTCATTCGTTTCACCCAAATAATATAATCATTTTATTTCTGTTGCAATTTTCTTCTCTAAAACCAGAAGCTCATCATATTCCTTGGAAAGAGCAGTGATTTCGTGTTCGGTTTTCTTTTCCAAATTAATAACGGTATTGCTCGCCGCCTCATTAGATGAAACTAATTCATTAATCTTCAAATGAACCTCCGCCGAGAAGCGATTGAATGATTTTTGAATGATAAAGAGACATAAAAATGTAATTCCAAGAATCACATCTCCAACCATATAATGAATGTCCTGAGTATGAAATCGCTTGTTGCAGAACCAGAATATCACAGTAATGAAAGCAATAAAAAATGTCATTCTATGTCCAAGAATAGCAGTCGCACTTGATACTAATCGTTCAAATATTCTTTCCGCTTCTCGCCGAAATTTCTTCATTGCTGATATCGATTTTAAATCAGACATGCAATTTAATCTATGAATAAAGATGATGTGGAGTGCCAGCCTCCGTGAGGGTTTGCAAATCGAAGTACTCTCTTATAACAGATAACTTCCCTTCACTGATTTCGCATGATAAGATTATCGGCAACTCGAACTTTGTTCCCACAACAGGTTTACTTTTTGAAGCAGGCCACTTATCTGTAACCTCGCCTATGTGAACATATTCCCAGATAAGTCTTGTTCCTTCGGCATTGGTAAAAACATTGAATGGCAGAAGACCTTCTTCAGTTTTATGGACTCTCGCATCCATAGAACGTTTAGCTAATTCTTTAATTTTCTCAATCCCTTTAAATCGCTCTCCGGTAGCCATAATGATCCATTCTCCATCTTTGTTCCAAAGTTTCAGCAATCCATCACTGTCTTCATGTGTCATGCAATGAGTAAATTTCTTCACGAATTCAATCGTGCTTATTTTTTCTATTACTTTTTCCATTTTATTAATTTTTTATTTACCTATACACTTTATGGCTTTTCAACTAATACCACAATTCTTAGCCTTTGGGTTGATTTGTTATTCGTTTTACTGTTTCCATATCAAAGTATTCATGCACGCGATCAATTTTACCATTGGTAAAGTGAAAAACGAAACAGACCTGTAGTTCATACTTAGCACCTGTAGCAGTTATTTTGGTTGAACCGAAGTCGGCATCACCTGTTAATGTGCCTCCACTAATATATTCCATTGAAGCATATTCTTCATTCGCAAACAGGTTCACTAATTTCTTTGTCCTGTTCGGCGATGCTGCCCAGTGGTTCTTTGCACCTTTGGCAAGCATTTCCTTCCCCTTAATCACATCACCTGTCGCAACCATCAGCCATTCGATATTGTCATCCATCAATTCAAGCAACTTGTCTAAATGTTTTGAAAACAACAAATCAAAGTAGTTTCGCATAGTTAACAGGTTTGCCTGTGTTTGTTTTTCACGTTCCTGTAAGTCTGCTGCATTAGACATTTTAGTCTCTTCTTTTACTGTTTCCATTTTTTTATATTTAAATATTTATTAAATTATTATGCTGCAAAATTACGATTGATTAAAAGATGGAGTTTTATATAATTATTGAAAAATGTTTTATAATTCATATTATTAAAAACCCACTGAAGCCTCCACCATAAAGCCCTCAAACTTTCCACCATTAAGAATATTTTCGTCAGGGTAATTATAATATTTCTGAATCACATATTCGCCTTTCAACATCACGTTCTTGGTCATAAACCATCCAATTGAAGCAGCTTCACGATCTATTTTTACATTATTGGTGAAGCCATAAGGGGTTGCAGTTAATGAATTAAAACGCGCACCTATCCAGAAGTTTTCCTTACCATCAGGACCAAATCTATAAATCAAATCTGCAGAATATTGAAGCGCATTGCGGTCAGTTGTTTCAGTTATAGTTCTGCCTTCCGCCATTTCATAACTTCCAAAGAATTGCAGACCTTTGAACTTCAGAAAAATATTACCCATAAAAGTGTTAACCTGTTCGGAAAACCCGGGATTATATCTTCCTGAAAAAGGATTGTAATCGTTAGCACTGCTAAGTGTTGTTCCATTTGCTATATTTTGATTTGACATCACACTGAAATAATGCGAACCAGTTCTGTCACCGCCAAATAATGTATTGCTGTTAGCACTTTGAACCTCATAACCGGAAGCGGTAATTCTAAATCTGAAATCACTGCTTAGTTGTTTATCGAAACCTATTTTACCATGAAAAGCAGGGTCATAAATATTCGATTTACCTGTTAATGAATCAGTTTTAGTTGGTGCCAATACAGTTGGATCAAGTTCACCATTGGTCATCCCAGCCATCATAAAAAATCCACATGAGGTGTGAAAATAAATTTCACTTCCTATTTCAGTAGCAAATTCATCCATCATATAGTTTTCAATAAAAGGATTGTAGATAGTATTGCCACCATCTGATCTTTGGAAATGCTGATCGCCATAATCAACATCGAACTGCCCTACTTTAATAGTAATGCTTTTCATTATATTATTTACTAAATCGCTGTGCATAAAAAGCATTTTATCAAATTGAATATAACCTCCCTTAACCCAAGTATCCTCATGATGTCGAGAAGCAAGATAAAGCGTTATATTCATCCTTATTCCATCATCTAATTGAGCATCAACATTCAGATTCGCCATAGGTAAAGCAAATCCATTAGATAGTGGTTCAAGACTGTTAACATTGCCATTGTAGCCAGTTTGCGTTAAAGGCAAAGCAGTGTTTTGATCTCTCAATCCCTGAAATGACATCTCGAAATTACCACCTACCTTAACCTTCATTTTATTAAAAGGAATGGTGTCTGTTTTTGTAGTTTCAAATACATTTAAACCTGTTCTGTCATCGGGTCTGAAGAATTGCATTTCCTGTTGTTGAGCCATTGATGAAATACTGATAGTTACCATAACCAATATGGTTAATCGTTGAATTACATTTGTAAAATTTATCATATATTATTTTTTTATTTATTATTTAATTAGCGGTAATCGAAAAGTTTGTTTTAAAGTTAAGTGTAATTAGATTTCCGGCTTTTATAGTTCCGAAAAGTGCTGTGGGAGGAGTGACATTATAGTCCGACATTAATATATTTTGTGAGCCTTGGAATGTTAGTTTCCCATCAACAGGCATAGATATATTAACTACTAAACTAATTGCTTTTGTAACGCCTGCAATGGTAAGATTACCCTTTGCAAACACAGGCGTTGAAGTTGATTGTAATGAATTTAATGGCGCAGTAAGTACGAAAGTAATTTGTGGATAAGTATCTGCTTTCAAGGCTTTATAAGTATTATTATCCATCCCCGATCCCTCAGTGCTTTTAATTGAATGTACATCAATTATTATGGAAACTGAAGCTAAATCATAGTTTCCGTTACTGCCCTTATTGACTGTTCCTTTACCGGAGACCGTTCCAACTTTCTCGTCCCAGTTATGAATATTAGAAGTACCATGAATGGAAACTGTATAGTCATTGGAAAGTGTGCAGGTGTCATTTGCAGGGGCAAATGCATAAATGCATAATATACCAACGCAGCAATATAAGGCTATTATTATCGTAAGAAATTTATTAAATGTTATCATATTATTTGTTGTTTTAATTTATTAAGGATTCATTTTTTCAAACACCAGCCCTGCAGCAATTCCTTGCACCAATGCAAGTACAAACCATGTCAGAACCATAACGAAAGATACATTCATGGCACTGTAAATGAGTAACATCATCGGCAAGGTCGCGATGAGTACATACATCAATCCGAACTCAATTCCCCGCGCAATAAATGAACCTGTTAATGAACCTTTAAATCGAGACCAGAACCACGAAAGTGCCATACTTATTACAAATGGGTGAAGGTAATAAAATATAAATCTGCCTGAAGGTGTATCGAATGCAGGATCGAAATATTGAACTGCAATTCCAGGAAAAAACCATAACGTTAAATACAATCCAAGAATACTAAGTAAAAACAAAGCAACACCTGCAACTAAACCTGATTTAATTATTATTTTCATTATTTTATTTCGTTATTCAAGATTACTTTTAACGCTTTCTCTTTTCCGGCATTTCCAAATGTATCATATGCCTCTATTATCTGATCTAATTTAAAACGATGAGTAATCAATTTCTTAGGATCAATTTTACCTGACTGAACAATTTTATAAAGCATTGGAGTTGTTGAAGTATCAACCAATCGGGTAGTAATCGTAATGTTTCTCGACCATAAAGTTTCCATGTGAAGGACAACACTTTTTCCATGAACGCCGATGTTTGCAAGATGCCCCCCAGCACCAACAAGTGTTTCACATAATTCAAATGTTGCAGGAACTCCAACAGCTTCTATAGCCGTATCAACTCCTTTGTTATTGGTGATACTCATAACTTTTTCAAGAGCATTTTCTTTACTGCTGTTAATGATATGAGTTGCACCAAAAGTCTTTGCAACATTCAGGCGATTATCATCCATATCAATCATAATTATAACTGCCGGAGAATAAAATTGAGAAGTTAATAAAGCAGCCATACCAATAGGTCCTGCACCCACAATAGCGATAGTATCCCCAGGCTTTACCTGACCATTCAATACGCCACATTCAAATCCAGTCGGAAGTATATCACTCAACATTACCAATGCCTCTTCATCAGCACCTGCAGGAATAGGATAAAGACTATTATCAGCAAATGGAATTCTCACATATTCCGCCTGACAGCCATCAATTAAATTGCCCAGTATCCATCCTCCTTTTTCACAATGAGAATACATTGCCATCTTGCAATATTCACATTTTCCACAAGAAGTAATACAAGAAATCAAAACATGATCTCCCTTCTTGAAATTAATTACCGAACTGCCAACCTCTTCAATAATGCCTACCCCTTCGTGCCCTAATATAGTACCTTCCTTAACATCAGGAAGGTCACCTTTTCTGATATGCAAATCAGTTCCACAAATTGTCGTTTTCAGAATCCTTATTATAGAATCTGTTGGTTCTTTTATTAAAGGTTTTGGTTTTTCTTCCCATGAAATTGCCCCGGGACCTTGATAGACTAATGCTTTCATATTTTATAATTTGATTATTTATATTTAACTTTATTTGCATACCTTGAAATTGAATTACAATTTCGAATGGCAAAATTACCCTGCATTGAAAAAAGTGATATTATATAATTATTGAAATAAGTTATATGATTCATATTTAACCATGCGGCTGAATTTGCTTAATTTATAATAATCATTTCAAATTGTTGTAAAATATTCAAAAAAAGCAAACCCCTCCAAAACCAATTCCATTCAAAAATTAAAAAAATATTCGTTTTTCGAGATTTTACCAATAAAACCTCAATAATCAACCATTTTCACTCAAAACACAACTATTTAAGCCAATAATAAACCCATAAATGTACCGTTTCTAACAATTATTTATGCCACCCCCCCCCCTTTTTTTGGTACCCCATCTTTTAACATCGCAACCGTTTCTCACGACATCGCAACCGCATCTAACGACATCGCATTACCATCTCACAACATCTCACGACATCGCAACCGTATATTTTAACATCGCGTCACCATCTCACAACATCGCAACCGCATCTCACAACATCGCAAGCGCATCCCACAATACAGCGAGCGAGTTTCAAAACACCTCAAAAACTATGGTATTCGCTTCAGGAAAATCCTAAGCCCGATTCAAAATCCTGATTTCAGTAAAAACATTATAATAATTGAATTAAAATTAAACCCTGTTAATCTTAATTATTGGTGATTAGAAAAATAAAATCAATAGAACCTTCTTCTGCTGTTTTCATTTATCTTGAATTGCGGTCTTCGCAAAAATGTTGTTTCTACTTTCCTTTCTTCTATATCATCAGAATAAGCATACGATTCAACTTGGAATAAATTTGAATGTTCAGATAGAAGTTTCTGATTTAACCTGACACCAGGTGGCAGATAGCTTATGTCTTTATTACCTGTTTTCATTTTTCTATAAATTTAATTTCAATATTTAATAAAAGTTCCCACTGCTAAACTAATTGAATATTCTATGGAAAAAAATGACATCAGTCCATAAAATAATTGATATTTATCATAAACCTGTCCTCAGGATAGTTGAAATATAGTTCGAATTCATGCTAAGTTTTTTTATTCCTGAAGGTACATTTTTCAATTTGTAAGGAATTTTGTTCAAAAGTGGAATTCAGGGAGCAAGAAAGTGCTTTGAGGGAGAGGAGAAGATTATCAAGGGAGAATCGAAGGACATTAAAGGAAGTATAAAGGGGACTAAGGGGAAGGTCAAGAGCGTTAAGGGAGTGGTCAAGGGAACTAAGGGAGAGGTTAATGTCATTAAGGGAGAAGTCAAGATAACTAAAGGGGAACTTAAATGGGTTAATGGAGAGGGCGAAGGGACTGAGGGAGAATAGGTATGGGCGGAATGTATTGGAAACGACCAGATTGTTGATTTTAAGGATGGATTAAAAACCTATATTCAAAAGAGATGGAGTACAAATCCCTATCTCCAAATCGTTAACAAAAACTTGTGGCTTTTCGCCTTTAATGTCATTATAAACATTAATCCTCTCTCCCCGAAAATTCTTCGACCAATTCAGGACTGATAATCCAATCTTCGGATTGGCTTTTCTTTTTTGGAGATTTCTTTTGTTTCTTAGAAGGACTCTTTTCATTTTCAGAATCAAGATCATCCTTTACAGTACCCCATTCTTCACTTGGAGAATTCAGTTCGTTTCCGATAAAATCCCATTGGTTTTCTTCCTGATAATTTTCCATTGTATTAAGTTTTAATTGTTAGTGTTAAAAATTAATAGAACCTTCTTCTGCTATTTTCATTTATCCTGAATTGCGGTCTTCGCAGAAGAGTTTTTTCTACTTTTGTTTCTTCTACATCTTCAAAATATGCCTCTGTTTCAACATCGGTTAAAATTGAATGAGCTGACAGAAGTTTTTGATTTGATGTGCCACCTGATGGCTGAATGCTTTTGATGTTATTATCTGTATTCATTTTACTATAATTATTAATTTCTAATTTTAAATATGGTTCTCAAAAAGAAAACCAGTTTGGTGCTTATTGATGATTTTAACTTATTTTTTTATTAACTTTTGTATAAAAGGTTTTGTTTTTCAATGCATAAGAAGGTTTCTTAACAGAAATAATTTTAACTTTTAACCATCCTTCTTCCATAATATGACAACTATTTTTGTTCATTTTTGCGATTTATTTTTCTCTATTTGCAATTGGGGATTAGGGATTGGGGATTAGGGATTGACTATTCTAATTATAAGGGCATCACAATCCAACTGTGTCCATCCATTGCTATAAGGGCTTCGGCATCTTCGGGACCTTGTGTGCCCGCTTCATAGTTCGGGAAATGAACGGAAGGATTGGTGTCCCATGAATTGATAATGGGCATGAGCGCATTCCAGGCAGCTTCCACCTGGTCGGCACGCATGAAGAGGGTGGAGTCGCCTTCCATAATATCCAATAACAGGGTTTCATAAGCCTCCGGAGTGCCCGAAGTGTAGGATTCATCATAGTTAAACTGCATGTCAACCGGATAAAGAACCATTTTAAGTCCGGGGCGTTTTGCCTGGAAGTTCATGCGAATACCCATGTGCGGTTGAATGCTCAAAACTATCCGGTTTGGTTGCCAGTTGCCCGTTGCCTCTGCCGGAAATGATTGATGAGGAACAGGTTTGAACTGGATAGTGATAACAGAAATCGTTTCATTCATTCGCTTGCCGGTGCGGAGATAAAAGGGTACTCCCTGCCATCTCCAGTTATCAATAAATAATTTTACGGCAGCAAAAGTTTCTTTTACGGAGTCCTTGTTCACATCCGGTTCCTTGCGGTAGCCGATGACTTTCTTTCCCTTTATCCAACCCGCTCCGTATTGTCCGCGCACGGCATATTGATGAACTTCATCGGGACGGATTTTTCGCAAGGCATTCAAGACATCCACCTTGCGGTTGCGGATTTCATTGGCATCAAAAGAAACGGGCGGCTCCATAGTAATTAGACAGAGCAACTGGAGGAGATGATTCTGAATCATGTCGCGAAGGGCACCGGCGGTTTCGTAATAATTTCCTCGGTTCTCAACACCCAATTGTTCGGCTACGGTTATCTGAACACTTTCGATGTAATTGCGGTTCCAGATAGGTTCAAACAGCGCATTGGCAAAGCGAAAGGCAAGGATATTCTGCACGGTTTCTTTTCCGAGATAATGGTCAATGCGGTATATCTGGGATTCATCAAAAATTGTATGTAATAAATTGTTCAGATGCTTAGCACTATCAAGGTCATGTCCGAAAGGTTTTTCGATAACGATACGGCTTTGCAGTTTGTTTTTGGCAAGTCCGGTAGCACCGATCCTTCTTGCAATTTCTTCAAAGGAGTTTGGAGGAACAGCCATATAAAAAATCCTGTTGGAGGTAGCTTTCCACTTGGTCTCCAATTGTTTTATTTGTTTGTCAATAGCTGAATAGGTGGTGGTTGCATTGAATTCTCCTTTTTGATAAATAAGACATTTCGCAAACTTATCCCATTCGCTTTTCTTTGATTTACCTCTTCGCGAGAATTTATTTACGCCATCAAGCAAATGCTTTTGGAATTTCAGTTCGGACATTTTGCTGTGCCCCACTCCGATGACGGCAAAATCTTCAGGTATCCATTTATCAAGATAAAGATTATAAATGGCAGGGATTAATTTCCTCCATGCTAAATCTCCTGTGGCACCGAGGATAACGATGATTGTCGGATTTGTCTTTGCTATAGCATCCATTTATTCAGTCTTTTGATTCCAATGAGTATGAAAAACGCCCTCTTTATCTGTGCGTTCATAAGTATGTGCACCAAAATAATCGCGCTGTGCCTGAATTAAATTTGCAGGCAACCATCCGCTGCGAAAGCTATCGTAATAAGCCAAAGCACTCATCATTGCAGGAAGTGGAATAGCGGCTTCAACACCTAGTTGAATTACTTTACGAATTCCATTTTGAGATTGAATTAGCTTTTGAGAAAATGGTTCACTCAACAAAAGGTTTGATAAATCGGGTTGTTTGGAATAGGCAGCATAAATGTCTTCTAATAAAGATGCGCGTATGATGCAGCCGCCTCTCCATATCTTTGCAATGTTTTCTAATTTCAAATCATATTTATATTCGATGGAGGCAAAATGCAGTAGAGACATTCCTTGTGTGTAAGTTGTTATCGTTGAGAAGTAAAGCGCTTGTTCCAGGATATTTACCAATTCATTTTTATCAATATGATTATTAGCTAATGGCTTATTGTTGATAGCTAATAACTTTCTTTCTTTTTTATATGCTGATAAATCCCGCATTGAAACTGCTGTATCAATAACAGGGATCGGTACTTGTAATTTCATTGCGTCTTCGGAAGCCCATCCACCAGTGCCTTTCTGATGTGCACTATCAAGTATCATATCTATTAGACGATTATTGGTAAGCTCATCTTTTTGAGCAAATATATCAGCAGTGATTTGTATGAGGTATGAATGTAATTTGCCTTCGTTCCATTTGAAAAAGATACTGTTCAATTCATCATTATTCAAACCACCAATCACCTTTAAAAGATGATATGCTTCTGAAATGAGTTGCATCAATCCATATTCAATACCATTGTGAACCATTTTTACATAATGCCCCGCAGAGCCAGGTCCAAGCCACGTTACGCAAGGTTCACCATTCACTTTGGCGGAAATAGCTTCCAGCATAGGAGCCACACGTTCATAAACATTCTTCGGTCCTCCCGGCATAATACTCGGACCATAACGCGCCCCTGACTCTCCTCCTGAAACACCAACTCCCATGAAGTGAATCGTTGATTTTGCTAATTGCTCATTCCTTTTGTCTGTATCCGAGAAGTGAGAATTGCCGCAATCGAGCAACAAATCATTTTCAGATAAAAGAGGTTTCAGTTCATTGATAACTTCATCCACAATTTTTCCTGCGGGAACAAGAAGGATAATTACTCTTGGGGTTTTTAATGATTTCACAAACTCATCTAAGTTTGAAGTGGCGAATACTTTTCGGTCACCAGCCTCTTTCTTTAGCGTTTCCACTTGCGAATTATCTTTATCAAAACCTGCGACGCTATATCCGTGATCATTGATATTAAAGACAAGGTTGCGCCCCATAGTGCCCAACCCAATCATTCCATAATCATATTTTTGTTCTGCCATATTTTGTGAATTTTTATTAATTATTCTAATCCAAACTTCTTCAATTGCTTTTTGGTAGTATCTAGTCCCATGTGATGAATTCCATGCATGCCTAAAGTTATTGCTACCTCTACAAACATGTGGCGGTCGTCAATGTATATAATATTTTCAGGGTCTGTCTGCGCAATATCTATTGCCATTTTAAATATGTCGGCATCGGGTTTGCGAAGATGGACAAAAGAAGACGAAGCGAAAGCATCAAACAATTCATTTAGTTTATATTTACTTACCCTGTGGGTGTTTAATTCCCTACCTTCATTACTAACGGCAATTACCTTGAGCTGATGAGCCTTTTTAAGTTCTTTAAAAAAAGCAATGGCATCAGGATATGGGAGCGATTGCTTGAACATAAACTTGATAAAAGCGGCTTCAGAGAATGGTCTTTTCTCATAGAAGACAACACGCTTGAGGTATTCACTTAATGTCAGTTTGCCAGATTCATAAGTATCAAAGGTAAGGTGATGGCGCTCATTTAACTCATCGCCATCCAACTTGAAATGCTTAATTGCGGCATTCCGTTGCTCTCTGCCCCAACCATTGGTAAGTAACACGCCGCCTATATCAAGGAACAAGGTTGTGATTGTTTTAGCTTTCATGCCTTATCAAATATACTCTTTGCTTCTTTTATAGATTGATATAAATTAGCAAGACCTGCATCAATATCTTTTCCTAAATGAATTCGAATAACTCTGCGCCCCTTATCATCCAGTGAACGGAAATCGCCAAGAGCCTGCGCCTGATGCAAGGTTTCGAAGCCAAAGTTTTCACTTGGAATAGCTAACTCCTTTTCCTCATCTGCAACCAATATAATATATAACCCTGTATCAGGACCTCCTTTGTGCAATTGCCCTGTAGAGTGCAGATAACGCGGACCATTCAGCAAGGTGGTGGCTACTTTTAATTCATCACGCATTTCCTGTCTCCAGTCTTGTAATATTTTTGTGCGATGCTCTGTCATTAAGAAATATGGTAACAAAGCTATATAGTCATTTGGCTTTGATTCGGAGGTAAAACCATTAACAAGGTCTCCTATTGATTCATGATGCTTTGTAGCAACTTGTTCAGTCTTTTTTCCACCGTAAAGAGAAATGTTTTCCAACTGCAAAAGAGGTTCGGCTTTTTTAAACGAACCTTCTTTCGCCCATCCTTCAAGCAATTCATGAGTATTCTTTTTGCTTTCTTCAACATTTGGTTGGTCAAAAGGATTAATGCCGATTAGAATCCCGGCAATGGCTGTGGCTATTTCCCAACGATAATATTCTCCACCCAATGCAAGTTTATTTGCCACTTTAATTCTAACA
>Ga0206927_1141_pt1 | contig 15398 bp, 18 predicted proteins | sample Alteio_BWOrgHeat_60_FD_153249 | JGI IMG/M metagenome (GOLD analysis project Ga0206927, IMG submission 153249) | Enriched cells from forest soil in Barre Woods Harvard Forest LTER site, Petersham, Massachusetts, United States -... | ecosystem: Environmental > Terrestrial > Soil > Temperate forest >... | reverse complement strand
AGAACTTTGGTATTATTTTCTCTCAAAACTTTTAATTCATCCTGATATTTATCATAAATGTGCCAAAATTTCTCTGCCTGTTCAGAAGTCAGATCCAATCTTTTAGTGATAAAGGCAATTTTAAAGGATTCAACACTTTCACCTCCGGCTCTCTGTCCAAAAGCATTAAAAACAAATCCCGAAATAAGAAAAGCTGCAATCAGGTTAAGGGTTTTCATAATTGTCCTGTTATTTGAGATTCATCAACATTATTATCAAGTAGATATTTCTCAATTTCCCCTTGCTTTGGTGCAATATTGGTTTTATTATTGGCTGATAAGGTCTCAATAATCGTGGATTCATCAATATCATTCAACTCACCGGAATTAACTACTTCTTTCATAGAGAAGGCAAATTTATCATTATTAATGCTATGATTGGCAGAAAACTTAAAAATAATCACCAAAGCAAGCGCAACTGTTATCAATGAAAGGGAGAATTTTGGTTTCAATAATAAGCCAGCCCAATCAAAACCTTCCTTCCTCTTACTTGCAATAACCTTATCCTGAATTTCAGAGTTTAATCGTTCAAAATAGTTTGCAGGAACAGTAAATGGATTTTCTTTTGGAATATTTTCTAATTGAGTAGCGGCAATATTCAACGCAATCATTTCAGGCAATTCATCAAGATAATTCGCAGGCACAGCAAAAGGGTTTTCCTTAGAAATAGCTGATAATTCAGTAGCAATAACATTCTTTGAAATTATATCCGAAAGATTATCGAAATAGTTGGCAGGAACAGTAAAAGGAACTTCCTTAGGGATAGATGCCAGAATCGGGGCTATCTCTTTCAGTTCTTTATCTTTATTTGTATCAGTTTCCATTGTTATTATGCCTTTTTGGCAATTTAATTTAAGATATATTGAATTATAAAAGGTTTAATGTTCCAATAAGTATTTTTCTATCTTTTTCACGGCATGATGATAGGAAGCTTTAAGTCCTCCAACCGTTAATTTCAGGATTTCAGCGATTTCTTCATATTTCATATCATCATAATACTTCATATTAAAGACCAAACGCTGCTTTTCAGGCAAAGTCAATACCGCTCTTTGAAGCTTTAATTGGATATGATCCCCATTAAAATGGGTATCCGCAGTTAAGTTATTGGATAACTCATACTCCACATCGCCAAAGGGTGTCATGAACTTGGTTTTCTTTTGTTTTAGAAAAGATAATGCCTCATTGGTTGCTATCCGATAAATCCAGGTAAACAGTTGAGAATCTTCCCGAAACTCTCCAAGGTTCTTCCATATCTTAACGAAAGTATTTTGAACCACATCATTGGCATCATCATGGTCAATTACAATCTTCCTGACATGCCAATAAATACGTTTTGAATATTGTTTCACCAATAGATTGAAGGCATAATGCTGAGTGTCGGGGTTCCGAAATTTCTCTAATAGTTCCTTATCGCTATAATCTTCCGCTGCCACTTTTCTATTTGAATTTAACAATATTCGATACTATTATTGATTTATGGAATAAGGATTCAGGAACCTTTTTTCCTCTTTAAAACTCTTTGAACTGCATTAATAATATCAGGGGTATCCAAACCATATTTAACCATCAATTGGTCGGGGGTTCCACTTTCACCGAAGGAATCATTGACTGCAACCATTTCTATTGGAGATGGATATTCTTTGGATAATAATTGGGCGATACTATCCCCTAATCCTCCGTTTCTCTGATGTTCTTCTGCCGTTACAACGCATTTCGTCTTCATAGTCGATTTTATGACCGCATCATTATCTAAAGGTTTAATCGTATGGATATTTATTACTTCAGCGCTGATTCCCATTTCTTCCAGTTGCTCACAAGCCATCAATGCCTTCCAAACTAAATGACCGGTGGCAAATATTGTTACATCAGTTCCATCATTCATTAAAACTGCTTTGCCAATCTCAAATTTTCGGTCGGAAGGAGTAAAAATTGGTACTGCCGGTCTTCCAAATCTTAAATAAACTGGTCCTTGATGATTGGCAATTGCTAATGTTGCTGCTTTTGTTTGATTATAATCACATGGATTGATAACAACCATTCCGGGAAGCATCTTCATCAAACCAATATCCTCCAAAATCTGATGCGTTGCACCATCTTCCCCCAAAGTTAATCCAGCATGAGATGCACAAATCTTTACATTTTTTCCTGAATAAGCAATTGATTGACGAATTTGGTCATAAACCCTGCCTGTTGAGAAGTTTGCAAACGTTCCTGTGAATGGAATCTTCCCTCCAATGGTTAATCCGGCAGCAATTCCCATCATATTTGCCTCAGCAATTCCCACCTGAAAGAATCTTTCAGGGAATTCCTTTTCAAACGCATCCATTTTTAAAGAACCTGTAAGGTCGGCACAAAGGGCAACGACATTCGGATTACTTTTTCCTAACTCTGATAGTCCTGCGCCGAAACCGGAACGGGTATCTTTCTTTTCTGTGAAGGTAAATTTTTTACTCATTTTAATTTAGATTAACGATTAATGAATTCCCTGAAACAACTTTGAAAGTTTTCTCTGCTGTATAAATTGATTCCCTTGCAGCTCGCGGGCGATAAACAACTTTATAATTCCCGGGCAGGAGCACCAATGTTTCCTTCGTGCTGTTTTCGCTGAAATTATATATCAGGTTCAGATTATTTTTATCAATGGAGTATAAAGTTCCATAGCCAACCGAATTAAATGAAACGGTTACCAATCCCGGTTGAGGTATTTGAACTGTGGTAGTATGGCTTTGCGATATATCCACATTAGGAATATTCATTCTTGGCAGTGATAATACTTCCAAATCATACTTCCCGACAATATATTTTACATTGGTATTAAAATCCTGAACATTCAATGTTAAAGGGTCTTTTGATTTTCTCACAATACATTTCAGGTTTTGATAATCGCTTATCCCTTGAAACTTTAATTGCAAATCTCCTTGCGGGGCATCAATGCCAATTATCGTATGTTTTCCGGGAGTTAGTTTAATACTGTCTTTTTGAACTGGAGGAATGGTATGAATCTTTATGCTATATATAGGTAGCGGATCAATTCTTAGCGTATCAGGATTTCCACGTGCATTTATGGTATGAACAAAATTATATTTCTCGGCTCCTGAAGTCATATTGAAGAAAGTCATGTTGACATTTGTCTCTGTTGGCTTGCCATAAGTATCAAGGAGATTGACCTGACAGGTTGTATTATTCAATACTTGAGAAATAACTATCTTCAACACATTTTTAAAATTATCCTCATTCGAAGCATCATAATAAGTTCCAACACAATCAAAGGCTTTTTTGAAATTCTCATCCAAGCCAACACCTATAACAAATGGTTTCAAGATTATTCCTTTCTTTTGAAGCTGAAAAGATACCGCACATGGGTCGCCATTACATTCTTCTATCCCATCGGTGATTAGGATGATGATATTCCTTGCATTCAAATCAGGGAAATCTTTCTCGCATTGTTGAAGTGAATAAGCAAGAGGAGTTGTTCCTTTTGCATCAATATTTGAAAGACGATTTTTAATTACATCGGAATTATTTCGTGCAAATGGAACTTCCAATCTTGTATCTGTGCAATCTCCGGGGGGCCATGCCACCTGATGACCCAGGCATCTCAAAGCCAGTTCCAGGTTATTTACTTTCTTTAAACTATCTAATAACTCTCCCAGAAGTTTCTTTGCAATATTTATTTTCGGAGCCGTTTGAAAAACTGCATTCATGCTTCCTGAACAATCAAAAAGAAAAAGTAACCGGGTTAATTCTTTTGGTTGTTTGGGAGCATCTTGCCCAAAAGAATTTAACGTGAATGAAAAAAGAAAAGCACTAATGAAAAGGAATTTGATAATTTGATAATTTGATAATTTGAAGATGTGAGAGGGCTTCATTTATAATTTATAATCTATAATTTATAATTCCCCTTAATAATCTCCGAGCGTCTCAGGTAATTGCGCAAGTGCATTGGCAAGCTGTTCATCATTGGGTGCTATGCCATGCCATTTGTGGCTGCCCATCATGAAGTCAACGCCGTATCCCATATCGGTATGCATCAGGATAATGACCGGCTTTTGCTGCCCGGTATGAGTTGCTGCCAGTCGTAAAGTATCCACAACTTCTTTTATATCATTGCCATACATCGTTAAAGTTTTCCAGCCGAAGGCATCCCATTTTGCGCGTAAATCTCCCAAAGATAAAACATGTTCTGTGCTTCCGTCTATCTGCTGACCATTAACGTCTATCGTCGAAATTATATTATCAACTTTCTTTGCTGCTGCATACATTGCCGCTTCCCAAATCTGCCCTTCTTCCATCTCTCCATCGCCATGCAAACTATAAACCAAATGCACGTCTTTATTGAGTTTTTTTGCCTGTGCTGCACCTATTGCAACTGATAATCCCTGACCCAAAGAGCCAGAAGCCACACGAATTCCCGGCAATCCTTCATGAGTAGTCGGATGTCCTTGCAGGCGAGAATTTATCTTTCGGAAAGTAGCCAATTCCTTCACTTCAAAATATCCGGAACGAGCCAAAACACTATACCACACCGGCGAAATATGTCCATTGGAAAGAAAAAATAAATCTTCATCTATTCCATCCATGTTAAAATGTTTCGGGTTATGTCTTAATCTCTCAAAGTAAAGCGCAGTAAAGAAATCGGCGCAGCCAAGCGAACCGCCGGGATGACCCGATTGTACTGCATGAACCATCCTTACAATATCTCTCCTGACTTGCGTGGCAATGTTTTTTAATTCGTCTGTAGTGGGCATATTATTTTATTTTATCCGAAGGCAAAAGTAAGTTATTTTAAAAGAAGGAAGGGATTAATTTCCGATTGTTGAAAACTAAATAATTGTTAATAACTTATTGGGGGAAGTCTTAAGTATTAAGTCTTATGTCCTAAGTCTTTTTTATAATTCTATGATAATACCCTAAAAGGGTAACTAATTATAGAATGGAGAATTTTATCAAACCTCTAAAACCACTCCTATATATATAGGTATCAAAATCTCCCCAAAAACCTCTTTCCTCATCAAAAACCTGATTTTGGATGATTATTGCCAATAAATGAAGTTTTTGGTTGATAATCATCCATCAAAAATAACGAAAAGTGGATGAATGTTTGATATTTGATGTTTTGGGTGGATGAAAAAGTATCGTTTTTTAAGCAAAAGGAGTTACTGTTTTGCAAAAACAGCAACGTGGAAATGGAAAACAGCAACGTGGAAATGAAAAACCTAAAGCTGTTTTACAAAAACAGCAACGTGGAAATGCAAAACTTAAAACTGTTTTGTAAAAACAGCAACGTGGAAAAGTAAAACTTAAAGCTGTTTTACGAAAACAGCAACGTGGAAATGAAAAACTTAAAGCTGTTTTATCAAAACTTAAAGGGTTTTTGGAAGGAAATCCCTAAATTTAAGTGAAAAAAAGGATTATTCTTGTTTAATTCAGCGCGGTAAACCCGTTTTGCCCGGCAATCCGTTTTATGGTATTGATGATTATTCCGGCAAAGGTATCGTGGTTGTCAATTTTCATCTGGGCAGATTTACTTGCAATAACCTTTTGACGTTTCTGGCTGATATCTTTCACATTTTTTATTGCCTGAGCGCGTTGATTTCTTGTTGCACGCACCAATCTGCGCAGATCATCATCGCTTCTGTTCTGAAGTTTCTCGGGCAAATAACCATTATTAATTAAATCATAATCGGTGGTGGCTAAGTACGACCAATCAACCAAATCCCATGAACTCTGCTTCATTTGAAAACTTGTGGACGTCTTATAAACAAGCCTGTCCTGGAAACAATCAGCACTGATTCTGGCGGCATCATTATCCAATGCGTTCATTATTTTGTATCTGTTCTTTCCATTTTGCCCGTAATATAAATAGGTGCTGTCGAGGAGCTTGTTACATTCCTTCAACGCATCCTCATCAAAAGGAGTAGGGATATGCTGAATTTGTTTCTGGAAATTGAGCTCCTCATAATTTGTTTTTGATAGCTGAGCAATCTTTTCCCAATCCATCTGCTCACTTATTTTGAGGTATTTTTTTACATAAACAGGGGTCAGGTAAATTCCCTTTTGCACTGCAAAATCACTTTGATCTATATAATCCCTTCCACCCATGTTTACAGGACCATTTCCAAACAGGAAAATAAATTTAAGAGCATCGGGGTCCTTCGACCAGTTCATTTTTTCTATGGCACATTCCATAGCCTTGCCGACATAGGTATCGCAAGCTTCAATATTTGTTTTGATACCTGCAATTCCTTCATAAAAAGCATCGAAATCATCCGTCAAATCATACATCACCTTCACATAATAGGTGCTTTTGCCATAACTTGGTCGCCCATGAGTAACTATCCCAATTCTTACTTCCGGAGTGGGAGATAATTTATTGACTTCATTGATTATTTCCCAATATCCTTCCCTGAATTTATCTATTAATCCATTGGTGCTGGCACTTAAATCGAGACAAAATACAATGTCAATCTTTTTTGTATTCTGAGAAAAAGAATTGATACTGGCTGTCAGAAATACTATAAATAATACCGGTATGGTTAATAATCTTTTCATTAATATTTTATCTGGTTGGATAGGAATTCACGATGCAAAAGTACAAAGCTTTGGCGTCACATGGAAAATTATCTGTATTTTTGTACACATAATAATGTGAAAAGACAATGGAAGATTTAACTTTTGATGAATTAAATGCCAAATGGAAATTATTGTTGGCTAAGTTAGGAGAACAATTTGGTGAAGAACCCGATTTGCAGGCAATAATCTTTTTGATAGGTGTACAGGAATTAGGAGCAGGGAAAAGAGATTTCACTAAAGACCAGAAGATGGATTTGATGCACATAGCTACATGCAAATTATTGAGCCGATTTGGATACTATATATATGCAGGTGTGGATAAAGATAATTGGCCCCAATGGACTTTGGTTGAACAATTACCCGCACTTAATGTATTTCAACAAGAAAGATTACTGAAAGAAGCAGTGATATGTTACTTCGAGGATATAACTTATATTACTGGATAGTTATTACCCCGTTTTAATGAATTGTTATGGTTTGAGTAACTGTTTGAGCAGGCTCTAAACGAATTTGACCGGTTGCTGATAGTGTTCCTTTAGTTACATTAACATCAAGAACGGCAGGCAATGGGAATGTCATTGTAACCGCACCTCCGGCATCGCTAGTCCCTGTCTGACTGACATTTGCAGTAACTCCGTTATAGTTAGTGATATTGGTTTTATGCAGGATTACAGTAGCTCCAGCAATAGGATTTTGACCTGTATCCACCACATGAACAACCGCAGTACAATCCTGATTTGGTTGACTGCATGAAGGCATTAAAACTACTAAAAAGGGAACAATAATCATTAATGCTCCAAGAATTTTTTTGAAATTTAAGTTCATATTCATTTATTATTTATAATATTGCACGATGTAATTTATTCATTTAATCAGATGCAATATTAAGAAATTTTTAATTAACACCCAAACAAAAAGAATTATGAAGAAAATAAATTTAGTCCTGACCCTGGTAATTACCCTATTAATTAATCAATTATTAAACGCTCAAACTATGCAACAAACAAGCACTTCTCAAGACCATATCGTGTTAATTATGACCGATTTTGGCAACATTAAAGTAAAATTATACAATGAAACTCCGAAACACAGGGATAACTTCTTAAAATTAGCTAAAGAAGGCTTTTATGACAGCACTCTTTTTCATAGAGTTATCAGTGGTTTTATGATTCAGGGCGGAGATCCGACATCAAAAAATGCTGCTCCAGGCGCTATGTTAGGAAGCGGGGATAACGGTTATAAAATCCCTGCCGAATTTAATTCTAACTTATATCATAAAAAAGGGGTTCTTGCAGCAGCACGGGATGGTAATCCTGAAAAAGCATCAAGCGGATGCCAATTCTATATTGTTCAGGGAAGAGTATTTACTAATGATGAATTGGATAATATGGAAAAGGGGTCAGGAAAGAAATTCAGTGCGGACCAAAGGAAAGCTTATACAACTATTGGCGGTGCGCCTCACCTTGATGGTGATTACACTGCTTATGGAGAGGTAATAGAAGGAATGGATGTCGTTGATAAGATTGCGGCAGTTCAGGTAAATCAGGCTAAAAGACCTTTGACGGATATCAGGATGAAAATGAAAGTTATTCAATAATTATTGAAATAGATTTATTTCGAAAGAGTTTTGATAAAGGAAAAAATTTCTGGTATTATTAAGGATGTGGAAGGTTTTACACCTTCATCTGAATCTGAACTTGAAGAATTTCGGTTAAAATATCTTAGTAAAAAGGGAATCCTTACCGATTTGTTTTCTGAAATGAAGGAAGCGACTCTGGATGAGAAAAAAGATTTGGGTAAGATATTAAATGAATTAAAAACCAAAGCCGAAGATAAATTCCAATCTTTTAAAAGTATCTTCGAAAATAAAGAACAAACAGCATCAGTTATAGATTTTACTTTACCGGTAAACCTGCCGCTTGGTTCAAGGCATCCAATATCTATTATAAAGAATGAAATAGTGGAAGTCTTTTCAAGAATAGGATTTACAGTTTCAGAAGGACCTGAAATTGAGGATGACTGGCATAACTTTTCTGCTCTTAATTTTGATGAGGAACATCCGGCAAGAGATATGCAGGATACTTTTTTTATAGAAAAGAACCCTGATATAGCTTTGAGAACACATACTTCTTCAGTTCAGGTACGGGTAATGGAATCAACTCCTACGCCTATCAGAACGATTTCGCCAGGAAGGGTGTATCGGAATGAAGCGATATCTGCTCGTGCACATTGTTTGTTTCACCAGGTAGAGGGATTATGTATTGATGAAAATATTTCTTTTGCTGATTTGAAACAGACGTTACTCTATTTTACAAAAGAGATGTTTGGAAGCGAAACCAAGATTCGATTACGTCCATCTTACTTCCCATTTACAGAACCCTCTGCGGAAATGGATATTTCATGTACATTATGTGGTGGAAAAGGTTGTAATATATGTAAACATACAGGCTGGACTGAAATTATGGGTTGTGGAATGGTAGATCCAAACGTATTAAATAATTGCAAAATTGATTCAGAAAAATATACTGGTTTTGCATTTGGAATGGGAATAGAACGAATAGCTATGCTTAAGTTCCAGATAAACGACCTTCGTATTTATTTTGAAAATGATGTGAGATTCCTGAAACAATTTTCTGGGGTGGTTTAGTACATTAGAGAATAAATTAATCTTGTAAAGATAAATAAGGATTTTAATAATAATATTGCCTTTTATTTTCATAAACACCATTTGTTTGTAAAAAAAATCTTACATTTGTCGCCAATAAGAAACAGATTATATTTTAACAATGGATTATAACGACCAGCTTTTTGCACAATTATTATATATATTTCAGGCATCCGCTATGCAAGGAATGGGTAAAATAACTAATCCTGTTACAAATATAATTGAAAGAAATATGGAACAAGCAAAACAATCTATTGATATGCTTGAGATGATTAAAGAGAAAACTAAAGGAAATTTATCTCCTGAAATTTCAAGGCTGCTTGATACTTCATTATCAGATTTAAGATTGAATTATGTTGATGAAGCTAATAAAAACTAAATCTATACTAAACTATCTTAAATAATTTAAATAAAAACTACATGGATCAAGTAACCAATTCAAAATCAAACCAAGGAAGAAAAATCGTTATCATCGTAATAATTGCTATTCTTCTTGCTGCTAATGGAGTGTTATTATGGCAATTCTTTACACAGAAGGAGCAAATAACTACCATAACTACCGAAAAAACAAAAGTTATTTCAGAGAGGGATGAATTAACTAAACAAAAAGCCGAATTGCAGGCGCAACTTGATTCATTGGTAACAATGAATAATCAATTATCTTCTAAATTAAAGATTAGTGATGACGAAATTGCTGCATTGCAAACCAAGATTAATAATCTGCAATATTCCGGAGGAGGAGGAAATTATGGAGCATCAAAAGCTGAATTAGATAAATTGAAAGCTGAGATGAAAGCCAAAATGGAACAAATGGCTACTTTACAAAAAGAGAATGAAGGATTAAAATCGGATAAAGATGCTTTAAATAGTAGCCTGAATGATGAAAAATCAAAGGAACAACAGTTAGCTCAGGATAAAGATATTCTGGCAAATAAAGTTGCTTTAGGATCAGTAATGAGCGCCGACAATTTTAAAATTACCGGTGCAAAATTCTCTAAAAGTGGAAAGGAATCAGCAACCTCAAGTGCTAAATCAACTCAAAAACTAAAAATTTGCTTCACCGTCTCCCAAAATCTTGTAGTTGATAAAGGTACCAAAACAGTTTATATTCGTGTTCTTGGACCAGATAAAAAATGTATAAGTTCTGGTTCACAAACATTTAAAACAAATGGTCAGGATACACCATATACTGTGAGTCAGGATATAAACTATAATAATCAAAAACTTGATCAATGTATTTATTGGGCAAAAGGCTCTGCTTATACAAAAGGAAAATATATTGTTGAAGTTTATCTTGAAGGTAACTTGATTGGATCAAGCAGTACCATGTTGAAATAATCTAGTAATTCAAACATCAAAAGAAATCCTGCAAAGAAATTTGCGGGATTTTTTTATTATTTCTAAATGCCTTTTTTAAAAAAAATGGATATTCTTAAAAGAATATGGGGTATAATTGGAAAAATACATTATTTTACTGGGACGTTTGAAAGTTTTACTGGGTGGTATAATCATTTTACTCAAGAGTAAAATCATAAAACATCCCAGTAAAATCATTTTATGAAAAATGTGATCATTTTATTGGGCAGTAAAACTTTTAAACTGGGACGTAAAATGATTTTACTGCCCAATTAAGTGTCTCAACTGGCAGATAAAATGATTTTACAAATTGTTGCGGAAATATTATTCCGTTGATTTATTGGAATTTACTATTCCTCATCCCCATCCCTTCCTCTAAAATAAATAGAAATCGGAACACCCGATAAATCAAAATTATCGCGAAGTTGATTTTCGATAAATCGTTTATATTGCTCCTTAATATACTGTGGCATATTACAGAAAAAAGCAAATGCAGGAGTATTTGCAGGCATTTGAGTAATGTATTTTATTTTGATGTGTTTGCCTTTGATTGCTGGTGGAGGATTATGTTCAATGATGGGCAACATGATTTTATTGAGCTTCGATGTCGGAATCTTGAAACTTCTGCATTTATAAACTTTAAGAGCAATTTCAAGAGCTTTATGAATTCTTTGTTTATCCTGAACCGAAACAAATAATATCGGTACATCAGAAAAAGGAACAATTTTGGCTTTGATGGCTTCTGTGAATTTCTTTGTTGAATGAGTATCCTTTTCAACCAAATCCCATTTATTAACAAGAATAACTATCCCTTTATTATTTTTTTCTGCAAGATGGAAAATGTTCAAATCCTGAGCAGATAATCCTTGTGTTGCATCAATCATAAGAATACATACATCAGCTTCTTCTATAGATTTGATAGCTCTCATAACAGAATAAAACTCAATATCTTCCTTCACCTTCGATTTTCTTCTTAGCCCTGCGGTATCAATTAATAAAAACTCAAAACCAAAAGAGTTGTAATGAGTATTGATACTATCACGAGTGGTGCCTGCAATTGGTGTCACGATGCTTCTTTCTTCTCCAATCAAAGCATTAAGAAAAGATGATTTCCCAACATTAGGTTGCCCAACAATAGCAAACTTTGGAAGCCCTGCAGTATCGTCTGTATGCTCCTTTTCAAACAAACTTATCACCTTATCAAGCAATTCACCTGTCCCGCTTCCATTGATAGAGGAGATGCAAAACACCTCTCCTAATCCAAGGCTATAAAATTCGTTTGCATCATTTTGTCGGGCATAGTTATCAACTTTATTAGCAACCAAAACTACCTTCTTCCCCGATTTACGAACTAGCTCTGCAACGGTTAAATCAAGATCAGTGACACCTGTTATGACATCCACCATAAAAAGAATTACATCTGCCTCATCCATTGCAATCTTTACTTGTTTGCGGATTTCAGGCTCAAAAGAATCCCCCGAGCCATGAATATATCCACCCGTATCAATCACCGAAAATGCTTTTCCACACCATTCCACATGACCATAATGGCGGTCTCGGGTAACTCCTGCTGTCTCATCAACTATTGCTTCTCTTGATTCAATCAATCTATTAAAGAGCGTTGATTTCCCCACATTCGGACGACCTATTATTGCTACTATATTACTCAATTTATTACTATTTATTATTTCTTTATTACTCTTATTCTTCGTACCCAAACTCTTTCAACAGGTTTTTATTGTTTCGCCAATCCTCTTTTACTTTTACAATCGTTTCAAGAAAGACCTTTTTATCCAAAAACTTCTCAATATCCTTCCGTGCCTGAATTCCAATATTTTTAATCGCAGAACCTTTATGACCCAATATTATTGCTTTCTGAGATTCCCGTTCAACATAAATTATTGCTCTTATTTTTGTAATATCTTCTTCTTCCTTAAATGATTCAATAATTATTTCGGTAGAGTAAGGAATTTCTTTTTGATAATTATTAAACACTTTCTCTCTTATCATTTCAGAAATAAAAAATCGCTGAGATAAATCCGTCAGTTCTTCCTTTGGAAAATAAGGAGGAGACACAGGTAAAAACTTTTTCAAACTCAATAAAATTGATTCTACATTAAATTTCGCCAATGCTGAAACAGGAATAATTCCCTGCAATTTCGTCAATCGTGTTTTCCATTTATCCGCCAAAGCCTCCAATTTCTCTTGGTTAGAAAGGTCTATTTTATTTATTATTAAAACAACAGGTTTTTCCTGGGTATTTAGTCTTTCGATGAATTCTTCGTCCTCAAATTTGTCATTTACATCGGTTACGAAGAGGATAACATCGGCATCTTCCATGGCGGTATTTACAAATTTCATCATGTTTTCCTGCAACAGATAATTGGGTTTCAGGATGCCCGGAGTATCGGTAAAAACTATCTGGTAGTCATCGCCATTCACGATGCCTCTTATGGAACGGCGGGTAGTTTGAGCTTTTGGGGTAATAATGGAAAGGGTTTCTCCAACCAACAAATTCATCAATGTTGACTTCCCCACATTAGGGTTTCCGATTATGTTTACAAACCCTGAATAATGAGTCATAAAAAATATTTTTCGATTTATGTAATATGCAAAGAAACAAATTATATCTTTGCGCTCCTAATTTTTACAGGATAAATCGTATCCTGATTTAGCAATTGAATGTTTGAAAAACCAAGATATAGTGCGGGGTGGAGCAGTTGGTAGCTCGTTGGGCTCATAACCCAAAGGTCGTAGGTTCGAGTCCTGCCCCCGCTACCTGGAAGATGTAAATGCCCTCCTGATGTAAAATCGGGAGGGTTTTTGCTTTTTATCCGATTCATAATTAGTATTATCATCATTTTATTGCATTCCCTCCAAAAAGGTAATGTCATAAAACGAAAAATTTAAAACCTCGCACAACCGAAACATTCTCGCTCTTTTTTTTATTTAAAATCAATCCCATATAAGTGTAAACCCCAAACCCAATAATCCACTCATAATGACCATATTCTCAACCGTGTTCCTCAAAATTCCCAATCTCCAACCCCAAAAACGCCCCGAATTTTAATAATTCTCCTTCTCACAGCTCCAATAATGCTCCTCACAGCTCTGAGAATACAACTCACGGTCGTAATAATGCCTCTCACAGTCATAATAATGCCTCTCACAGCTCTGAGAATCCATCTCACAGCTCTAATAATACTACTCACGGTCATAATAATGCATCGTACGGTCATAATAATCCCTCGTACAGTCATAATAATGCATCGTACGAGGGTAATAATCCCTCTTTCGGTCATCATTTTTAACCATTCTTATCTAAATTGTGAAGGATTGGCAATCATTCACGATTTCAACTATTAACATCTATTAACTACTATAAATAGTATCTTTGCGCCCTTGTTTAATCATTGTTAATAGTAATATTTAATGAATCTAAAGACAATCCGGACGCTGATAATTATCGCTGTAATCGTTGGGTTATTGGTGTGGATAAAGATAAAAAAGGATGCTGATGAGGCTGCTAAAATTGCTGTTCCTGCTGCTCAGGGGCAGGCGATTTTGGTTTCGGGATTTGTTGCAACGCCTCAATCGGTGGATAATAAAGTTGCGGCTACGGGCAGCATAATGGCTAATGAGGAGGTGGAATTGAAATGCGAAACGGCTGGGAAAATTACCAATTTGTCGCTGCGCGAGGGTGCAAGGGTGCGGAAGGGTGATTTGCTGGTTAAGATAAATGATGCTGACTTGCAGGCGCAATTGAAAAAGGCGCAATCGTTGGTGAAATTAGATGAAGATAATGAGGCGCGCGAGAAAAAATTACTGGAGATAAATGGCATCAGCAAGGAGGAATATGATGTTGCATTAACAACTCTTTTCGGGGCAAAAGCGGATGTGGAACTGATAGAGGCGCAGATTCAAAAGACGGAAATAAAAGCTCCGTTTGATGGTATTGTCGGGCTTAAAAATGTGAGTGAGGGGAGTTATATTTCGAATACAAACGTGGTGGCGAACCTGGAGCAACTTGACCCTATGAAAATTGATTTTTCTATCCCTGAAAAATATATGAACCAAGTGAAAGTGGGGGATGTGATTAACTTTTCGGTGGCTGGTTCTCAGGAGAATTATAAGGGTGAGATTTATGCCATCGAACCAAGAATTGATATTGCTTCAAGAACGCTGGAGATAAGAGCGCATGCACCAAACAGGGAGGGGAAATTGCGGTCGGGAGCATTTGCAACAATCGAATTGGTGCTTGCTCATCTTGATAGTGTGATTATGGTTCCAACGCAGGCAATTGTTCCGGCTTTGAAATCGCAATTGGTATATGTTTCAAAAGATGGATTTGCGGTTCCGAAAGTTGTTGAGACTGGTATCAGAACGGATGTTTCCATCCAAATAACAAAGGGTTTGGATGCCGGAGATACGGTTATCACAACCGGAATAATGTTGTTGAGACCGGGACTTCCGGTGAAGGTTACGGATGTAATTCATTAATCGAAAAAAAATTGAATAATGAATATTGAACAAGGAATATCGAAAAATGAAGGTAACCCATCTGCGTTACTTACTTCTAAATTCAATATTCCTTGTTCAATATTCGATATTCATTTAATAATCGTAAATCATAAATCGTAAATGTCTTTATCCTCCACTAGTATAAATCGCCCGGTACTTGCAATAGTGATGTCTATTGTAATTGTGCTTTTTGGAGGTATCGGATATAAATATCTTGGTGTGCGGGAATATCCATCTATTGACCC
>Ga0206927_1139_pt1 | contig 15485 bp, 15 predicted proteins | sample Alteio_BWOrgHeat_60_FD_153249 | JGI IMG/M metagenome (GOLD analysis project Ga0206927, IMG submission 153249) | Enriched cells from forest soil in Barre Woods Harvard Forest LTER site, Petersham, Massachusetts, United States -... | ecosystem: Environmental > Terrestrial > Soil > Temperate forest >... | reverse complement strand
TGGCGGTAAAATTGCACGCGTGCAACCGCTTCTTTGGCACTACTTTCAATTAAATCTGCGGCCTGACTTTTTAAATTCGGTTGCTCATCACGCAAGAATTCAACGCCATTGCTGACTGCGCCAACTGGCCCAATAATATCATGGCAAAAACGTGTACATAATAATTCTGCAAATTTTAAATTGTCTATCATCTGAATGAATCCTCCAAAAAGTTCTTTATAAGGCCTAAAAAGTTAAAGATGAGCTAAATTTATTATTTATAGATACAAATACGTATAGGTTTTTTATATCTGTGTCTAAATTTCTATTGACGAATAATCCAAATTGAATAAATTTTCTATACAACTAATGGTTGAGGAGAGTTTATGCAAGAAGCATTACATATAGTGCAAGAAAGTTCAGTTAATAGGCCGCTGGTAGCTAGGTTAAGGGCCCATATGCTAAGAAAAGGGTTGAATCCAAAGACACTCGCGGAGCGTGCAAAAGTAGGGAGATCTTTTGTTTATGATATTATAAACGGGAAGTCGACAAATCCTACTAGTTCTAAGCTTACGGCTATTGCCGAGCAATTGGGCGTGAGTGTTCAATATTTATTAAGCGGTGTGCATCAAGTAATGGGTTCTCGCCATGCTGAGTGGAGCGATGTTGTTGAAATTTCATCAATTTCTGTTGAGCAATCGATTTCTGGTGGTGCGCTAATTTCAACTGATAGTGAAGCCAAGCCATATTATTTTCGTAATGACTGGGTGCGCCGGAAGTTAAATGCGCATCCGGAAGATCTGCGCGCTCTTAATGTTAAGGGTGATTGTATGGCTCCAACCCTAAAAGATGGGGATATGTTATTAATTGATATGACTTTAAAACTGCCTAACCCCCCTGGAATTTTTGTAGTTTTTGATGGTATGGGCTTAAGTGTTAAACGCCTTGAAATGATATCCAGTGATAGATTGCGGGTGTTATCTGATAACCCGCAATATTCGCCTTATGAAAGTAATCTTTCCTCGGTTAATATTGTCGGGAAGGTTGTGTGGCTTGCTCGTGAATTCTGAAAAAACTGGTTTATAGCGGCTGTGTAATAAATTTTTCTCTTTTACTCTTAGAGCGGTTAATATAAACTAATCTGTTATGGAGTTACGTTTTCCTATTTTGGCGATTGTTTTAATTGGTTTAGCTTCTTGTTCGGGCGTAAGGTCAACTGCTGTCGTGCCAATCCAATCGAAAGATAAGCAGCTCACTTGCCGCGAAATTATGTTAGAAATAAACGAAGCGGAAGAATATAAAAAAGCAGCCGAAAATAATAAAAACCCGGGATTGCGCAGCTTTATTGCGCCATTGGGTTATGCTTATACACTTTCATCGGCGGATGATGCTATTGATGCTTCCAATAAGCGCATAGCATATTTGCAAGATATCTATCGCATTTCTGGTTGTGCAGGCGGCGCTGCCGGCTTGACTGAAGAGCAAATGCGCGGCCATACATTCGGTGGTGATTATCCAACTCCGCCGCCTGGTCAGACGCCATAAGTTTTAATGCGCGAATTCGATATAATAACTAAACTTCTAAAGCCTATATCTGGCAGAGATTCAGTGGGCCTTTCCGATGATTGCGCATTTTTTGATGGCTATTGCATAACCAAAGATATCTTAGTTGCCGGAGTGCATTTTTTTGAAAACGATGCGCCATATAATTTAGCCCGTAAAGCACTCCGCGTAAATTTATCTGATTTAGCATCAAGCGGCGCTAAACCGTTTGGATTTATGTTGGGCTTAGCTCTGCCAAAAAACACAACGCAAAAATGGTTTGAAGGATTCACAAGTGGATTAAAAGCCGATATTGCCGAATTCAAATTCCAGATGCTTGGTGGTGACACAGTTTTTCATGATGGCGCGCTAACAATTTCAGTAACTGCCATTGGTAAAACGCCAAAACCTATAACTCGCAGCGGCGCAAAACTTGGCGATAATATATTCGTCAGCGGCGCAATTGGCGGCGGATATTTGGGGTTAAAGCGCAAAGCCCAGTTTATTGAAAAATACGAATTGCCCGAACCAAGAATAAAGCTTGGCCTAAAGCTCCGCAAAATCGCCAATTCCTGCATCGATATTTCCGATGGCCTATTGGCCGACCTCAACCACATTTGTGAAGAATCAAAAGTCAGCGCTGAAATATTCTCAAACCAAATCCCACTGGCTGACCCAAATTATGATTTAATTGAGCAAATCAGCGGCGGTGATGATTATGAGTTACTATTTACTTCACCAAAAGAAACTGTCAAAAATTGCTATAAAATTGGCAAAATCTTAACTGGCAGCGGCATATTATTAGATGGCAAAAAAATAAAGCCAAAAGGTTACGAGCACGGCAAATAACTAATACGGCCGCGTACCACCGCTTGGAGCATGGCTGCCGATTGGATTATCGCCACCTTCTTTATTAAACTTACCTACGTTACCCAAAAGTTGTTCCATAACAGTAAGCGGTTTACCAGCCGTTGGCGTTGTATCACTTTCATTAGCGAAATCACGGCGGTCATTAATATCATACACTTCAATATTGCTTACGTGGTTAGCCTTATCGAAGGTTATTGCTATTACGTTCTGCTTTAAAATTTTATCTGATTTTATAAGCTCGCGGCGGATCTGGCTGGTTATATAAAACCATGTTTCATCGCCATAAATTGATTTGGTAGAAGGAGAGCCAAGCAATTCATAAATTTGCGGTTTGGTAGAACTAGGCCCAATTTCATCCAGTTTAACCTGGCGTATTTCTGCGCCGTTATTTTGTGTAATGGTCGTGCAGGCAGAAATAACCAACACTGCTAATAATATAAATTTTTTCATGGTGGGATTATTAGATGACAGATACCAAATGTCAAACATCAGATTTGTTTGACATCTGACATCCGATATCCGATATCTAACCCATGAAAGCCGAAATTTACAGCAAAGTTGAAGAAATCAAGAAGAGCGTGGCGCTCTTGAGGAGGTATCTTTGACTGGGATAAGGCACATGCACGGCTGCTCGAGTTAAACCAAGAAGCCGAAAACCCCGATGTTTGGAACAACCCTGAAAAAGCCCGCATAATAATGCGTGAGCGCGATTATTTGCAGCATTCGCTAGATTCCGTTAAAGAGCTTGAAAGTGGTTTAAATGATAATGTTGGCTTAATCGAACTTGGCGAAGCCGAAAAAGACGAAGCAATCGTAATTGAGGCCGAAAAAGCCATTGCCACACTTGCCGAAAAAGCCAAGCAAATGGAGTTAGAAAGCCTACTCTCCGGTGAAGCCGACGCTAATAACGCCTTCGTCGAATTTCACCCCGGCGCTGGCGGCACCGAAAGCCATGATTGGGCGAATATGTTATTCCGCATGTATCTCCGCTGGGCCGAACAGCGCGGTTTCAAAACCGAAATCCTTGAAATCTTGGAAGGTGAAGAAGCTGGAATCAAATCCGCCACCATCCGCATCATCGGCCACAACGCCTACGGCTGGCTCAAAACCGAGGCCGGTGTCCACCGCTTAGTCCGCATCTCACCATTTGATTCCAACGCCCGCCGCCACACAAGTTTCGCCAGCGTCTGGGTTTACCCCGAAATTGACGACAACATCGAAATCGAAATCAACGAAAAAGACCTCCGCATCGATACCTATCGCGCCAGCGGGGCAGGCGGTCAGCACGTCAATAAAACTGATAGCGCCGTCCGCATCACCCACATCCCAACCGGAATTGCGGTACAGTGCCAAAATGACCGCAGCCAGCACAAAAACCGCGCCGAAGCCTATAAACTCCTCCGCGCCCGCCTTTACGAAGTAGAGCTCCAAAAACGCGAAGCTGCCGCCCAAGTTGTCGAAGACAATAAATCCGACATCGGCTGGGGCCACCAAATCCGCTCTTACGTATTACACCCCTACCAAATGGTAAAAGACCTCCGCACCGGATACGAAGACGGCAACACCAAAGCCATATTAGACGGTCGCCTCGACCCATTCATCAGCGCAAGTTTATCGCAACGAGTTGGAGCAAAGTAATTATGGATATACATAATCTAGAAAATATTATCCCCGCTATTGTAATCATAACAATTTCTGTAGTTGTATTTGCTAAAATTGCCCGAGGTGGCGGCTGGGGAGCCTTGGCGAAGAAATATCCTGCAAAAACCAAACCAGAAGGTGACAAATTTCGCGGACAATCTGCCGAATTTTCAACCTTTGTACGTTACCGTAACTGCCTGACGGTTATTTTGTGCGAACAAGGAATTTATGTTACTTTAGCGATAATTGTACCAATAGGAAAATCTTTCATGGTGCCCTGGACAAGTGTAAAAAGGGCGCAAGTTGAAAAATATGCTTTCGTAAAAAGCTGCGTGCTGACAATCGAAGACCAGGCCTGTAAATTTTATTTGGTTATGAATCTAAAGGCCGAATCAGCAATCGCCAAATATCACAAAGTCAGCCATTCCGATTTTGATGAATAATTAAACCTTCTCCAACAAAACCCGCGCAAACACCAAGCAATAAACTCGTCTCGCCCCGCGTTCCTTCAGCGCCTTCGCACATGCTGATAGTGTTGAGCCGGTCGTCATAACATCATCTACCAGCAGCACCGTTTTACCAAACACATCCACATTCGCCACCACAAACGCCCCATCCACATTTGATTTCCTATCCCGCCGGTGCAACTTCGTCTGCTGCTTAGTCCGCCGTACGCGCTTCAACAAAAACGGCTCATAATTCTTCTCCGAAATTTTCGCCACCTGCCGCGCCAGCAGCGCCGCCTGGTTATATTTCCGCGCAATCTTTCGCATAAAATGTAACGGAATCGGTGCAATAATATCCGCCTTGCCAATCAATTCCGAACCGCTCCCTACCATCATCTTCGCCAGATAGGGCGCCAAACTAACACTGTCACCAAACTTCAACCGAATGGCCAGTTTTCGCGCCGTGTTTTCATATTTGCATACTGCCACTGCCTTATTAAACTTCGGCTTTTCTTCCGTGCAATGCCTGCACAGCGCTTTCGGCCCAAGGTCAAACGCAAAGGGCAGGCCGCATACATAACATTTATGCAAACCGATAAAATTAATATCATTCCAGCAAGTCGCGCAAATCGCCCCGTGCGTATCAACCACAGCATGGCATGATAAACATTGTGCCGGCAGCATAAAATTTAAAACCGCTTGCGAGATCTTTTTTGTTGTACTAATTATTGGCATAACAGAGAGTTATTATGAACAAAAATCCTTTAACTATCAAATCCGTTGGAAAAAGATATGGCAAAACAGTAAGTGCGCCACTAGTAATTTCCGATGTAACTTTTGACGTTAAGCCCGGTGAAATCTTTGGTTTGATTGGCTTAAACGGTGTTGGAAAAACCACGCTTATTAAAGTGATTTTAGACCTCCATCAATCAACTGATGGCGCTGTTGAAATTTTTAATGTTGATTCAAAAGATCACAAATCCCGCCGTAAATTAGCCTATTTGCCTGAAAAATTCATGCCATCGCAGTTGTTGCATGGTGAAGAGTTTCTTGAACTTTCAGTTAGCTCTTATGGCCAAAAGTTGGATATAGCAAAAGCTAGAGAAGGTGCTCAGAAATTGCAGCTTGATCCTGATGTGTTGAAAAGCCGAGTTGGCAAATATTCTAAAGGTATGGGGCAGAAGCTCGGGCTTTTGAGCGTGTTTTTAACTAATGCTCCACTTCTCGTTCTTGATGAACCAATGTCTGGGCTTGATCCGCGTGCGCGCGTACATTTGAAAGATTATATGCTCGCCTATCGCAACAAAGGCCACACAATATTTTTCAGCTCACACATTTTGAGCGATATCGATGAAATTTGTGATCGCGTTGGCGTTATCCACGGCGGCGGCCTCAAATTCCTCGGCACCCCAGTAGAAATGAAAAAACGCTTCGGTAACGAAATTCTTGAACGCGCGTTTTTAAACTGCATCGATAGCACTGGCGATATGTCGCCTGAAAGCTTGCGGAAAAAAGCAAAAAAACCGGCGAAGAAAAAAGCTGTTAAGAAGAAAAAATAACTGATGATTGATCCCGGCATATTAAAAGCTAGCAAGGGCTTTATAATTTTTATTGGCTTGGTGATTAGCGGAATATTGCATTTCTTTCGCAAAAAGCGCCGTTTCAAGCAAATAAAAACTGATTTATCACAAGGCAAAACTCTGGATAAAAAATTTCTCGCCAATGAAACAGTCACGGCACATTATTTAAATAAAAAATTCCCTACAGATGTCCGGCGCTTATTTATTATTTGCAGCGTAGTTTTGCTATTATTCTGCGTAGGTTTTTATTCTGTGACCCAGAATTTTCTGATTGTAAAAATATATTTAATTATATTTTGTGTACTGGTCTTCCCAATGGTTTCTTTATCAAAATACCAAAATTTATATCTAGCACGGCTTAAGAAAGTAAAAAATATTATCGGCGATAAGGAAAAATTTATCGAAATTCGTGATAACGGAATAAATTTCAACGTGGTTTTCCTTGAGCCATATAGCTTCAAAAAAATAATAGAAAATAATGAGGCCTATATCTACATCCCGTGGCAGGATATGAAATCCATAGGCGAATCTTCCTGTCCGGCCTTAGGCGGCAGACCAGGCACTAGCACAGAGAAAATGAGAAACTGCCTTATCATAAAGTTAAAATCTGGCCAGCCTTCCGAGAAAAAACTGGGCAAACAGTTTTTTTTGACCTTAAACATGATCAATGATTATATTGGGATGGAATTTCTAATTAAGAAATCCGCCGGAAACATGGTAAAATGCAGAATATAAAATGACAAAAATCATCAACGGAAAAGAATTCGCTCAAAAAGTGCGGGCGCTGGTAGCTAAGGAAATTGAAATTTCTGGCTTAAAACCCGGCTTAACAGTTGTGCTGGTCGGTAATGACCCAGCCTCGGAAGTCTATGTCCGCAACAAAGATGCCGCCGCCAAAGAAGTTGGCATCAACGCCCAAACCATCAAACTCCCCGCCGAAATTTCACAAGCCGAGCTGCTAACAAAGATTGATGCGCTCAACAAAGACAAAAAAGTCCACGGTATCCTCGTGCAACTCCCGCTGCCAAAACACATCGACGAAAAAGCCGTAATCAATGCCATCAGCCCAGATAAAGACGTTGACGGTTTCCACGTCATCAACGCAGGCCGCGCCGTTACCGGCCAGGACGCACTCGTCCCATGCACGCCACTCGGCTGCATCATGCTGTTAAAAGACGCGCTTGGCGACCTCACGGGCTTAAATGCTGTTGTCATAGGCCGCAGCAACATCGTCGGCAAACCAATGGCCAATTTGCTCTTGAACGAAAACTGCACTGTCACCATTGCCCATTCCAAAACCAAAGATCTGCCAAAAGTCTGCGCCCAGGCTGATATATTGGTCGCCGCTGTTGGCAAACCCAAAATGGTCAAAGCTAATTGGGTAAAAGAAGGCGCAGTAGTAATTGATGTGGGAATTAATCGCGGCCCAGACGGCAAACTCTGTGGCGATGTTGATTTTGAAGATGTCTCCCCCAAAACCAAAGCCATCACCCCAGTCCCTGGCGGCGTAGGGCCAATGACGATTGCGTGCTTACTAAAAAACACGCTTGAAGCGGCTAAACGTTTAGAAAAATAATGCTAAATAATCTGCAAACGCGGCATTATATTTGGGCTCTGGCATTAATAATATTTGCCACATTATTTTTCATGATCACCCCGTCACTTCAGTTAATCTTTGGTAAAACCCAAACCATATCTGCCGAAATTACAAATATATGGTACGATAAAGGCACAAATTACCAATATCAATTCACTATCAATGGCCAATTAATTAAATCAAATGACGCATGCCGTTCTAGCATAGTTGTATGCGAAAAATCTTCTGATCAGCATAGTATAGCGATTGAATATTTGGTTTCCGATCCAAAGATAAATCGAATAAAGAGCAAAACCGATTTTGATTCTTTAAAGCTCCATCTTGCCGCCATGTTTCTGATATGCTTTTTCAGCTTCCTAATAATAAGATATATCAGGCCAAGATTTGATTATTAGGTACTTATTTGCCGGTCTTGGATTAGCGTCCATTTACCAAAAAAAACGCCAAAAGCGGCAAAAAAGCTTAAAAAGTCTTAAAATTGTAACATTTGCAATATATAATAATGGCTTATGGGAGAATATGCTCAGCAGCCTTTTGTAGTAGGACTTAAGCCAGCTTTAGAAAAATTTTTAGAGCTATGCGGGCATGTTAGGTATCACAATAAGACGCTTATGTTATTAGATAATCCTGAATCCAAGACTGCTCTAGAAAAAGTAGAAGATGCTTTAATCAGCAGAGGATATGTATGCTTTGCACCCCATGGCCATGGAAAATATGCTATAGTTTTCTTAGGCTCTGATAGTGATATTATAAGAATAGTGGATGAAAGAAAAGAAAGCCGTCGCCAAGATATTTCTGAAGTTGTACAACCAAGTTTTAGCCAGCAATTTGCAAGCGATATAGGTGGCCATACAATAAGAGTTGAGGTTTTGCCTAAACTCACGACATATAAAATACTAGTTGAAGCGGTGGGCGAAGATTCAGCAAGATTAGCCTTTAAAAGGGGCCGTCTAGAACTGACTAAATCATTACGGGAAAAAGGCTATTATTTTAATTTTGCTGCTGATGATGATACTTTTGATAATATCGCCATTGATGAAGACGGCAATTTTAAAATTGTTGACGCTGATTGCATAAAACAATTAGAACAAAATCGTGATGGAGCATTTATTGGTAGATATCAAGCTTCATTAGAAGAAGATTATCAGTCTAGTAAAGAAACTAGAGGGCGTAGATATTATTAAGCCGCTTTTTTACCCTTCCGCGCCCCGAGCAGTTTCACGAGATACTTGCCCGTCACGCTCTGCGGATTCTTCGCAACTTCCTCTGGCGTGCCGCTAGCAATGATTTTGCCACCCTTATGCCCGCCACCCGGCCCAATATCCAGAATATAATCTGCCGTTTTAATCACATCCAAATTATGCTCAATCGTCACGCAAGTGTTGCCAGCGTCAACCAGCGTATGCAGCACTCGTAGCAACTTCGCGATATCGTCACTATGCAAACCAGTAGTCGGCTCATCCAATATATATAATGTCCGCCCGGTAGAACGTTTTGAAAGTTCCTTAGCCAGCTTAATCCGCTGCGCTTCACCGCCTGATAATGTCGTCGCCGATTGGCCAATTTTGATATAGGTCAGACCCACTTCAACCAATGCATCTAGCTTATCTTTGACATTCGGGTGGTTAGCAAAAAACTTCTGCGCATCTTCAACCGTCATTTCCAAAACATCGGAAATACTTTTATCCTTATATTTCACTTCCAAAGTTTCACGGTTATAGCGTTTGCCGTTGCAAGCGTCGCATTTCACATAAACATCTGGCAAAAAGTGCATCTCAATTTTAAGCAAACCATCGCCTTCGCAAGTCTCGCAGCGTCCGCCTTTAACGTTGAACGAAAAACGTCCGGCCTTGTAGCCACGCGCCTTTGATTCCGGCAATTCGGTGAACCAGTCGCGAATCGGGCCAAATGCTCCGGTATAAGTTGCCGGGTTAGAACGCGGTGTGCGCCCAATTGGTGATTGGTCGATTTCGATAATCTTATCAACAAACTCCAGCCCGGTTAGCGAATCATGCGCGCCAGGGTTTTCATGCGCGCCATTCAAACGTTTTGCCGCCGCCTTATATAAGGTGTTGATAACCAATGATGATTTGCCACCACCAGATACGCCAGTAACTGCGGTAAAAGTGCCAAGCGGAATTTCGCATGAAACATTTTGCAAATTATTGCTCCGTGCGTTTTTGATTTTGATAAATTTGCCTTTATGCCCCTCGCGGCGCTTTTTCGGTACTTCAATAAACTTCTCACCCCGCAGATATTGTGCAGTAACGCTGGTTTTGTGCTTTTCGACTTCCTTAGGAGTACCTTGCGCAACCACGCGGCCACCATGCACACCAGCGCCAGGGCCAATATCAATCAAATAATCTGCTGCGCGCATAGTATCTTCATCATGCTCAACAACCAGCACCGTATTGCCCAAACTCTTCAAATTGCGCAAAGTATCAAGCAAGCGGTTGTTATCAGACTGGTGCAATCCAATCGACGGCTCATCCAACACATATAATACGCCAGATAACCCGCTACCAATCTGCGAAGCCAGGCGAATCCGTTGTGATTCACCACCAGATAAAGTTCCCGCTTCACGTGCCAAAGTCAAATAATCCAAGCCAACATTTTGCAAAAAGCCCAAGCGTTCGCGGATTTCTTTCAATACGCGCTCAGCAATCTGGTTATCTTTTTTGCTAAGCTTCTTATTCAGTTTTCCAAACCATTCCACTGCACCATCAATTGAAAACTGCGTCACTTCGCCGATATTCAACTCACCAACTTTGATGCATAATGATTCCGGCTTCAAGCGGTAACCATTGCAAGCATGGCATTTCTGCAAATTCTGATATTTGCCAATTTCATCTGCCGACCACTGGCTCTGCGTTTCCTTATAACGGCGCACCATGTTGGGGATAACACCCTCAAAAGTTTTGGTGATGCTTTGCACGCGGGCATTTTCGTCATAAGTAAAAGTAATTTTCTCAGCACCTGAGCCATAAAGAATAACATCGCGCACTTTTTCCGGTAATTCGTTCCAGGCTTTGTGAGCGCTTATTTTGTAATGTTTGGCAATACTATCAAGCGTCTGGCGGTAAAACCGGCTGGTTGATGATGACCACGGCGCAATTACGCCTTCATAAATACTTTTAGTTTTATCCGGCACAATCAACGAGAACATCCGTGGCTCAATTTCACCAATCGAAAAACCGGAAACCGGGCAGGAGAGGTGCTCAGAAAATATCAAACGCGAATCTTTCTTATGTTCCTTGGCATCTGCCGCAAATTCCGCAAACATCATGCCTTCGCCTTGTTTCAACGCTGTTTCTACCGAATCAGCCAGACGAGTGCGGATATCTTCCTTCACCACAATCCGATCAACAACAATTTCAATATTATGCTTTTTGTTCTTATCAAGCGTCGGCAATTCATTAGCCTCATAAGTGCTGCCATCCACCATAATCCGCTGGAATCCGCTCTTAATCGCATGCTGCATTTCTTTCAAAAACGTACCTTTCTGCCCGCGCGCAATCGGCGCCAGAATCAGTAATTTTGAACCTTCCGGCAAAGCTAAAATCCGGTCAACAATTTCAGAAGATGTCTGGCTCTGAATTGGCAAACCAGTTGCTGGCGAATAAGCTATCCCAATCCGTGCCCATAAAAGACGCATATAATCATAAACCTCTGTAACCGTACCAACGGTCGAACGCGGGTTGCGCGAAGTGGTTTTCTGCTCAATTGCAATAGCTGGCGATAAGCCAGTAATATGCTCAACATCCGGTTTATCCTGCAATTGCAAAAACTGGCGGGCATAGGCGGAAAGTGATTCCACATAACGCCGCTGTCCCTCAGCATAGATCGTATCAAACGCCAGGGATGACTTGCCCGAGCCCGATAAGCCCGTTATCACAACCAGCTGATTGCGAGGAATATCAATATCTATATTCTTTAGGTTGTGTTCTTTTGCGCCTTTGACGGAAATGACTTCGTGTTCCATTATATCTATCTGATGTAAAAATTAATGCTTGCACTTACCACATATGAGGGTAGATTATCCATATAATAATGAACTTGGGGTTATACAATGGGCGCAGGTACGGTAAATAAGGTTATTTTGATCGGTAATTTGGGCAAAGACCCAGAAATTCGCACAACCCAGGATGGGCGCGAAATTGCAAACATTACAATCGCTACATCGGAAAATTGGACAGATAAAAACTCCGGCGAGCGTCGCGAAAAAACTGAATGGCACAAAGTTGCAATTTTTAACCCGGGTTTAGTCGGCTTAACCAAAAAATACCTCCACAAAGGTTCGAAAGTTTTCGTCGAAGGCCAATTGCAAACTCGCAAATGGCAAGATAATTGCGGCCAAGATCGTTATGTCACCGAAGTAGTCATCCAAGGCTACAATGGCGCATTAACTTTCCTCGATAGCAAAGGCGGGCAGGGCGGCGGTAATTATGCTAGCAATAATGATTCTGGCAGCGCAAACCACAGCAGCGCCAATAACAACAGCCATGCAAATAATGATTTTGCCGCTGAACTGGACGACGAAATCCCGTTTTAGTTAGAAAAAATATATAGATTAAAAAGGGTCGCTTTTAGCGGCCTTTTTTATTGAAAAAATTTGCAAAAAATCTCATAAAAACCATTGCTATGAACTTAACAATGCTTTAAAACTTCTACATCAATTTTTTAATCATAAAACCGATAGCAAAATGACCGAAAATAACACCGCTGAAATCCTCCCGATCAATATCGAAAAAGAGATGAAATCATCTTACCTTGATTATGCCATGAGCGTGATCGTAAGTCGCGCAATTCCTGATGCGCGTGATGGTTTGAAGCCGGTGCAGCGCCGCATTTTGTTCTCAATGCATGAAGCCGGAATTACCTATAACCGCTCATACAAAAAATCCGCGCGTATCGTCGGTGACGTAATGGGTAAATACCACCCGCATGGTGACTCGGCAATATATGAAACTATGGTCCGCATGGCGCAAGATTTTTCAATGCGCGAAATGCTTATTGATGGCCAAGGTAACTTCGGTTCAATGGATGGTGATTCAGCGGCAGCAATGCGTTACACCGAATCTCGCCTAGCCAAAATTTCGCACAACCTCCTCAACGACCTCGACAAAGACACAGTTGATTACCGCCCAAATTATGATGGCCAGGAAACTGAGCCTTCGGTGCTTCCGGCGGAATTTCCGAATTTGCTGGTAAACGGCTCCGGCGGTATCGCAGTCGGCATGGCCACAAACATCCCGCCACACAATTTAGGTGAAGTCATCGACGCAGCATGTCTCTTAATAGACAATCCAGAAACTACAATTGACGAAATCCTCAACGTCATCCCAGCCCCAGATTTCCCAACCGGCGGCACAATCCTTGGCCGCATGGGTGCCCGTTCCGGTCTCGCTACTGGCCGTGGCTCAGTAATTATCCGCGCCAAAGCGCATTTCGAAAAAATCGGCAATCGCGAAGCCGTAATTTTCACCGAAATGCCATACCAAGCCAATAAAGTCCGCATTCAGGAACGCATCGGCGAACTCGTGCGCGAGAAAAAAATCGAAGGCATCGCCGAAATGCGCGATGAATCAAACAAAGACGGCGTGCGATTGGTTATCGAAGTTAAAAAAGACGTCATCCCAGATGTCATCTTAAACCAACTCTACCACTTAACCCCGCTGCAAAGCTCATTCGGCGTTAACATGCTCGCCCTTGACGGCGGCCGCCCACGCGTGATGAATATTAAAGATATTCTCGAAGCCTTCATCCGCTTCCGCGAAGAAGTCATCACCCGCCGCACTAACTTCCTCCTCGGTAAAGCCCGTGACCGCGCCCATATATTGATCGGCCTCGCAATGGCAGTGGCCAATATCGATGAAGTTATCAAAATCATCCGCGCCTCAAAAGACGCCAACGAAGCCCGCGAAGAATTGCTAAAACGTGATTGGCCAGCTGGCGATGTTGAAGCCCTAATCAAACTAGTCGACGAAGTCGGCAATGATATTGATAACGGCCGCGTAAAGTTCACCGATGCCCAAGCTCGCGCCATCCTCGAAATGAAACTCGCACGCTTAACCGGCTTGGAAAAAGAAAAAATCGATGCTGAATTGAACGAACTTGCCATCGAAATCAAAGACCACCTCGAAACTCTCGGCAACCGCGCAAAACTCTATAAAATTCTCCGTGGCGAACTAGTTGCCATTCGCGAAGAATTCGCCAACCCGCGCCGCTCGCTGATCGAAGATTCTGAATTCGAGCAAGACATCGAAGACCTAATCCAAAAAGAAGATATGGTCGTCACCGTCACCCAACGCGGCTACATCAAACGTGTTGCTTTAAGCACTTACAAAGCGCAACGCCGCGGCGGCAAAGGCCGTGCCGGCATCACTATGCGCGATGATGAAGACGTCGCCCGCAAAATTTTCGTCGCCAATACGCATTCGCCATTATTATTCTTCTCAAATAAAGGCATTGTCTATTCGACCAAAGTCTACCAACTCCCAATCGGCACGCCAACCTCGCACGGCAAAGCCTTGGTGAATATTTTCCCGCTCCAAGACGGCGAAACCATCACCAACATCATGACCATGCCGGAAGACAAGGAAAAATGGGCAGAAATGAACATCATTTTCGCCACCACCACTGGCAACGTGCGCCGTAATGACTTGAGTGATTTCCAAGACATCCGCAAGAACGGCAAAATCGCCATGAAATTGGAAGAAGCAGGCGAAAAACTCGTCGGCGTAAAACCATGCCAATCGAGCGACCACATATTACTTGCCGCTAAATCTGGCCAGGCAGTGCGCTTCCCGGTTGAAGGCGTACGCGTGTTCAAATCCCGCAACTCCACCGGTGTTCGCGGCATGCGCCTAAAAGACGGCGATGAATCAGCTTCAACAATGACGGTACACTCGCTTCGATTGACGCATCGCTTACAACAGCAGTGCCGGCAATCACATGGTCTAATGGTGCGGTATCTCCTAGTATTAACTTTGACTTCGGTAACCCTGGCGCACTAGGTGTTGGTGATGCAAGCGGATTATCGCAAACAGGTAACGGCGCATATAACGTAAACTTCATCACTCCAAACGGCTCGGCTTCAGGCTTGCTTGATTCAGTTTCGATCGACAATGATGGTTATGTAATTGCCAACTTCAACAACGGTCAATCGCAAAAACTCTATAAGATTCCTTTGGCTACTTTTGCCAACCCGGATGGTTTAGACACTAAAACAGGTAACGCTTATACACAAAGCTTCTCATCTGGTGAGGTTAACTTGAAAGAAGCCGGCCAAGGCGGCGCAGGCACAATTTCACCTTCATCATTAGAGGGTTCGAATACCGACCTTTCCGGTGAGTTGACGAACATGATCGTGGCTCAAAGGGCTTATGAAGCAAGCGCGAAAGTTATTACAACTTCCGACCAATTGCTTGATGAGTTGAACAAGATAACCCAATAACCTTTTCCCCCGAAGGTTAATTGAGGAATAGTCCGAAGTAATTTAACCAACCAAGGACTCATAGCGAAGCTCGGCTGCTCCCCACAGCCGGGCTTTTGCAGCTCTAGCGTAAGCTAGAGCTTTAATTATAATTATTTCCTGTGCGGCGCTTCGCTCACGAGTCCATAGCATCAGTTTAGGTGTTTGCGAATAGGAACCATCATCCAGTTTCAAATCAAAAAATCGGCAATCGAAAATTTCGTTACGCCACTTTCATTGAGATGATTTTGTCTGGGCTTTTTGGTGGTTCGCCGCGGGTGATGTTGTCAACGAATTCCATACCTTTGGTAACGCGGCCAAAAACTGTGTATTGGCGGTCTAAGAATCTGGCATCA
>Ga0206927_1137_pt1 | contig 15638 bp, 14 predicted proteins | sample Alteio_BWOrgHeat_60_FD_153249 | JGI IMG/M metagenome (GOLD analysis project Ga0206927, IMG submission 153249) | Enriched cells from forest soil in Barre Woods Harvard Forest LTER site, Petersham, Massachusetts, United States -... | ecosystem: Environmental > Terrestrial > Soil > Temperate forest >... | reverse complement strand
AAAATTAACTATTTATTAATAATTCACGAAAGTTTCATAATCATGAATCTGAACGTATAAAAGAGCTATATATTTCTTAAGCTTTTAATATTTTAGGAAGGGTTACACCCTAAAAAGCTACGCTTTTAATATTTTAGGAAGGGTTACACCCTTCTGGCCCTGATATTTGCCGGAACGATCGGCATAAGAAGTTTCACAAACATCAGTAGCCTTCAAAAATATGAATTGGCAAGCACCTTCATTAGCATAAATTTTGGCAGGCAGTGGGGTGGTGTTGGAAAACTCGAGCGTTACATGGCCTTCCCATTCCGGCTCAAGCGGGGTAACATTTACAATAATTCCGCAACGAGCATAGGTGGATTTGCCAAGGCAGATAACCAATGTATCACGTGGGATGCGGAAATATTCAACTGTCCGCGCTAATACAAAAGAGTTCGGCGGGATGATGCAAACATCAGTTTTACGATCAACAAAACCATGCTGTTGGAAATCTTTCGGGTCAACTACTGCGCTATCAATGTTGGTGAAGATTTTGAATTCGTCAGCCACACGCGCGTCATAGCCATATGATGAAAGCCCATAGGAAATTGTGCCTTTATGGCTGAGTTTTTCAACAAACGGCTCGATCATGCCATGTTTTTTGGCCTGTTCGCGAATCCATATATCTGGCTGTACTGACATATAATGTTGGTATAATAATGTTTAATCTATGACAAGGAAAATTACTGACGAAGAAAAAAACTGTGGAAACTGGCCACAAGAGATATCAATCGCGCTCAGGCGCCGCGCACAGCTAACCGGGCCTTGCCCTCGCGCCCTTCGGGCGAAACGTCCCCAGATCTTGGTGACTTTGTTTCCGGGGCGACGATAAAAATTTCTTCGATTGAAGATATAAAACCTAAAGTGACACGGAAACGCACGCCGAAAGAATTAATTGAAGGCGGGCGAAATTTGATGGATGCGGAGAGTTTTGCCAAACTTAAAAAAGGCAAAGTGAAAATTGATGCGCGGATCGACTTGCATGGAATGTGGGTTTCAGAGGCGCATGTCGCGGTGCGGGATTTTATTGAGATGAACCATGCGGCAGGAAAACGCTGTTTGTTAGTTATCACCGGCAAAGGCGGAATTACCGGGCAGGGCAAAATAAAATCTGAATTTCCGAAATGGCTGAATGATGTGAATTTACGCGCGCTGATTTTAAGCTTCACTGCCGCTGCTGCTGAACACGGCGGAGCAGGAGCATTTTATGTTTATTTACGAAAATAATTACCCTGTTGAAAAAAAACTCTCTCGCCTTATACTCCCACAATGTTCAAACTATTCCGTACCGTTTTAATCCATGAGCTAAAGCTTTATTTCCGCCGCCGGATGGATATTTTCAACGCCGTGCTTTTCTTCATGCTGACTATTATCCTGTTTCCAATTGGCGTTGGTCCGCAGGCCGATATTTTGCGTGAACTTGGCTATGGGGTGATCTGGGTTGCGGCGATTTTTGCCTCAATGTTTGGCATTTCCAAATTGTTTGAGCCGGATTTCGAAGATGGAACTTTAAATTTATACCAGACTTTGCCGCAATCGCTCGAAATTATCGTGCTGGCTAAAATTATCGCTAACTGGGTAGCTTATTGTATTCCGGTAGTTGTGGTTTCGCCAATTGCCGGAGCGATGTTTGGCTTAGTACCTGCCGAATGGTCGATGCTAATGCTGACACTTTTACTTGCCACACCGATATTTGTGATGATTGGCGCAATTGGCGCAGCACTTAGTTTAGGCAGCAAAAAAGGCCGGGTGATGCTATCGCTTTTGGTGATGCCATTTTACATTCCGGTGTTGATTTTCGGCGTCAACACCAGCAAGATTTATATTGAAGACATGAATGGCGATGTTATGCCGAGCTTGATGATTCTGGTTGGGTTTTTGCTATTCTCTATCCCGCTTTCCAGCTGGGTGGCTAGTTTTATAATTAGGGAAGAGTAGTTAGGTAGTTAGGTCACGACCGCTTTGCGCGCTACCGCCGCCTACTGAAGGACCATTGCCTGGGTTATGATGGTCAGGTAAATCTTGCCCTCTTTGCGCAATACCTTTTTTAGAAAATTCATCTCTTATATTTGCTGCCAATTCATCTTTATTATCAGTGCTTGGTTCTGCCTGAGAAATTTTATGGCTTTGTTTTAGTTTTTTTAGAACGCCGTCAGCATCACCTTTCGGAGTTTTTAATTCCGTATTAAATGTAGCATCTAGCAAGGGCGCCTGTTTTGGATATTTCTTATCATGTTCTTTTGCTGCCGTATAACCTGGCAATGATACATGACTGTGATTTTTATCTGCTAATGCTTTATCAGCGTTAAATTCTGCCATGTTACCGCCAACATGTTCAAAATGCGCAAAGCCATTTATAGGTTGGTTGGGAACCACTGTGGCACCAGCCGCTGCATTAACAAGCATTTTACCCAGCATAAGGCCAGCGTTTTCCGGCTGTACGTTAGGCGAGCCTGCTTTCATCCCGGCAATAAATGAATTTGTTAAAAAATTGTTTGAAGTAGAAAAGGCCGATGAATTTTCTCTCGACCAATTAAAAAAATCTTTCTGCAATTTAGGCACTGGTCCGTAACCATCTTTCGATAGGTGATCAATTACTCTATTTGGATCATTTAAATGATCCGTCACCATATTCGCCACAGTGCCCGTTGCACCTTGCACCGCTGAGACCGGATTTAGGCCGTTAATTGCACCACCCAACGCACCATTGGCAATTTTTAACGCGCCGGAACCAGCTTTGGTTAGAACTGCTCCTGTATTATTTCCAGATTCGCGGATTTTATCGCCAGAGTGATCAAGATGATTAGTCAGTGCGCCCACCGGATTTAATACAGTTCCCAAAGCTTTGCTACCAAATACCTTATTCTCTTGCTCATGTGATGGATGGAGCAATTCATTTAGCTCCTGAGGCGTTGGCTCAAGATCTTTATTGGGAGTTTTGCCATCGGTTTTATTTTTTTTGCTCATTAAAACTGCTGGCTGGCGCTGATTTCTTTGATTTGCTGCATATATGAATTCAATTCAATAGCGCCTTTAGTAATGCCAGCAACCGGAACTTCATCTTTTTTGGCTGGGGCAGGTGCAGCAGAAGCAGCTTTTGATGTGTCCGTTACAAAACTATCAAAACTAACTGAATTAGGATTTTGATCCGTGGCTTGATTTACGCGCGGCGCATCATTTGAAGCCATTTGCATTGAATTATTTATTGGTTGCACCATTTCTCCCTCTCCTAAAGTGATTCCCTATGATAGTAAAATATTATTAACAAATTCTAACTATTCGCAAAAACCATTACTTGAAAATGACCTATAAATAGTTATTTTTAGTATAGAAGGTATAAATTATGAAAAAGTCTAATAAAAATCAGGAAGTTAGAAAGTTTGATGCGGAAGTTGCCAAGGTGCTGAACTTGGTGATTCATTCGCTTTATACTAATAAGGATATATTTTTAAGGGAGTTGATTTCCAATGCATCGGATGCGTGCGATAAGCGGCGATTTTTGGCGCAATCTGATACGTCTTTAAGTGCTGATGAATATAAGATATCAGTTAAAATAGATAGTAAAAACAAAGAGTTGATTATCAGCGATAATGGCATCGGCATGAGCTATGACGAGTTGCTTGAAAACCTCGGCACAATTGCCAAATCTGGCACCCAGGCATTTTTGAATGAGTTGGATAAGAAAGATAATGTCAACCTCATCGGCCAGTTTGGGGTGGGGTTTTATTCCAGTTTCATGGTGGCGGATAAAGTCACGGTAAAATCACGCAAGGCGGGAGAGGAAACCGCGCATCAATGGCAATCAAAAGGTGATGGGGAATATACGGTTGAGGCCACTGAATATGAGGCAACTGGAACTGAGATCACTTTGAAATTGCGCAAAGATGCTGAAGAGTATTTAGATAAGCACCGCTTGTCACATATTATTACGACATATTCTGACCACATAACTATTCCGGTCGAGTTGATTGATGAAGAGGGCAAGCCCGCCCAAGTGAATAAAGGCAAAGCTTTATGGATGCGGCCGAAATCAGAAATTACGGCGGAAGAATATCAGCAATTCTACAAATCAATTTCGCACCAGGTGGATAAACCATTCCTCACTTTGCACGGCAAGGCGGAGGGCAAAATTGAATATACATATTTGTTGTTCGTGCCAAGCATGAAGCCGTTTGATTTATATCACCCAGACCGCATGCGCCGGGTGAAGTTATTTGTGCGGAGGGTGTTTATTGCCGAAGATACGGTTGAGATAATTCCACGTTGGTTACGCTTTTTGCGTGGTGTGGTTGATAGTGAAGATCTGCCGTTAAATATTTCGCGCGAAAGTTTGCAGGCGAATCCATTGGTTGAGAAAATTCGGAAATCCATAACTAATAAAGTTTTGAGCGAACTGAAAAAGAAAGCAGAAAAAGAACCGGAAGAATATGCAGTGTTCTGGAAAAATTTCGGCCCGGTGTTGAAAGAAGGATTGTGCGAAACTCTGGATTCGAAAGATCCGTTGTTGGAAGTTTGCCGCTTTTATTCAAGCGCGGGCGAAAATATTACCGGTGTGGATGATTATATTTCTCGCATGAAGCCGGAGCAGCAGGATATTTATTATTTATCGGGTGAGAATTTAGAGACACTTCGCACCCATCCGCAGATTGAAGGATTTGTGAAACGCGGCATCGAGGTTTTATTCTTCACCGATACGGTTGATGATTTCTGGGTTAATGTTGCGCATGATTATAAGGGCAAGAAGTTTAAATCGGTAACGCGTGCGGATATTGATTTGTCTGATAGAGATGAGAAGTCAGAGGGCAAAGAAGAGCATAAAGAAATGGCACCGCTGATTGAGTTGTTTAGAAAAGAACTTGGTGAGAAAGTGAAAGATGTGGTGATTTCTAAAAAGCTGGAATCATCACCAGTGTGTCTTGGTGTAGCGGAGGGTGATATGGATATCCGCATGGAGAAATTTCTGCGCGAAAACCGGCAACTACCATATGCATCAAGCAAGATTTTAGAAATCAACCCGCATCACAAATTGATTTTGGCATTATCTGAAAAAGGTGAAACCCAGGAAGTGCGCGACACGATAAACCTGCTTTATGATCAAGCACTTATTATTGAAGGTGAGGCCGTGCAGGATTTGAAAGGCTTCTCGGACCGCCTAAACCAATTGATTGAAAAATCTCTTGCTGCATAGCAGCACTAGTTGATTACTGGGTTTAACAGCTGTTGTTTGGGGTGAGTTTTTGTGGTAGATTTTATCAATGGATTTACCAGATATCTTACAAGATATTCTCTCTGAGCAGACTCTAACGCAGCAGGTCGAAAACCTCATAAAACTAATAGCCGCAAAGCGCGGCGTTCATGCAACTGTCACAGTAGGTACGGTTCGTTCGGAAGCTATAACAACTACTGTTTATAATCCTGTAGCTAAAAGTATAGTTAGAATTTTTCATGTTTCTGCCGAAGGGCATACGGGTCAGGTATTTATTTCTAAACTACAAAATTGTGTAAGTAGAACTTTGACAAAAGATCACAGATTGATGACTAAAAATATTCATAAAAAAGCTAGAGAAGAAAAATGGTGGAATTCTGAATTAAGTGCAGAACTAGACATTGCAAATGAAACATTCCGTTCAAAGAGCTCTCATCCACATCATCCAAATGGCACAAATAAGCCGGCTAACGAATTATATATAGACCTTGATATGACCCATTTAACAGTTATACGCAATGCATTGGTGCGTTTATATAAAAGATGCCATAAAGCAAATGCAGAATTTTCACCTGAAACTATTGAACAAAATGTACTTGAAAGACACGAAAATCATGAAGCTCGGGCAGCAGAGAGATTTGTTCAACAAACCAGCAGCGCCCAATTATAATCACTTCCCAATCTGGGCCATTAGATATTTTATATATTCAATCACAATCAGCCGGCGGGTGAATTGGTCTTCCTGCCAGTAGTTGCGCTGGAAGTTTTCGGGAAAGACCGGGTTTTCTATAATCTTCAAATCAGGCATTTGCTTTTTAAATTCCACAAGCGCGCGCGGCATGTGATAATTGGCAGTGACCAGGCGGATGGATTTGATGTTGTTGGCTTTAACCCAATCTGCCGTTTCAAGCGCGTTGCCAACTGTGTTTACCGCCTCACGGCCCATTTTGATTTTGGAAAAATCTACCTGTTTGGCTTCATCTTTTGGCAAATGTTGCTGCTCGAGCAACTGCTCCATTTTCGCCTCACGGGCCACGCCGCTGATCAATAATTTTGGTGCGTAATTGTGGTTGAGCAATTTTATTCCTTCAGCAATCCGTTCCTGCCCACCGGTCAGCACAATAATTGCATCTGTCTTTTCATTATCAGTAGTTGCCGTTACCGGGATCTGTTTATAAAAATCATAAAGCCCAATGCCCCATAACGCGAAAGCTGCAACTACCGTGACAATTAGAATTTTTGCGATTATCTTCAATATCATGATGACGAATATAGCAGAAAACATCCAAAGCGTTAAAGCAAAAATCACGGCAATCCGGCCAGGAGCAGAGCTTATTGCGGTGAGCAAAAACCATGATGCAACAAAAGTAAGAGAAGCCTTAGTTGCCGGGCAATACATATTTGGTGAAAATCGCGTGCAGGAAGCAGCGGGGAAATTTCCGGCATTGCGCGAAGAATTTCCGAATTTAAAATTGCATTTAATTGGCCCTTTGCAAACAAATAAGGTCAAAGATGCACTGGAATTGTTTGATGTGATTCAGACAGTGGATCGAGAGAAATTAGCGCGCGCATTTGCCAAAGATTTAAATGAAAATTCACGAACAAAAGAATTCTTCATCCAAGTAAACATTGGTGAAGAGCCGCAGAAAGCGGGAATTGCTCCGCAGCAAACGGAAGAGTTTTTTAAATTTTGCACTCAAGATTTGAAATTGAATATCACCGGGCTGATGTGCATCCCACCTGTGGATGAGCAGGCCTTTATGTATTTTGCATTATTAAAAAATATAACTCTGAAACTCCCAACTCCAAACTTAAAACTCTCAATGGGCATGAGCAGCGATTATGAAGAAGCGCTCGAAATGGGTGCTGATTATATCCGCGTTGGTACAGCAATTTTTGGTGAACGTTCATAGCGCAAAATCCTCACTTCAAAAAATTATCTTGGAGAATCATATATTTATATGATTTTTATTTGCATTTGCGTTTTACGCATGCGAGTTTTTTCCTTTCACGACAAGCCACTATTAACCATTTGAGGGAATATGACATTAAACGACATAGCAGTTGATTATATTGCAATCTGGTGCGGCATTCTTGCCATTTTATACGGCGTATTTACAATTATTTCTATATTGCGCGAAGGCACGGGCACTGAAAAAATGAAGCAGATCGCGGCCGCAATTCAAGAAGGTGCGCGGGCTTATTTAAACAGACAATATATTACAATTAGCGGTGTCGGATTAGTTATTTTCGTAATCCTCGGTTACAAACTCGGCTGGCATGTCGGCATTGGTTTTGCAGTTGGTGCGATTCTTTCTGGCCTTACCGGTTTTATCGGCATGAACATTTCAGTACGCGGCAATGTGCGCACTACTGAAGCAGCGCGTTCCGGCGGTTTGAAAAAAGCTCTGGATATTGCTTTCAGATCAGGCGCAGTTACTGGTTTCCTCGTAGTTGGCTTAGGATTGATCGGCGTGGCTGGTTATTATCATGTTCTTAAAAGCGAAAACATTCCTACACGTTCAATGCTTGAAGGCTTGGTAGCATTAAGCTTTGGCGCATCGCTCATTTCAATTTTCGCGCGTCTTGGCGGCGGTATCTTCACTAAAGGCGCTGACGTTGGCGCTGACTTGGTTGGTAAAGTTGAGGCCGGAATTCCGGAAGATGATCCAAGAAACCCGGCAGTTATTGCCGATAACGTTGGTGACAACGTTGGTGATTGCGCAGGTATGGCAGCTGACTTGTTCGAAACTTATGCAGTAACTATGGTTGCCACCATGTTACTTGGCGCAATCTTCTTCAAAGAAGTGGCTGTGCAAAATGTTCTGATGAGCTTGCCGCTTATGATTGGCGCAATTTGCATCATCGGTTCTATTATCGGCACTTTCTTCGTGAAACTCGGCAAGGAAGAAAACATTATGGGTGCGCTTTACAAAGGCTTCATCGCCTCTGCGGTGCTTTCAGCCCTGGCGATTATTTATTTCATCAATAAATATATTGGCCTTACCACCAATTTCCACACAACTGCCGGCCTTAACTTCACCGGCAAAAACCTGGTACATTGTTCAATTGCCGGTTTGGTAATTACTGGTTTGCTGGTTTGGGTAACTGAATATTACACTTCTACAGCTTACCGCCCAGTTCGTAGCGTTGCTAATGCTTCAACTACAGGGCATGGCACAAACGTGATTCAAGGCCTTGCGGTTTCGATGGAAGCAACAGCGCTGCCGGTTATCATTATCATAGCTGGCATTTTATTTGCTTACTTAAATTGCGGTTTATATGGCATTGCAATTTCTGCAACCACGATGTTGGCACTCGCTGGCATGGTTGTGGCGCTCGATGCTTATGGCCCGGTTACTGATAACGCTGGCGGTATTGCGGAAATGGCTGACTTGCCAAAAGATATTCGCAAAATCACCGATAAACTTGATGCGGTTGGTAACACAACCAAAGCGGTAACTAAAGGTTATGCGATTGGTTCTGCCGGTTTGGCAGCACTTGTGTTGTTTGCAGCTTATACTGAAGACTTGCGTCACTACTTCCCGGAAATCAAAGTTGATTTCTCTTTGAACAATCCATATGTCGTTGTCGGATTATTTATTGGCGGTTTGCTGCCATATCTCTTCGGCGCAATGGGCATGATGGCAGTTGGCCGCGCAGCAGGCGCTGTGGTGGTTGAAGTTCGCCGTCAGTTCAAAGAAATCAAAGGCATTATGACAGGTAAAGCTAAACCTGATTATTCACGTGCTGTTGATATGTTAACCAAAGCGGCAATTAAAGAAATGATTCTCCCATCACTTCTGCCAGTTGCAGCTCCTATCGTGGTTTATATCCTTATCAACTACATCGGCGGCCAGGCAGCGGCTTTCGCAGCAGTTGGCGCAATGCTACTGGGTATTATCGTCACCGGCATATTCGTTGCCATTTCGATGACTTCAGGCGGCGGTGCATGGGATAATGCTAAAAAATACATCGAAGACGGCCACCACGGCGGCAAAGGTTCTGATGCGCATAAAGCAGCAGTTACCGGCGACACTGTGGGCGATCCTTATAAAGACACCGCAGGCCCGGCGATTAACCCGATGATCAAAATTGCTAATATCGTGGCAATATTGCTGCTAGCAATATTGGCTAAATAATAATGTGGGCCGCAGAGGCCCGCGTTGTGTTCACACATACGATAATTAAACCCCGACTTTAAAAGGTCGGGGTTTTTTATTACTCTCTGCGTGGCCCGGGTTTCTTAACGATGGCATTAAACTTGCTTAACTTTCTGGTCGCTTTTTTTAACCAAACTGGAGATTACCCATGCGTAATATATTTTTGAAACTCGCCGCTACTACAGCAATTGTTAGCATCACTTCAACCGCACTCGCAGCGCCAAAAGGTGGCGTGGTAACTTCAGGCCAGGCACAAATTGTCCAGCAAGGTAAAACTACCAATATTAACCAAAGCTCCCAGAGTGTTGATATTAACTGGAAAGATTTTTCATCAGCTGCCAATGAAACCATAAATTTCAACCAACCGGGTGCAAGTGCCATCGCATTCAACCGCGTGACTGGCGGCGTGCCAAGTTATTTGGCCGGTGCATTAAACAGTAACGGTAGAGTTGTGATTATCAATGATTCAGGCATAACTTTCACCAAGGGTAGCCGTACCAATGTTGGCGCATTGATTGCGACCACTGCCAAAAATTTTACCCTAGATCCATCAGATCCAACTGGTTCAACGGCAAATTTTTCCGGTGCAACAAAAGCAATTGTCAATAATGGCATCATCGATTCGCCAAACGGATTTGTTTATATGGCGGCCCCTGAAGTTACCAATACTGGAACCATTACCGCCAATAACGGCAATATCGGCCTTTACGGCGTTTCAGAAGGCCAAATGGGATTAACCGGTGCACCAGCTTCAAATGTCGGGATGTTAATTCCAAACCCTAATGATTCGAGAATAAATTATCAGGTTAATAATACCGGCAAGCTGGTTGCGAAATCGGGCAATATCAGTATTTACACTCAACCAACAACCGCAGAAATGAATTCGGGCGTTATCAACTTAAACGGCGTGGTTGATGTTAGCAGCTTAACTCCAAACGGTAATGCAGGGTTATTACTGGCCTATGCGGGCAACAATTTGAATACAAACGGAACCATAAAAGCTGATGGCATTAAAAACGGTAATGGCGGAACGGTTGAACTTTCAGCCGGAAGTTATAATAACGGCATAGTAACTACTAACCCTGACGGTACAATTAACTATACACCTGGTGGAATTGCCACCAATGGCGAAGTTAATATCGGAAAAACTGCAAATATTTCAGCTAATTCCGGAACAGAATCAGGCCAAGGCGGCTATATGGAGATTAGAGGTACTTCTAATATCACGGATGCGGGCCACATAACAGGCAATGGCAGTGATACGGGCAGAAGTGCTTATATTAACATTGAAAGCGGAGATGCTGAAAAAGTTGATCCAGGCAGTAATGCAAATGTTACGCTTACCAAATCAGCCGTAATTACCAATAACGGGAATAAAAGCATATATGTAGATAATTCAGGCAATCAATATGGTGATTTAGGCCAAGTTGGAATAATCGGTGACACCGTTAGTATTGCCGGGACTATCAAAAGCAATGGTACAAAAAATGGCGATGGTGGCCAGATTTATATCACGTCAAACCAACATGATATCAATATAAAAGATTCTGCTTTGCTAGTAGCTGATGGTGGACAAAACGCCGCTTATGGAGGCAGAATATCATTATATGCCGACCAGTCTGCAAATGTTGATGGTAATATCCATACTAGTGGAGGAACCTACGGCAATGGCGGAAATATTGAAATTAATTCCGGCGTACTTAATTCTACCAACATTGTTGGCCCTGGTGATATCAATATTGGCAAAACTTCAAAAATATCTTCGGTTTCAGGAACTACATCAGGCTATGGGGGGCAAATAGAATTATCCTCTTCAAATAATATAAATATCGACGGTGATCTCAATGTAAACGCGCTTAAAAATAATGGTAACGGGTTGATATATGCTAGTGCCGGAACCTTAAATAATCCCGGTAATATCGCGGTAGGTAAAACTTCCACTCTATCAGCCGATGCTGGCACAGTGTCTGGCAATGGCGGCACAGTGGTATTAACCAGCAACCATAATGTGGTTATCGACCCTAACGCTAAAATTCTGGCGCGCGGCGGCACACTTGACGGTAATGGCGGCGATGTAGTTTTAACTTCAAGACCGGTTTATGGAGATTATAGTGGCAAGGTTGTTGCGGCAAACCAAAAGAACATTGATGTATATTCTCGCGACCCGTCCGGTCAATATGGCTCGGTTATTATTAACCAACCGATACCGACTATTACAGTTGGTGGCTTGCAGACTGAATAAAAGCTTTGCGTGAGGCCTTGGTAACAGGGCTTCACGCAATTTTCTATTGATTATCAAATCCCCAACCCCTAAAACCTAACTCCTGTTACCAGGAGCCGCCGTAGCACAGTGGTAGTGCGCGTCATTGGTAATGACGAGGTCGGAGGTCCGATTCCTCTCGGCGGCACCATTTAGTTAATGTTCCCCGTGCGGGGCTACTGCCCCTCCGATGGAACACCGCTCAAGGCTGGCTCACCGATTCTTACGCCGGGCTGACAGCTCCTGCTCTTGGAGGCGACGATAAATTTAGTTAATACTATAAATAACATCAATATTGATATTATTTATGTTGCAAATATTGCTAATATATAGTAACATCTTCCGAAATGTTTGAGGTTTAAGAAAAAATTAAATCTATTAAATTAAACTTTGAACACAGAACTTTAGAGGGGAGTTACTAATGAAAAAAGCTATAATAATCGCAATCTTGGGTTTGAGCATTTTTGCAGCACCTGAAGCAAAAGCTGAAACCATATGTTCAATACCGGTTGGAACCTACCAATATCTTTTCTCTGATGGGCATGAAACCTATTATTATAATGATACAAACACCATCCGCTTAACTGCTGGAACCAGAATTTTGGAATCCGGAGATTTCTCGGTCAAAGCTGCTGGCAACACATATCAACGTAGCGGTGACCAATTCACATTCATCAATACTAATGGTCACTATACCAGCACTGCAGGAAACCCTATATTTTTTACTCCTGCGGCTGCCTATGCACAAACCGCCGCTGCTTTAGCGCCGGGTTCTACTTATAGAGATAGCTACGGTACATATACCAAACAACAAGACGGCAACATAACCTTCACGCCGAAAAGGCAGTTAGCGCCGCTGGTGATTAATGCCAATAATTGTGCTGGCGGAAAAACAAAAGCGCATATAGCCAATGCAACAGTACCGGCAACAACCAGCAGCACTTATATGCAGACTTCTGATGGTAACTGGGCGACTGTTGAAAACAAACGCAATGGCGACCAGGTAACTACCAGCCCTTATGGCAGCGTTGTTAAGCAAAGTGATGGGACTACTATCACCACTTCGCCATATGGCACAGTGATTCAGCATTAGGAACTGTTATGAGTAATAACGGCGAAAATATTGATCCTGAGAAATATGCCCAGGACACTCTTTTAGGCTTGGTGAAATTAAGCAGCGACCAAGCAAAAAGCTTATGGAAGAAGCATTGTGTAAGAACTGGCATAGACGAACAAATAGCTTGTTCAAGAATTGACACATTATTCAGTCAAAGAAATGCCACTGTATTATCTTTGAGCGAAATAAATAACCAGTTGATTAACTTCAAGGATTCTTACGGCAATTACACAACTGAATATGGCATTTCTGCTCGTGAGGCTTATGGTTTAATTAAAAGGAATAATGACCTAGCAAGCAATTTGGATGCTACCAGTAAAAGAGTTCTTGCTGACCCAAAAATAACAAGCATTTATGAAAATAACCAAATTACTAATCCTACGAGCTCTTCAACACTTGCTGCCAATCACAGCCAGAAAACTTATGATATCAATACTAGCTCTCATGGAACGCTTATTACTTCGCTCTTATATTTTTTGGATCATGATAAAGGAAATGATAGGGAAGTGGATAAACAACAAATTGCAGGTGCTCTAGGCGTGCAATTTCATGATAACACCGATATTCATGCGGCTGTCAAAGCGTTGACTTCAGCTCTAGAAAAAGGAAATCAAACAAGTGAAGATTTGCAGAAGACTATAGACAGTGCCAAAACTCCTGTAGATATGCCTCATAAATCTGGTAAAAAGCATCTATAGCTTTTTATTCCAGATAATATGATTGATATTTCCATAATCGTTACCGTGTTTAATAAGGCGGCTTATCTTCCCAATATGCTTCGCGGGTTAAAAGAGCTGGATGATGGTTATGTTAAGCAATTCATTTTCGTAAATGATAAATCTATCGATAACTCGCTAGAGATTTTGCAAGAGCAAACCAAGGGTTGGGAAAATGTTATAATTCACACCAATGATGTAAATTCCGGCCCGGCGGTTTCGACTAATGTTGGCGTAGAATTATCAAGCGGCCGGTTTATATTCTTTCTCGATGGTGATGATATTTTTGCCCCTAATGCATTTAAGGTAATGGGCGGGTTGATGGAAGAAACCGGGGTTGATGCATTGTATTTCCGCCATAAGAACATGCCTACTGCTAGTGGCTATAGCGAAGTAAAACCGATGCCTAAAGAAATTGAATATGAAATTATGGATAGGCCGGAACTGCATTTAGAAAACATCACCACCGGCAGCTCGACATTTGGCATAACCAGAGAGCTTTTGGAAAAAATCGGCAAAGTTTGTGATGAAAGAATTTTCATTCAGGATTACAGCTTGTGCATCCGCATTGTAAAGCGCGCGACAAGAATGCTCCGCTTAAAAACCCCGGCGCTTTATTATCTTTATGATACCGGCAATGCAGTTTCAAAAATGCGGCTGCAGGGTGTGCATGACAAGGCGGTGATTTATTATATCGCGCTTACCGAAAATTATATAACCGAGCGTTCCTGCTACGAATTTGCGGTGAAACAGACATTCAAACTCCACCACAAAAATTGCTGGAAGAATAAGTTATATAAAAAATCAGCCGAATTTTATCTATACCGAAGAATAATAGGTTTCTTGCCTAAAGGTTTTATTACACGTAAGCTCAAAGAAATATATGAGTATTACCGCGCCAATTACGATGTCAGATGAAATAGAAAAATTGCTGCGCGATCACGATTATGCGGGTGTAATTTCTCGCGCGGAAACGCTTCATAAAACCGGCATGTCGGCAGAATTTGCGAGAATGTTGGCGGAAAGTGCGGGGGATTGGCATAAGGCGGGGCATGCAAGCGAGCAGCAGCGAATTTATGAACTGACGGCAAAATACCTAACCGATGGCTGGGAAATTATGCACCGCTTAGGCTATGGCGCGCAGATGCTGGGAGACTTTGCACAAGCTGAAAATTATTACGCCCAGGCGCTGGAAATGAAACCGAATTATTTATTCTCACAATTAGCGCTTGGCCAACTCACCATGATGAAAACCGGTTTTGCCAAAGGGCGTGAAACTTATGAGCTGCGTTTTTTGGTAAAAGATGAGGGGATAGACTGGCGGGAAATTCCGCTACCACGCTGGCAGGGTGAAAATATTACCGGCAAAAATATTTATCTCTGGGCAGAGCAAGGTATGGGCGATGTGATAATGTTCGCTAGTTTCTTGCCACATTTGCTCGCACAAAAGCCGAAAAATATAACTATTGGCATGGTTGATAAATTAATTCCGCTCATGCAGCGCTCATTCCCGCAAATCAATTTTGAGGCGCTCGATAATGCGATTGATTATGCCATGTCGGGGGTGATGAATGATGCGCTGGCAATGCTGGGAAATATTCCCGGTCTTGAGACGGCACAAAAAAATGCCGCGAAAATTAAAAGTTTTGATTTTGCATCACCAATGGGAGATTTGCTGGTACATTGTTTGCCGGGTTTTATTCCGGCGAAAAACCAGAAATCATATTTAGCGGCAGATCAAAAACGCGTGGCGGAAATGCGAAAATTTGTTGATGATAAACCGGGCAAAAAAATTGGCATTTCGTGGTTTACCAATAATGATAAGGATGGCATGGCGCGGAACATTCCGCTGGAATTGTGGGAAGAGTTATTGGCAACAAAAAACTGCCAGTTCTTTTCACTCCAGCATTATGCGCCGGAAAAAGATTTGGAATTGTTGAAAGGCAATGTGAATTTTTATCCGGAGCTTGATGTAGTTTCTGATGTTGAAGGTTTGGCTGCATTAACTTTATGCATGGATCAGGTTATCACTATTGATAATTCTAATGTGCATCTTGCTGGTGCATTGGGTGTGCCAACAACTTTGCTCTTGCCAAAAGGCCATAATTTCCGCTGGCCGGTAATGGCTGATGGAACG
>Ga0206927_1136_pt1 | contig 15645 bp, 16 predicted proteins | sample Alteio_BWOrgHeat_60_FD_153249 | JGI IMG/M metagenome (GOLD analysis project Ga0206927, IMG submission 153249) | Enriched cells from forest soil in Barre Woods Harvard Forest LTER site, Petersham, Massachusetts, United States -... | ecosystem: Environmental > Terrestrial > Soil > Temperate forest >... | reverse complement strand
AGGCGATGTAGGGCGGGATAGAGCGAGCCTTGGGGAACTTGCACTACATCGCGAGAGACTTGCTGAAGGCGCTGCGCGATGGCGTAGCCGTGAATCGGGCCGAGGGCGGCGATTTTTAGAATCAGCAGGTCCAGAGTGCCTTGGGGGAGGTCGGATTTTGCGGTCATGCGGGATACCTCGCTGTTCTACATATTACTCGGGGAGGTGTAGAAGTGCAAGGTATTGTCGGCGGCCGAGCAGGAGGAGCGGGACTTTGACTGGTTCGGCGTGGACGAGCACGGCCGCGTCGGACATTTTACGACCGCTGGTTTCAAATTTCTTCCTAAGTCAGTCAGTGTTAGTGGGGAGGATTTAGAGCTGGTCATCGATTACTGTACGAACGTGCGCCAATTAGGGGAGCACATAGAATTGATCCCGATCAGGCGAGTGAGGTGAGCGGGTGGACAGGCGAAGATGCGGAGCACAAATATCTGCTCAGTTTCGTTTCAATGGCCGACAAGGGGCTTTACTCCTACGACATCGACACGTACATAGGGCCGGGGCTGGCTTACCATCGCGTCGCTGTTCCGCTTAACCGCATGGCTGTCGATGAACTCCCCGGTCACGTTCAGGCGATTGTTCGGTGGACCAAGTTGGGTCGCATCTCGTTCGAGCAGTCCTCGAGGATCGAATATGAGCCCACGCTCGATGCTTGAGGATGCGGGCTCGGTGGATCACGGGAGCGCCGTTTAGCGATGCGTGTTGGCAGGCAGAAGCGCCGCTTCCTCACGGTCGCGGCTCAGAGGGCGCACAGGCGGCAAGGTCCGCTGCAACTTTGGGAGCAGAGGAAGGCTTCGCGGCTTTCGGATTTGATGGAGCCAGGCTGCAGCCTGAAAATGCAGTCCCACAGGGGGCGGGGTTAAGCTTTCGAGATTTGGTGGAGGACGGCGGCGGTTTGGGTTGCGGTTTTCGCTTCCAGGGCTCGTCGTTCGAACAGGATTCCTGCCTTGTATTGCTCTTCCGAGGTTAGTTGGGGGAGATTGAAGTCCACGCTTAGGAGGATGGCGCGCACGGCGGCGGAGAGGAGTAGGACGGCTGCTCCCAGATCGGCGGCGGTTAGGCCGTGGATGAGACTCGCGGCTTCGGTGCAGAGGTTCACGCCGGAGGCGGCGGCTCGGGCGGCTCGCATGGGGACTTCGATGGCATTCAGCACGGCGGCGGGATTGCGGGTGCTCAGGTACTCGCGGACGGCGGCGATGTCGTCATCGGCTGCGAGCTTTAGCTGCTCGGCTGCGTGCCGGGCGGACTCGATCATGGCTTTCAGCTTCGGAAGATCGCCGGTGAAGCTTTTGCGCTTTCCGGTGATGGCGAGAACTTTGATGAGAAGGCTCAATCCTAGATTGGCCGTGACGGACGCGGCGGCTACGGCGGCGGGGGCGGGGGTGGTTCCGGCCAAGTCGTCGCAGAAGGAAGTCAGGGTCGTTGGCCAGATGGAGGGATTCATTAGGCGGCTCGATCGGCGGCGACTAGCCAGACGGCGCCGGGCAATTTCACTCCTGAGGTGGAGGCGTACGGGGTGAGGACTCGACGGATGGCATCGATGGCTGCTTCGCGAACATCATCGGATTGATCCGCCAGGGCGCGCTTGGCTGGTCCCATAGCGGATGCCTGGAACACGGCGTCTTCGAAAGTTCCTCCGGCGGAGAGGTCCATTTCGATGTCGAGCGGCGTGAAGGTTGGCGTGGTGAAGCCGGAGTCGGTCAGAATCCTGGTGACTCGGTCGGGATCGGCGAAGGAGAAAGGGCCGGGTTCTTCGGGGTGGGGCTTCGGAAGGCGGGGGGCGTGCTCATACACGGCGTGCAGGGGAATTTGGAGCCACGGGTTTTCGGCGATGGGTCGCCAGCAGGCGAAACGGAGGCGTCCGGCGGGGACCAGAGCTGTCCGCAGATTCGTGAATGCGGCCACAGGGTCGCCGAAGAACATGACGCCGAAGCGGGAGGTTATCAGCTCCGCGCCGAGGTCGTCCAGCTTGAGTTCCGCCGCGTCGCCGAGGAGGCAAGTGGTGTTCTCGAAGTCGCGCAGGCGTTCGGTCGCGAGTTGGAGCATGGGGCCGGAGACGTCGAGTCCGAGGACGCGGCCAGTTGGGCCAACGGCACGCGCGAGTTCGATGGTGGTGGCTCCGCAGCCGCAGCCGACGTCCAGCACGGTCGAGCCGGGGCGTGGGGCGGCGAAGGCGAGCAGCGCCTCGATCACCGGGGAGAGAGTGCGGTCGAGGCGATCCTGGTGGGCGACCCAGAATTCGCCATCGGTGCCGTTCCATCTCGCGCGCTGGTCTTCGTTAAATTGTGTGGGTGTCATGTGGGGACGCTTCCATTCTAGAAGCATCCAGACGGGTGGCCGAGTGACGTCCGGCGGCCATACACGGGCGGGCTGGCGCTTGGAAAACGGATCGAGACGTTGATTCGTTGGAGTTTACGCTTTGGACTGAGCCGTGCGCCTGGTCTGTGCGGAAGGAATTCAAATGATCAAGAAGTTGTTTATGTTGGGGTTGTTCGTGGGAGGATGCGCTTTTGCCGCCGATTTTAACATCGGGATCCGGATTGGTCCTCCGCCCGCGCCGCGTGTGGTTCGGGTTCAGCCCCGGAGTCCCGGTCCGGGTTACGTGTTTGTCGACGGCTACTGGTATCCCAATGGTTCAAAATATGCGTGGCACAACGGTTACTGGACTCGTCCCCCGTACGAAGGCGCCTCGTGGATTGGCCCGCGTCATGACGGCCAGCGGTACTTTGAAGGCCACTGGGAAGGTGGAAACCATGCTCCCATGGGTCACGATCATCGTTGGGATCGGGACAACAAGAATCGAGATTACGATCGGCACTAAGGGTGAAGTGTGGGTCGGCGGTGCCGCTCTGGGAGGACTGCTTTCAGAGCGGGCGTCGTGACTACGGTTGTCACCAGCGCCATGATTACCATCATGGAGAAGAGGGGCGGCGAGAGGATTCCGAGGTCCAGGCCCACGTTTAAGACGATCAGTTCCACCAGACCTCGGGTGTTGAGCAGGCATCCGAGGGCTAGGGAATTGCGCGTGTCGAAGCCGGAGATTTTGGCTCCCATGAATGCTCCGCCGACTTTTCCGGCAATCGCGAGGGAAATCACGAGTGCGGTCAGGCCGAGGTTTGTTCCTAGCGCTCCGATGTTGGTTCGAAGGCCGGTGTAGCTAAAGAATAAAGGCAGCAGCATGGTCATCGCGAGCGGTTCTACGCGGGCTGCGACGGTGTCTCTACTTGCGTTTCCGCGAGGCCAGACCACGCCCGCGAGGAAGGCTCCGAACAAGGCGTGGAATCCGGCGAGTTCAGTGAGCCAACTCGACAGGCAGACGAAGATCAGCATGGCCCACAGTTCGTCGGACGATTTGAAGCGCGTGGTGAGCCAGCGGAGTGCGGGGCGAACGAGCGCGAACATGACGGCGAGATAGATCGTCAGGATCACGAACGGTCGAAATGCCGAGGCTTCCGCGGACCGGGAGATGGCCACGATCCAGGCGAGGAAAGACCACGCGAGCGCGTCGTTGAAGGCGGCGCAGGCGATGGCGACATTTCCTAACGTCGTGGCGGTGAGATTCTGGTCGGTGAGGATTCGCGCGAGGACGGGAAAAGCCGTGATGCTCATCGAGACGGCGATGAGGAGAGTGAACGGAAGCATCGGCGCGGAGGGCGCCAGAACATGCAGAGGGCGCGCTAGCGCGAGGCCCAGGCCGAAGGGTACGACAATGCTGAGCAGACCGGCGAGACCGGCCGCCCGGCGAAGCGCGTAGACCTCGGACAAATCGAGATGAAGCCCCACCAGGAACATAAACAAGACCAGACCTATCTGGCTTAGCTCGTTTAGGACGGGTAGGCTCGCGGAGGGGAAAAGGCGCGCGTAGGAGATGGGCGCGATCCATCCGAAGAATGATGGTCCGAGCAGAAGTCCTGCGACGATTTCCCCGATGACAGAAGGCTGTCCGAGGTAGCCGGCGATTTGATGGAGGAGGCGGCAGACCGCGAGGATGATCGCGATTTGCAGCAGCAGGAGAGCGAGCGTCACTCTATTGAATGTAACGCCATGAACATATCTCCGCGGCTGGCCGGGGTTATGGAGCATTTCGGCGCTGCTTGGTATTATCTCCACACTGATGTTTCGTGTGCCCGGCGGGGCGGGGAAGATCCGCTGGTTGCTGGTCGCGCTGATGCTTCTGGCGGTCGCCGCAACCTACGCCAACCACTTTCACAACGCATTCCACTTCGACGATTTCCATACGATTGTCGATAATCCGGCGATCCAGAGCTGAAGAATGTCGCGAGCTTCTTCACGGATGCGACGACTTCCACGGTGCTTCCCGAGAATCGAGTGTGGCGGCCGCCGGTGACTCTATCGCTCGCGCTGGATTATTGGATCGGCGGCGGGCTGGATCCGGTGGCGTTTCACGCGTCCACTTTCTGCTGGTATCTGCTGCTGATCGTGCTGATGTTTCTGCTGGTGGAGCGTTTGTTCCCGGCGAATCATTCGCTGCTGGCGCTGCTGGCGGCGGCTCTGTTCGGGTTGCATCCGCGAGCGCGGAAACGGTCAACTACATTTATCAGAGAGGCGATTTGTACTCGGCGCTCGGCGTGGTGGCGGCGCCGTATCTTTATGTGGCTCAGCCAGCTTGGCGGAGGTTCGGCGGATACCTGGTTGTGCTCGCGGCGGCGGAACTGGCGAAGCAGCCGGCGGTGGTGTTTCCGGCACTGCTCTTCGTCTACGTGTACCTGTTCGAGCAAAGGCCGTTTGAGCGCGGCAGCTTCGGCGTTGCGCTTCGCGCGCAGTTCCGTCGGCGATCGTGACCGCGGTTTTCGTGGTGCTCACGATTGCGATGACGCCGTCGAGTTATACTCCTTCGATCTTCTCCGCGACGGCGTATCGCATTACGCAGCCGTATGTGGCGCTGCGCTACTTCCGCAGCTTCTTTCTTCCCGTTCACCTGATTGCGGATTCGGATCTGGCACCGTTGACTTCCGCGATGTCGCTGGAGGGCGTCGCGGGCTTTGCGTTTCGGGTGGCGATGCTGGTTGCGATCTGGTGGTGTGCGCATCGCGTCGAGACTCGGCCGGTGGCGTTCGGACTGGCTTGGTTTTTGCTCGCGCGGGGGCCTACGTCATGGTTCGTTCTGGCGGAGGTGGAGAACGATCACCGGATGTTCTTCGCGTTCGTGGGGCTTTCGATCAGCGTGGTTTGGACTGCGGGGCTCCTGTGGCGGTGGTTTGCGATGCGGATTCCGCAGGCGGTTGCGGTGGCGGGAGCACTGGTGGTGCTGGCGGTGTCGGGCTATGGGGCGCATCAACGCAATCGAGTGTGGAGAGATGAAGCGTCGCTGTGGCGCGACGTGACGATCAAGAGTCCGCACAATGGGCGCGGGCTGATGAATTACGGGTTGACGCGAATGGGGCGGGGAAGTTATCCCGAGGCTCTGGATTATTTCACGCGGGCTCTGCAATACACGCCGAACTACAGCACGCTCGAAACAACTTGGGGATCGTAAACGGGGCGATGGGTCGCGAGGCGGAGGCGGAACTGCACTTCCAGCGTGCGATGTCGCTGGCGCCAGGGGATGCGCAGCCGTATTCCTACTACGCCCGGTGGTTGAAGGAGAAGGGTGGCAATGCAGAGGCTCTGATCCGGGTGAAGACGGCGCTGAAACTGAATCCGTCGCAACGTGATGCGCAGGCGCTGGCGCGGAGTCTTCAGGAATCGACGGCAGAGAGTTATCTCGACTTATCGTTGCGGTATCACCAGGAGCGGCGTTTCGAAGACTCCATTCGCGCGGCTCGCGAGGCGCTGAAACTGAAGCCGATTACGCGGAGGCGTACAACAATATGGCATTTGAGGATCTGCATCAATGGGACGACGCTATTCAAGCGGCCAAGTCAGGCGCTGCGGATCAATCCGGCGTTCACTCTGGCGAAGAACAATCTGGCATATTCGGCGGCTCAGAAGGATCGGGAATGAACTCCGTTCCGAGGTGGGCTTGGGCGGAATGGCGGTGCTTCTTCTGGCGTATCCGGCGGTTCGGTTGTTGTCGGGGTATCGCGATGCGGTGTTGCCCGCTTCTCCGGCAGCGGAAGCGGGTTTGCTGCAAGCTTCGTTCGAGCTGTATCAGGCGGGCCGCTTTCAAGAATCGATCGCGGCGGAGCGTGGTTGGGAGATTACAAGATTTTCGGTTCGCCGGGCGTGAACGATATCACCACTTCCGACGTGGTCCTACAAGCGCTGGAAGCGGTGTTCAACGACGGCATGGACGTAGCATTGCTATCGGCCGGAGATCTGGGGGCAGCCTGGGGTCCCACGGATTCAGGCGCGACGTGCGGGCTCGCCTCCGGCACGGCTTGCGATCCGCTGGTAGGGGCAGTGGCCACTGCGTCGTTGGCAGGCATGACGATTGTGCTGCCGGCCGGGAAAGACGGTGGGTCGGGCTCCAATACCATCAATACACCGGGCGATTACGCCAGCGCGATCACGGTCGGTTCTACCACCAAAGTGCATATCCTGGCGTCCACGCTGACCACGGCAACCGGCGACAGGCTGCAAGCGAGGCTCGGCGACGGGCCGCAACCAAGTGGCCCAGTCTCCGTGCCGCTCTATTCCGTGTCTTCCATCGACGCAACGGAACACGGCTGCCTGGGATACCCCGCGGGGGCTCTGAGCGGGAAAATCGCCTTGATCGCCGTGGGGCAGTGCGCGTTCGCCATCAAGGTTTTGAATGCTCAAGCGGCGGGCGCGGCGGCTGTCGTGAGCTTCAATCCCTCGGACGGCGCGGGTCTGTTTCCGCCCACAGGGCTGAGCGACATCGCGATTCCTTCGGCGCTGGTTTCGTACGCGTCCGGCGCATTCTTGAAAACATATCTCGCGGCGCACCCGGGTGCGGTTGTTACGCTCGACCCGGGCACTGCGGAAGCTATTCCGGCGACGGCGGACACGGTGTCTTCCTTTTCCTCGCGCGGGCCGAACGACTTATATAGTGCTTCGCGCTACATCGGGGTTGACGGCACCAGTTTTGCAGCGGCCCTCGCCGCGGGCGGCGCCGCATTGGTGAGGCAGGCGGATCCGGGATATAGCAGCGGGCAAATCAAATCCGCGTTGACCCATACTGCCGCTTCCGGCATTACGGATTTCGACGCGAACGGCGATCCGTTTCGCGCGCGTTCGATCGCGGTGGGTGGAGGAAAGCTGAACGTCGGGTCGGCTGTGGCATCCACTCTGACCATGGTGCCCGCGACAGTCTCCTTCTTAGCCGTGAACAGCATGATGTTAGCCGACGGAGTCCTGGCCACCAGAAGCGTGGTGATCACGAATACCGGCTCAACGTCCGCGACTCTCCAGTTGACGGTGCAGCAGCGCGATCCGGATGGGAAAGCGTCCGTGTCGGTGAATCCGGCGACTCTGCCGCTCACTGCGGGACAATCGGCCAGCGTGACGCTGACGTTGAGCGGCCAGCCGTTGCCGGGAATCTACGAAGGCAGGATTGCCATTGCGGGAGGCGCAGTTCCGGTGCAGATTCCCTAGCTGTATCTGATGGGCGATGGCGCGCCGTTCCATCAAATTCCCATGGTGGGCCAAAACTTTGTGACCGAAGCGGGAACCGCTGTGGATCTTGCGCTTCGCATCGTGGACCGGTTCGGTGTGGCGGTTGGGAACATCCCTGTCCGTTTTGCGCCGTCCGCGGCGGTGTATGCCGCTACTCTGGCCACGGATTCTTTGGGGATCGCGGAAGGGTACCTGAGCGCGACATCTTTGTTGGGCGATCAAATCTTCACCGCAGACCGGCTCGCGAATTCGGGGAGAAACGAATTCGATGGACGGACGAGGACGCCTCCGCAAATCGGCGTGAACGGAGTTGTGGATGCGGCGAGTTTCCAGGTGCCGGGCGGCTTCGCTCCGGGCTCCTACATCTCGATTTTCGGCACGGGACTCAGCGAGAGTTCCTCGGTGGTGCATACGCCGTACCTGCCGCTTTCCCTGGCCGGAGTGGGTCTGAGCTTTGACGTTCCCTCGGCGAACGTACACGTTCCTGGACGGCTGTATTTTGTGAGCGCCGGACAGATCAGCGTCCAAGTTCCGTGGGAACTCGCCGGAACTGTGAGCGCGGTCCTGAAGGTTACGCTTGGCAATTCCGCCAGCAGAAACGTGCGCGCCGACGATCCTCTTTTGGGAACCTACCAGACGCAAACGTTTCCAGTTAAAATCGGCCCCTATTCGCCGGCATTCTTCGAGTCCTTCGATTCCCCGAGCGGCAAGAGCGTGGCGACGGCTCTTTGTGAATGGACTGGGAGCTGTCGCGGCGGGGAGGCAGCCCGCTTCCGGAGAAGTATCCACCGCCACATTGCCTCTGGCGACAACCATGGCGACTCCATCGGTTGTCATCGGCGGCCGAACTGCATCGGTTCAATTCAGCGGCCCTGCGCTGGGGCTGGTTGGACTCTATCAGGTCAACGTGGCGCCGTCGTCTCTTGGAATTGGACTTCAGTCTATGACTCTCTCCAGCGGCGGCAGTAAAGCAAAACAGACTTTCGTCGTGGTTCAATAGCTGGCGCACTGCCCACCGTGCCATCCAAGCGGTGGCATTATGGCAACCCTTGGTCCGCTTGCAGAGTCGCGCAAATCTTAAGTGGCTTGCGGTATCTTAGGGTAGTTTTTTAGGAGGAGAAATCAAATTGACTTCGCTCCGGCTTTTGAGAAGAGGGATCGGAATCTTAATCGTCTTGTGTGCGGTTGCCCTGTATGTAAGCAAACCCGTGCACGCCCAGACGACGATTCAACCGATCTCCATCATATGCACCGGCACCGGCCAGGCGTGCACCCCGTCCTATTCGACGGTGGTCAACGTTCTCCAGGCCGGCACGATGATCCTGAACTACACGGCGCCGCAGAACCAGTGCGCTGCCTGGCGTGTCCATTTCTACATTGACGGCGTGGTGCAGGGCGTCTCCGGAGTCCTTCAGAGTCCCGCGCTGAGCTCCGGTCCCATCTCGATTGCTAACCTCTCCGCCGGGAATCATACGGTCGCGCTCCAGGCCGAGGGAGTGCTGGGAGGATGCGACACGGGAACGCTCATCGCATGGAGCGGGACTCTTACGATTCAATTGCCGAGCGCGCAGACGGGGCCGCCGCCCTTCCTGACGAGCCTGGTTCCGAGTTCGACCCCACCGGGAGGGCCGGGTTTCTCGCTGACGGTGAATGGATCTGCTTTTCTTCCCGGAGCGGGGGTTCAGTGGAACGGGTTGTCCTTGATTACCTCGTTCTTAAGCTCGACCCAGTTGAGTGCCGCGGTGCCCGCGGCGCTGATCACGAACCCCGGCTCGGCGAATATCACGGTGGTGAATGCTGTTGGTGCGCCGACGTCAAATCCTGTTGCGTTCCTGATTGGGCAGCCTCTGACGCCCCTCATTACAGGCGTGGTAAATGCGTATTCGTTTGGCCCGCAAATTTGTCCAGGCGCGATGGCGTTCGTGAATGGAAGCGGTTTGGGCGCGAATCCCATCCTGCCGCCTCCCGCTCCCTCGGGCATTACCGTTACGGTGGGCGGCAAGCCAGGCTTCGTGGTCGGTGGGAGCGCCAGTCAACTCCTTCTACAGATACCGTTCGAAGCCACGCCGGGTGCGAGCACGATCACGGTTGCGTTCAACGGCACCACGTCGGCCCCGTTCAACATCGCGCTGAGTAAGTTCTGCCCATCGTTGCAGACGGTCAACTCGGGTGGCACGGGGACGGTAAACTCCTTCGACCTGACCACGCCCCCCGGTCCAGGCCCCATGCTTCCCTCGATTAAACCCGGCGACACGCTCACACTTTATGCGACGGGTCTGGGAGCCACGAATCCACCTACGGCCACCGGACAAACGGGCGTCATGAATCCGACGGCCACGCCGGTTTCGATCAGCATCGGTGGAACGGCTGTTCCGGCCGGGAACATTCTTTATGCGGGGACGGCGTCGGGGCCTCCGGGACTTTATCTCGTCAATGTGAAGCTGCCCGGCAATTTCCAGGGAACGCAGTCGATTGTGCTCACGGTGGGGGACGCGAGCAGTCAGAACGGCGTCACGCTGCCTCTTGCGGGGATTGATTCCGTGGTCAGCAACGCGTCGTTCGGATCGGCGGGGACGGCGGCTCCGGGATCGATCGTTACGGTGTTCGCGAATGGATTGGGTCAGACGGACCAGATTACCGGTTTTCCTGCCAGCAGCTTTCAAGGCGTTCAGGTGGCGTTCAACGGCACGGCGGCTCCGCTGTTCCACTTGGTTACGTCGGTTTCCCCCCAACAGATCGATCTGCTGGTGCCACAGGAGTTGCCGACGTCGGGGACGGTGAATGTGCAGTTATCGACACCCAACGGAGTGAATCCGAACTACGTCCTGAATATGGCGCCCGCGGTGCCGGGGCTTTACCGGATCATCGATCCGTCCAATAAGACCCGGTCGAATGTGATTGCGCAATTTGCGAATACGGCGTGGCTTGCGTTGCCGGCATCGACCACGGCGGCGCTCAAGCTTCCGGCTTGTACCCCGGCGCAGAATCCTCTGTCGGTGTGCGGCGGGCCTGCGGATATCGGCGATTACCTGGTGATTTACGCGACGGGGCTGGGGTTGACGACGCCGAACGGCAATTCGAATGCGAAGCCTCTGGCGACGGGAGCGATTCCGCCCGCGGATGGCAGCGTGCTGTACGAGACTCCGGTCAAGCCGGTGGTGACGCTCGGCGGAGTTCCTGCGACGGTGCTGTACTCGGGGCTGGCTCCGGGATTTCCAGGCGAGTATCAGGTGGATGTGCAGGTGCCGGGCGGGGTGGCCAATGGGGACGATATTCCCCTCGTAATTACGATGGCGGGGCTCAGTGACTCGGCGACAATTTCTATTCAGCCGCGGTATGGGTTGCCGGCGCGGTGATCGGGGGTCGAAGCGACTGCCCCACTTTAGAGACGTCCCGGGAAATCGAGGGACGGATCGCATGCTTTCCCATCGCGGTTCACAGTGGGGGTGGGTGACGCGGCCCCGGAACACGACACCTTTTGCGCCACTTTGATAATGTCCCCTTGAGACCTCGATAGAAATGTGTCCTGACGATGACCTTTTTATAGGAGGTCGAGTGGGGAGGACGGCATTGAGCAAGAGAGAGTTGCAGCGTGGCGGAGTGTTGGCGCGGGTGAAGTCTGGCGAGCTGCGGCTGATGGATGCGGCGTTGCTGATGAGGTTGAGCTACCGGCAGGCCAAACGCTGGTGGAAGCGTTACCAAGTGGGCTGCGCGGCGAGCCTTAAACACGCCAATGCGGGGCGAAAATCCGACCGTGCGTGGGCGCCGAAACAACGCAAGAGATCCTGCGCAAGGTGCAGGAAAAATAGGGCGGCTTCGGGCCGACCTTGGCTGCGGAGCCTCTGGCGAGCGAAGACCAGTTGCAGATCCATGCGGAAACACTCAGCCGCTGGATGCTGGTCGAGGGCTATGGAAGAAGGCGCGCACAGTTGGACGGCAGCTTTCATGACGGGTATCAGTGCCGCGCGGGGAAAAGCTTGCCTGATGAACATGGTCGACGACGCGACGTCAACGGGGGAAGCGCACCTGGGCGATGAGGAAACCATCTGGGCGGCCGGGCGCGTACTCAGACAGTGGATCGGCAAGTATGGTGTGCTGCTGCGCGAGCCCACCGAAAGAGAACTGCTGCACGGAAAGGGTTCCGGTCACGCAGTTCGGGCGCATGTGCCAGATCGGCTGATCAAGAAGATGGGTTGCAAGAAGATCCGCGCGCACGAGGCGGCCAATGAGTTCTGCAGCAGCAGTATCTGGCGGATCACAATGCGCGGTTTGCGCGCGAGCCAGCCGAGCCGCAGGATGATCACCGTAAGGCACCTCCGGCACGGGAGCTTCGAACAAGTGTTTTGCCTGGAGACCGAGCCCAGCATTTCTAATGACTGGGTGGTGCGCTATGAGAATCGCCATTTCCAACTGGAGCGGACCGGCGACTATCCGCTGCGGCAAGCCCTATCCGCTGCGGCAAGCCAAGGTGACGGTGTGCGAATGGGAGGATGGGCGGATCGAGATTCGCTATAAGAGCAATGCGCGGCCGCATCGGGAATCGCTGCGCTCCGCTCGGCGGCGGCCCGCATCAGGGCAAGCACCTGATTGCAAAGGAAGAGAAGGGGACACTTCTAACCAGGGAAACCAGGGACATTTCTAAAGTGGTTGACACCCGGAGCACGACACATTGACTCGTGCCTTGTCGGGATTTAAGATGGTTTCGTAATGTTCTTCTCCGTTATCTAGGTTGGACTTATCAGCGAGGGGCTCCGTCCACTCAGCAGGTCCAGTTCTGGAAACAAGAGGAGAAGTTCATGTCTTGGTCTGAACGTTCCGTTCGGTATCACAAGCAACAAACTGATTGCGCGATCCATCACGCCTATGCCCGGCTGGAAGGCGATGCGGCAGCGGCGGGCACGTTTCACGAACTGCTGCTCTGCGTTCGGGATCGGGCGGTTGGTTTGTTGGAAGCGCCCGTTCTTACGGGGAACCACCCCGGCGTCGAAGCGCTGATTCACCTGGCTCGATTCGGAAGCGCGCATATACGGCCAATGGGGGACTGGGCGGGTAGCGTTTCATCCTGGAGGCCGGCGGTGGCATCGCTGGCGCACTACTTAATTTGCAAGTATCACGTTCCTGCGTTTCTCGCTTCGTCGTGGTATGCGGCGCAGGATGCTTTCGCGGACACGACGCGCGGATGGTTTGTCGCGCATGCGGGTGGCGCGAGCTTTCGATCGCTGGAGCTGCCGATTGCCATGACTCGGAAGATGGAACATATTTTCCTTGCGTCGTTCGATCATCTGAGCATTGAACACGCCATGCGTCGCGCGGAACTGCTCGCACTGGACGTGCCTGCGGAATTCGTGCAGGCGATCTTATCCAGCCGTTTGGCGACGGATTTGAGCCATGGCGTGTTCTGGCGGACGGTCTGGTTTTTCCTGATTGCGAACGCTGGCGCGATTGATCCAGCCCAGATCGGCCCGATGATTGACTTTATCCAGGCCATTCGGCACCAAAGGGTGATGGTAGAGACGGCGGACGGGAGTGTGGAGATGGATCCGCCTCAGCCGGCGTTTTCCGTCAAAGGGCGAACTGCACAATCGATGCTACGTCTGATCCAGAACTGGCATCGGAGCTTGGGCGTGGGTGGGCCCGGGATTAGTTGGACGCCGTCGACGCTGCGGCCGATGCTCTTGGAAGAACCGAGTCCGGATCCGTCCATTCCGCCGAAACGGTGGCAGATGATGGAACTTACGAACAGCGCACAACTCCAGGCGGAAGGCGTGGCTCTGCATCATTGCGTCGCGAGCTATGCCGTGCAATGTCGCTGGGGGACGTCCCGAATCTGGTCACTGCGGTGCGGGCGGGGTGAAAAGGTGCACCACGTGCTTACCATCGAGATCGATCCGAAAAGGCGGGCGATTGTCCAGGTCCGGGGCAGGGCAAATCGTGGGGCTTCGGGGAAGCCGCTGCGGCTACTGCAAGATTGGGCAGGCCGGGAGAGACTCCAACTGGCTCTCTGATCGGAATACCGTAAGGTGAATGGTAACTTCTTGTTAACAACTATCGCCAGTTCTTGTATTGGGGCTGCCGCGTGGACAACCTTCCCGTGCTACACCGTCCGAGGAGGACCAGCGAGTGTCGCTCCAGAGTTGGCGCGTGTGGCTACCGTTTCCCCTCGCTTTGTGATACAAAATATAGGGACTCCTCTGATTTACGTGCGGCAAGTGGTTGATCGACTTATGGGTTGCAAACTATGAAGCGTTTTGGCTATGTCAGTGTTTTCTTGGTTTTGAGCGCCGCCGGCTTGGCGCTCCTTCAGACGGGGGCGGTAGGGCAGACTTCTGCCTCGAAAGCCGCCGTGCCAGATTCGCATGCCGCGCTCATAGAAACCTACTGCGTGGACTGCCACAATAAGACTATGAAAACCGGCGGTGTGATGTTCGACACGCTGGACATCAAGCACCCGGCGGCGAACGCGGAGATCTGGGAGAAGGCGCTGCACAAATTGCGCGGCCGATTAATGCCGCCTCCCGGCAATCCGCAGCCGTCACAGGCGGAAATTGACGCCTTCAGTACTTGGATGGAAGCCACGTTGGATGCGGCTCCCGCTCCGGTCACTGCGGGGCACGTGCCGGTGGAACGTCTGAATCGCACCGAGTATGTGGCGTCCGTCAAGGAACTGCTGGGCGTGGATGTGAACGAGAAGGACATCCTGCCGCAGGACGTTCAGGTGGAAGGCTTCGATAATATCGCCTCCGTCCTGAGCACGTCTCCGGCGTTCCTCGACCAATACCTCGATGCGGCGCGACGCGTTGCAAAGCGCGCGGTCGGCGACATGGCGCCGCCGATCTCGAGCACTGTTTTTCAGACCGAAGGCAACCAGGATCCGGCCCTTCCGATGCCTCCCGGAATGCGCGGCGCGATGAAGTTTGAACATTCCTTCCCGGCCGACGGTGAGTATCGCTTCAGTTTCTTCGACTTGGACATCGGTTTGTATAACTCGCAAATGCAGAACATGACGACCTTGGTTTTGATGGTCGACGACAAGGTCGTGTTCAAGGGAAATATTGGAGGCGCGGAGGATCTGCGGCTCGCCAACGTGAAGGGTACGGATGGATGGCAGCAGATTTTGGATCGGTTCCAGAAGATCCCGGTGAAGCTGCTGGCTGGCAAGCATGAGATTATCGCCGGCTACATCGATCGCTCCCATGTGCAGTCCGACGACAACGTCGGTGGCGGAGGCGGTGGCGGCGGAGGTCGGGGCGCGGCTCCCATGTCGACGTTCCGGCGCGCAATCGATGTCCTGGAGATTAAGGGTCCCTTCAAGCCGACCGGCATCTCCATCAGCACTACCCGCCCGCTGATTTTCATTTGCGATCCCGCAAAGACTGGCGAAGCTCCTTGCGCCAAGCAGATCGCCGAGAATCTGGCGCATCGCGCGTACCGCCGGCCGGTGGCGGAAGCCGACGTTACCCGCCTGATGAACTTCTACAACGAAGGGCGTCTGGAGAATGGCACCTTCGATCAGGGCATTACGGAGGTGGTGGCGGCGGTTCTGGCGAGTCCCGATTTTCTGCTCCGCGTCCAAACCGTCAACGGATCTTTCGTAATCGAGCAGCGCCTGCGTGTCTGGGTGGAGTGCCGCACCAACAATCAAGCCGGCAAATTTAGTGGAGGCGGCTGCTCCGCTCACGTCGACGTGCTCCGCGCCCCGCAAGGGAAACTCGACGCGCTGGTCGCCCTAGTCGACGCCCACGACCTCACCAAACCGGTCAACGATCCGCAATGGCTGGCAGCCTACATGCAGCGCCAGCAGCGCGAAGGCGCGAATCGGATCGCGGCCTTGCGAGAAACCGAAGCCCGCCAGAGCGCCGTGCTGCGCGCCCAGTTCGAGCAGATTCAGGAGACGATGGCTCGCAATCACGCCGCGTTCATGGCCCAGCAGGAATCGCAGTTCCACAGCGCCATGAATAACGCCAACAACGCCATGAACGCCCGCACCACTGCCGCGTCGGACTGGGTGGATTATGTGCTCGACCAGCAGACCGTGACCGGCTCAGGCGGCACAGTGAAGGTCTCCAG
>Ga0206927_1135_pt1 | contig 15747 bp, 16 predicted proteins | sample Alteio_BWOrgHeat_60_FD_153249 | JGI IMG/M metagenome (GOLD analysis project Ga0206927, IMG submission 153249) | Enriched cells from forest soil in Barre Woods Harvard Forest LTER site, Petersham, Massachusetts, United States -... | ecosystem: Environmental > Terrestrial > Soil > Temperate forest >... | reverse complement strand
GTTACAGGGTGAAACTGAATATCTTTCATGATAGCTTTATATTCTTTTCCGTCAATGGTTAAATCAACAGTTTTAGCATGAGGCGTATAAACCAAATACTTGAAAGCTAATTCAGGAGCGGCAAAGTGAACAACTTCTTCTCCACCATATAAAACACATGGAATATTACCTGCACTACGAACGTGCTTTGCCTGATTTTTTTTGTCGGTTCCTCTTACAGAACCACTGATTGCAATTGATTTCATTTTATTTTTGTTATTAAATTATTTTATAAATAAGGGGCTTATCGATTCATAAGTATAAACCCTGCGGATGACTTTTGCGAACAATGATGATGTTGACAACACCTTTATTTTCGGAGTTTCTTTTTGTAATTGGATGGTATCACAAACAACTAATTCAGTAAGTTGCGAGCTTTCAACAGTTTCATAAGCTTTGCCTGATAATACTGCATGGGTACACATTGCTCTCACGCTATTTGCTCCTTTTTCCATCAGCAAAGCAGCCGATTTAGTAAGCGTTCCGGCGGTATCAACCAAATCATCTATCAAAACTATGTCTCGTCCTTTTACTTCACCAATCACCGACATGCTTTCTATTTCATTGGCTCTTTTTCGTTGTTTATCGCACACCACAATCTCGGCATTAAAATATTTAGCATACATCCTTGCCCTTGGAGTTCCACCCATATCAGGGGCAGCAATAGTGAGGTTTGGAATATTTAAACTCTCGATATAAGGGATAAATATTGATGAAGCATCCAAGTGATCAACAGGAATATCAAAGAACCCCTGAATCTGCGCTGCATGTAAATCCATTGTAATGATTCGAGTAACTCCCGCAGCATTCAAAAGATTGGCAACCAATTTAGCTCCCAATGAAACTCTTGGCTTATCTTTTCTATCCTGACGGGCATATCCAAAATAAGGAATCACAGCGGTGATATAATGCGCCGAAGCCCGTTTTGCGGCATCAATCATCAATAATAATTCAAAAAGATTATCGGTAGGAGCATTGGTAGATTGAATAAAAAACACATCGCAACCACGAACCGTTTCATCCAAAGAAGGCTGAATTTCGCCATCGCTGAACCTTGCAAAAGCTACTTCCCCAAGCGGCAAACCATAATCCATAGCAATTTTCTCTGCCAAATGCTTGGAAGTGGTTCCTGATAATAATTTTACTAAACGTGCCATGATTTATGCCTTATATTTTTAATTTGGGGGTGCAAAGGTAAAAAAGTTTTAGACGATAGCAAACAGTTATTTGCTTTTGAGGGCTGAAATGAGATTAAATTTAATGGTTTTGATTGGATTTGATAGTTTATAAACGAAAAAAGCGGCATCACTTAAGTTATGTTTAATCTGTTGGAACTTATAGTTGATTTTCTAAAAGTTTCAGTTGATCTACCGGAAGTTATAAAATGAGCTAAATCTCTAATCACTCACTCCACCACAAACCACTCATTCAACAAATTCTTCTTATTATAAAGCATAGGTTTGCCGGTTTTATAATCGAGAACCTGTTTCCCTGCTGCCTGCGCAATTGCTTGTCCGGCGGCGGTATCCCATTCCATAGTGGGCGCAAGGCGAGGATAAACATCGGCAGCTCCTTCGGCTACCAAACATAATTTGAGCGAACTACCCGAGGATTTAATATCCACTATCTTATGTATTTCTTTCTTTTGGTTGATAAAAGCTTCGGTTTCGGGAGTGTTATGCGAACGACTCGCCACCACAGTAAACTCTCTGTCGCCCTTTGGATAGGGGAGTTTGGTGGATTGAGAAATGATAGTTTCAAGATTATTCAGGTCAGATGTTTTGACATTATGAAGGATATAAGCCCCAATCTCCTGCGTCCCGAAATATAAAACGTCAGTTGCCGGAGCAAAAATAACCCCAAGCACCGGATTCTGCCCGTCAACAAAGGCGATATTCACCGTGAATTCGCCATTTCTCTTGATGAATTCCTTAGTGCCATCCAAGGGATCAACCAGCCAAAACTGCTTCCAGTTCTTGCGGTCTTCGTAAGGAATAGATTTTCCTTCTTCGCTAAGGATGGGGTACGATAAATTGGTAAGATGGCTGTTGATAACCTCGTTAGAACGAGTATCAGCAAGGGTCAGCGGACTTTTATCTTCCTTATTTACATACGTGAAATCGGTATCATAAACCTTCATAATAGCATCACCCGCCTCAATGGAAGCTTTGATTGCTATTGCTAAAAGTTCATTCAGATTATTCATGGCTTATGCCACTATTTCAGCTTTCCCGGTAGCCCATGCGATAAGAATATCAGCAACTTCAGGACGAGAAAACTCAACCGGAGGGCGCTGACTTGCCTGTAACATATCACGAACCTTCGTTCCGCTAAGCATCACATGATGCTCGGAAGTATGAGGACAGGTTTTGGTAGATGCCATGTTTCCGCAAGCCTTGCAATAGAAAGTATGCTCAAACTTAAGAGGCACAATGCCTAATTTATCAGCAACCGTATCAACTAATTCCTGCGCTTCATAAGTTCCATAATAATTCCCGACACCCGCATGGTCTCTGCCGATAATCAAATGCGTGCAACCGTAATTCTTTCGGATAATCATGTGCATGATAGCTTCCTTAGGACCTGCATATCGCATGGCAGCAGGCAACACACCGAGGGTTGTGTGTTTCAGATTGAAATAATTATCCATCAAAACCTGGTAACATTTCATACGAGTCATCGCAGGTACATCATCAGATTTCGTTTCGCCAACCAATGGATGAATGAACAAGCCATCAACAGATTCCAATGCACATTTCAAAAGATATTCATGTGCACGATGGATAGGATTACGAGTTTGGAAAGCCACAACGGTCTTCCAACCTCTCTTCTCAAATTCAGCGCGAGACATCGAAGGGTCCAATTTATAATTCTCCTGAACATCCTCACCCACCGGGCGATTCAGTAATTCAATATCTCCACCGATAAAACTATTTCCACCATCCAAAACAACTTTAACACCCGGATGAGCGGCATCATTAGTCTTATAAACTTTGGTAGTATAATTATCTAAATCCAATTCAAACTTCTCACTAACATTCATGATGGCAATGACGGTATTATTTTTATCCGTCAAAGCGATTTCCTGACCAACCGCAATCTTATCATCCTTCACAGGCAATAAAATCGGAATAGACCAAACCAATCCATTGGTCAATTCCATCTTATTGATAACCGATTCAGCATCCGCCTTGCCCATAAATCCTTTCAACGGACTGAAGCCGCCGATAGCAATCATCAACAAATCCGATGTATATCTATCTTCAACCTGCAACTTGTACAAACCCTCTACTTTAGACTCTAATGCAGCTTTTTTATCTCCTTCGGCAATTCTATTTATCAGAACGCCACCATGTGGTTTTATCATTTTATTTATTATTTAATATTATTGTTGAATATAATTATTGTCAATCAGATAATCAATAACCTGTTGGGCACTTTTTTCTAATGTAAGGTCACCAGTTTTAACAATTATCTCCGGATTAACAGGCGCTTCATAAGGATCAGAAACACCTGTAAAGTTCTTGATAATCCCGGCACGCGCTTTCTGATATAACCCTTTCACATCTCGTTTCTCACAAGTCTCAATAGGGCAATCCAAGAGGATTTCGATGAACTCACCATCCTCCATAATTGAACGAACCATGTTTCTATCCGCAGTATAAGGAGAGATGAAAGCCGTTGAAACAATTACTCCTGCATCAACAAACAACTTAGCCACTTCACCTATTCTACGGATGTTCTCCGTGCGATCTTCTGCTGTAAACCCTAATCCCTTATTCAGCCCCATACGAATATTATCTCCATCGAGGACATAAGTATGCAGCCCCATTTCAAATAATTTTTCCTCTACTTTATTAGCCAATGTAGATTTCCCTGAACCCGATAATCCTGTGTACCAAAGGATAGCCGATTTGTTCTCATTTAATGTCTGACGGTCTTTCTTGGTGATCGTTGCTGCATGTGGTACTATAAATTTTTGATGTTCCATATATAGTTTTATATTATTTTTGATTTAATGTTAATGTTTTAGGGGCGCAAATTTAGTAAAATTGTACGAGGTGGGAAACAAGATGTGCAATTATATCTCAGTATTTGATAGAAAATATAACGGAACGTGCCATTAATAAAGGTGATAAATGATACTTATTAATGTCACAACGCCAATCATATATAATAGTGTCAAACCGAAGCCTACTTTTATATAATCCACGAATTTGTATCCGCCGGGACCATATACCATAAGGTTAGTTTGGTATCCGAATGGAGTCATGAATTCTGCGCATCCTGCAAGGGCGACACAGAGAATAAATGGGGTTGGATCGGTTAACCCAAGTTTGGTCATCGTTGCCATTGCGATGGGGAAGGTAATCGCAACCGCCGTTTTATTTGTGGCAAACATTGCCAGAATATTCGTCATGAGGTATATTCCAAACAATATCGCAATATTACTATGAAGCCCTTCCAGTCCACCTATCAGCCATCCTGCAAACAACTCATCGGCTTTGGAATTGTGAATTGCTTTACCTATTGCCAGTGACATTGCAAGGATAAGGAACAACTCCAGGTCTGCGCTGCGCCTTATTTCACTGAAATTTACAATCTTAAGAGGCACACACATACATAGAACTACCACTAATCCTATCAATAATATGCCAGGCATCACATCAAATGCAGAAAGCACAAATGATGCGATTATTCCTCCAATTAATAATGCAACTTTCAATTTATTATAGTTCTTTATTTCTTTCCCATCTGAGATAAAATAAAAATCATTGCTCGCATCTGCTATTCCTTTGAAGTCAGTACCGGCAAGGATAAGCAAAAGGTCACCAGGTCGTAAATCCACTTCACCAATTTTGCCAGTCATGCGTTCTCCATCTCTGTTTACAGCAATAATTGCAGCATCATATTTCCCACGAAAATTCGCTTCCCGTATCTTTACTCCTGCCAATCGTGAACGATTCGAAAGAACCACTTCTTTCACTTCCATAAATTCCCGCTGAGGCATATCTGAATACTTCGGAAGGGTTAAGTCCTTAGGGTTTTTCATCAAATCGATGATGGTATCGGTTTCCCCGGCAAAGATTAAGATGTCATTTTCTTCAATTATTTCTTCGGGAGAAACCGGAGAAAGTGTTTCATCATGCCGAAGGATTTCTATAAGAAACAAACCTCTTAGATTTCTAAGATTTGCTTCATCAATATTTTTTCCGATGTATGAAGAACCCACAGGAACAAAGGTCTCCACCATATATTCCCGGGTATTTTCTTTAAATTCTGATAAGGGATCTTGTCGTGATGGTAATAATTTACTGCCAATATATAACAGGTATAATATACCAATGATTGCCAATGGAAAAGCGATGGGCGTAAATGAAAAGATGGACAATCCGCCTGGATGCATAGCTTTAAAATCTGCTAAAACTTTAAAGTTTTTACAATTTGTGTTATCAATCGCTAATCCATTTACAAACATATTTGTTGATGTGCCAATCAGTGTTACAGCACCGCCCAGCATGGTTGCATAAGAGAGCGGCAGCATTACCTTAGATGGAGAAATTCCCTTTTTCTTCGCCCACCCATATACGTGAGGCATGGCAATGGCAACAACAGGAGTATTATGAAACCAGGGAGCAAGATTCGAGACAGTAAACATCATCCTCGCCATGAATTGCCGATAGGTCAATCTTCGATGGAACAGCCTGCCGATAATGGCATCCAGGGCATTTGTCTTTTTTATTACATCGCTCAACATCAGCAATAAAAGTATGATGATTAATTGTTCATTTGCCAATCCTCCAAGTACATCATCTACAGAAATTATCTTAAATAAAAACAAAGCAATGATGGCTAAAAGGAAGGTGAGTAGCGGGCGAAACAACTCTTTATACAATCCGATAATAAGGAATGTAATTATGCATACTATGATGATGGTTTGGTTATTCACTTTGTGTTTTGTCTGTTTCTTTCATGGGGAAAGATGGGTAATTATTTACATTATCTGCTTACTTAATAAGAATTAAAATGGTGGTTAATATAGTGTAACGTGCCTGTTATTTATTCTCCGGCAAAAGTACACAATAAAAAGCTTATTATGGATAAGCAATTGGTTCCAATACCTTAAATTCTTTTACCTTATAGTAATACTTTCTCCCATTATATTGATAGGAAATTATGGCTGCTCCAAAATAATCAGCGTGTGGATTGTTCTTTCTTGCCGTATCTCCGGATGCCCTAGTATCAGGGGGATTCATGTTATCCCGTTCATCATGCGATTCGCCGACATTAATTGAATAAGTTGCGGTATGATGAAGGCTATCACGTTTTATGATGCAATTATTTTCATAACCACCTGTATCTATATCAAGCGGATAATAGTTTCCTCGAATCCAAACAGTATCAGGAGTAATTTTATCTTTAAAAGTTTTAATTGTGATATTATAATTGGTACCATAACGACAGCAAACTCCGCCACTCCAGCTTTGTTCGGTGGCATTGATTGTTTTTATTTCCTGACTTGATGCTGATGTAAAAATTATCAGAATCAAAGCTATTGAAATAATTATTCCTTTCATTCTTAATTGCTTTTATATTTGATGAGAAACAAAAGTACTGTAAAAATTTACACCTATATATAGAGGATACAAAATTACAATATTTTCCATACAAAATGTTATTAACAAATTTTTGTGAGCAAATGGATTTTTTATTTTTCATCACCCCATTTTATGTATCTATTTTTGCATCAGAATAAAGACAAGAATTCAGTAACAATAAAATTTCAGAACTAACCAGGTACTTTTCCATATAATACAAACCAGCAGATTAATTAAAATTTTTACAAATGAACATTATCAGGCTGGTAACCATTACCCAACTTAGACTCTTTTATCCTCTCCCAAAATTTAAAAAATTTGTCAATGGTAATGTTCCATTGTATTTTCTTATTAAAAAGTTAACATATCGGAACGTTCCGATGGAAGAAATTGTTAAAAAATACGTCCATCGGAAACTTCCGATCGCCCGAAAAACTAATTTATCGAGCTATCGGAAGTCGGAAAATATCATCTTTTCAAAAATTAAAATAATGCGTAAAAACACCTATAATCTATCTAAAATCATTTAAAACAATCAAAAACTAATAAAATTATGAGTATAAACAGAGTAGAAATCGACAGTAATGACAAAATCATCAATGGCTTATTTAAAGGAAATTACAGAATGGGCATTGTACTTCCTGCCTTATGTCCTTATAATGGGGCAACAAGGAGCGCGTTGCCCGGTATATATTCCGGTATAAACGGGAAATATAATCTCCGCCAGGTTGCGATAGGTAATTTAAACGGAGCCGTAAATACGTTTGATGTTGCGCAAAAAAATCTGAAGAATTATTGCTCTCATTATTTTCAGATAGTAAATTTTAAAATCATGGATGGCATTTATACCAAAGATGTGCGTCCTTATTATGATGTAGATATTGATTCATTGGAATTGCCTTCATTGACTACGGAGATAGAAATAGAAAACTTTGCAAATGCAATTGTTTTGGGAGAGGTAGCTTTGCTGGCAGCGGGTTTCCCTGCTATGTCAGATTATACAGCAGCCGGAGTTACGGCTTTGCTGGGACCTTATGCAACGGCAAAATCATCTAAAAATATAAAAACAGGTTTGTTATTAACCGCAGAGTCAAACCTTAATGCTTTGGTAGGTCCTGCTACAATCTTTTTGGTTGATATGCAAGATCAGACGGAATTTTTTTACAGGAATAATATCCCTGCAACCATGCGTTCAAACTCTATGCTGTGGGGAAATCTATATGAGGCTAGCAAGGAAATAACTGAATTTACTATTCATGGTGAAATTGCAATTTCGCTTGCTGCTGCCTTAGGGGCAAATTACAGGATTGGTAAAATTCTGACTAAGAAGAAAAAGACAGCTAAAGAAGGTGTAAGTGGCGTGGCGGATGCTCATGGAAACTGTATTCTTGAAACAGTTCAGACAGGAGATTTATATTTGATATGTGAACTTGCAGGATATGTTACTCAGAATATTCCTATAATAATTGTTGCCGGAGAAGATCAGGTGATAACCGCTACTTTTGTACTTGCAACGTAATCTTACGATAAAGATTATTTAAGTTTACTCATTTGTTTTGTTGCTTCATTTTGATAGAGATGGAGGATGAAAATTAATGGCATCCATATTTTATCAAAAATTTTAGGGTCAATTTGTTCCGGACCACTTTCGTAAGTTTTTTCTTTGGCTTTAATAACTGCTGTAAGATGAGTCTGATTTAAAAGAAGATAAGTAGCATCATTATCTACCAAAATTCCATCGGCATCAGGAACATAGAGTTTTATAATTTTCTCTTTAGTAAGACTGGCTGAAACAGTTTGTTTCTCAATAACTGATATATCAGCAGGATACGAACGATAGCAATAATCAATCATAAGAACAAATCGGGAAAATAAAATATTGCTCTTTTTTGATTTTTCTAATTCGTTAATGGCGGCGATATAATAAACAATATGTGGCTGTCTTTTTTTTAATTCCGAAATTTGCTCAAGCACCTGTTTATCATCCAGTTTAAATAAAAAATCTTCGGCGCGTTCCACTATATCTTCTGCTATGGGTTCCATAATTTTATTTGTTTACGATTTATAATCCATGTAAAATAACGGATTTTTAGCTTATAAACAATAGGAATTCTTTTTAAAATTTGAAGGAGGAGGAAATATGAACCGAATATTACAGATTTAGTTTTGTAAAATCTTTGCTCTCGATTTATAATTATTCTGATAAATATAACCGAGGGTCATCAGCATTAAAAGTAATTCCTGGCTTTCTAAAAGATTTAAAAGTAAATCCTGATGACTATAGTAATTTACTTTATCACCTATATAATTCAAAAGATTTATCTGGTCTATATCTGCCATCAGGTGAGGTAAATCAGTGATGGTTCCATGGGTATGCTGAACTTCATAAATAAGTTTTTGCTGCCATTTCATCTGAACAGTAATGTCGTTCATGGTGATAGCCTCGACCGGGAAATCATACGATTTATAGCAATAATCAATAAATAAAGCAAGCCGCCAAAAAATCATTGACTGCTCTTCGCCACGAAGCAATTCGCAGGAACCATTTACAAGAATATATACATATGGCTGGTGATTATTAAAATCTTCCATATAGTCCTTTAGCTGCGCATCGGACATCGAAGAAAAAACCAGATCTGCATTCCCCACAACCTGCTCCGTGATAGGTTTTAAATTATTTATCATACCCTGAAAGTATTCATGCGCAAAAGTACTGTTTTAAAAAGTTCGTTCCAAATTTATTTAGTTAAATTTAGTAGGTATGTAATGTTAGTCGCTACTACTATTTTATCTACTTTTTAATTCTAAATTTGCAAGCCGAAAATAAAGCGTGGAATGAAAGTGAAAAGATATTTAATAGTGATATTGATTTTTATCATTAAAAGCAATGTTTATTGTCAGAAGGAAACTCCGGACGAATTTACGTCTTCCTTTAATGAAATAATTTATGCTTTTTCTGATAATTTTGAATCCGTAAAGGGGAAATTGGATACTTCGGTAAAAGGTATAATGATATGGAAATCGAAAGTAAAACTCCCCTATGCTGAAGATGGTTTTGTGGTGTTTGATAAGACAATTTTTAAAGACGAAAAGTACACCGAGTTTAATGAAAGAATCTTCAAAAGCCCCGATAAGAAGCTCGCTTGGAAGAAATATATTGATTTCAATGAAAAGATAAATCACACTTATTTAGCATGCTGCAATCTGAAGAAAAATTCAAACTCAGAAGAAAAACAAGATACTTTAAAAACAGAATATTCGACTTACTTTTATATAGAGAGTGTTAAAAATGAAAACGTAACGAAACGCTTTACATACATAAAAATACAAATTCAATTCAAGGCAAGTATTGATGGTGAGTATGAGGTGAAAATGCATATCGGAGATACGAATTATTACTAGCAAATACTTGAAAAGAATAATAAATTATAAATGGTAAATTATGAATTAACTCTTATGATTTGGGGTTAATACTTCAGCACGTTCCGATGTATTAACTTTTAATTATTTGAGCCAATTTACGATTTACCATTTATAATTTATTATTCATTCCTACATAAATGCTATCTTTGCCATCTCAATAATAATAAAATGATGAAAAGAAGAATACTTATAGTAGTAGTTTTGTTTATCGGAATGATAAATTATACTTACGGACAGGTGTCGATTGCGCCGGTTTCAAGGATCAAGACAGGATGTGTATCGGGCGATTGTACGGATGGTAAAGGCATATTTGTCTGGGACGATGGTTCGGTTTATATCGGAAAATTCAAGAATAAAATAATGGAAGGTTACGGAGATTATTTCTATAAAAACGGTGACTGTTTTACCGGTAATTTCAAAGATTCGAAACCCGACAGTATCGGAACATTTTTTACTAACAGCGGAGCGAAATATTATGGTATGATGAAGGGCGGAATCTTTAATGGAATAGGAGTTTATTATAGCCCTGAAGGAAGTATTTACCGAGTTGGGAAGTGGATAAATAACGAAAAACAGGAAGTATCAAGACTTCCGATAGGTTGCTTATCTGGTAACTGCATAGATAAATATAGTATTTATAATTCTTTTGTAGGAGATCATTATGAAGGTAATTATAAAGACAGTTTGATGGACGGATTTGGATATTTTTATTCAGCAATAGGTGACACCTATATCGGAGAATTCAAGAAAGGAAAATATGAAGGAAAAGGTTCATTGTATTATTCCAATGGAGAGTGGTATGACGGGGACTTCAAGAACGGATTGTTCGATGGACGAGGAACTTTTTTCAACAAAGATGGTTCAGTTTCCGACAACGGAACATGGGCAGATGGCAAGAATGTCAATCCGGCAAAAAATACTTATGGATGTATAAATGGTGATTGCGGAAGTGGTTATGGAATATTTGTTTGGGATAACGGTGCTCGCTATGAGGGGATGTTTAAAAACGGAACAATGGATGGAGTTGGCAGTTATCGGGATAAAAACGGCGAAGGTTTCCAGGGACAATGGAAAGCAGGCAAAATAGATGGGTATGGGGTTTACCATTATCATAAATCAAACACCTGGTACATCGGTCAGGTGAGCAATGGTAACTGTGAAGGGTATGGGGTTGTATATAATTCGGATGGATCGGTGAATTTCGCAGGACAATTTAAGGGAAATAGTAAAGTGGATGACCAGCCGGCGGGAGGAGTTGGAATTACCGTTGAACGTGATGGACCAAAGGATTTTCCGGATGCAATAAATCAAATTGTGGAAGAGGCACCTGAAAATTTCAAAGGAATTCGGGGTGAAAAGGATTCCTATGGCATCAATTATAAATCAAAATTTAATATTCCGGGTTGCGAACAAGGTATGATTTCAAAAGATGATAATGGTCCGTCATTATATGTAGCAAATATTTTAAAGACTGCAGACATGGCTAAAGCATTGGAGAAATATAATTCATTCAAAGAAACATTTATAACAAATAAAGATAAGATAAATAAAGGAGCCAATACCCAGGAAGAAACCAAAGATTCAACTTTGACCAAATTTTCAATGGAATATAAAACAAGTGTGAAGGTTCTCACGCCACATATTGATGACAAAGGTGAGCGACAGATGGTTAATGTTTGGGTTTCGCTAATATGTTATAAAAACTTTGTCGAAAATACTTATTATGTGGAGGTCATCATTAAGAATTCGATGCAATAATTGAATTATAGAAACATAAGTAATAAAGAAGCTTTCAATTTTTTGTACCAATCAAATATTCAGTTGACTCTTTCGTTAGGATGAGATTATTATATGAAAATTAAAATCTGTTTAATATTAATTTTGCTGGCATGTATGATAAATCAGACGTGCCGATGTATTAACCCTGCTATCGGTACAATTAGTTACGATTACCAATTTCGTGGTGACACATTGCTTCAGGATACCATAGGTCCGTATTATCAGAAATTATCTGATAGTTTGAATGCCATCACTAATGATTTCCTGAATGATTTTAAAAATATAAAAGGAGGAAAGGTGAAGATAAATTCTAAGTCAATAATGTGGCATTCGAAGATAAACATACCGGGATTAGAGCCGGCAATGATATATTCCCAACCTGAAGCTGGTGAGGAAATCTGGGTTTGGAAAGCTCGCCTTATAAGAACAGATGATAAAAAAATCGGGTTTAAAGCTTACAAAGATTTCCTGAAGAAACTCAGGTTTACAAAACTGGATTGTTGTGTTACAGAATTGAAGGAAAACGTAGATTATATGGGTGATTATCTTTCCACATGGCATACTTTACTTGTAGTTCCGGGGAAGGACAATAAGTTTAAACAGTTGGTGATAACATTGAGATACCATGAGAATCTCGGAGATAATTCTGCAGAGGTATTTTTATACATCCAAGGGTCACCATCAGATAATGGATTCAGATAAAATAATAAATGATGAATAGAATATTGAAATTAAAAATTAGCGGTGTAATACTTCTGTTTTTATTAATGATAAGCGGGTTTATAAACGCTCAAAAAGATTGTATTGTCATCGTAACGATCAAAGATGGAGCTAAGGACACAGTGTATCTTAAGATAGATAATAATTATTTGGGTGATAGATATGATGTTATGAAGATGCCTTCAAACGGAGGAAAGTTTGCATTTACTTTTAAATTGGATAGAGACAGGGTTGTTGAGTTATCATATATCGATAAAACATATCAATTATATTTAGAGCCAGGTGATGATTTAATGATTGATATTCAACTTGGAGATTTGGGTTCCACGTTTGTATTTAATGGAAAGGCGGCAGCAAATAATAAATTCCTCTATGAATTCAACACTAAATTTAAAAAGGATTATGACACTGCCTTCCTCCATGACAAAATATTGAATGATGGAATTGATCCTCTCGAGAATTTTTTATTCGATAGTAAAAAGAATCAGATGGATTTTTATAAAAATTATGCTGATAAAGGCAGTCTTTCCGAATCTTTCAAAAAATATATTGAGAACACGATGAGGTATTATTATTACGGCAACATTTATTCATACCCCATCATCCGTGGAAACAGTGATAACGCAATCAAAGTTGTTACTCCCATCCCTTCAATAATGATTGAAAACGTTGATGATAAACTTGCTGATAATCCTGATGCTTTGATTTGTGAAACCTATCGGAATTTTTTAATCTATTATATCACTTATGCAACTTCGGTGGCTAATAATTACGCCAAGTTTAATGATTATACCGTTTCAATGGACAAGAAATTCAGAATAGCGGGCGATCATTTGAATGGAATGCCTTATCTATTTTTCGTTGCAAAATTTATGTATGACACTTACGAAAAAGTAATTCCATCAAGATTGAAATTCTACTACAATGATTTGGTTACTATTGATAAATCAAAAATTTACGCCCCTCATATTCTTGCGAAATGCGGTGCAAGGATGAAAGAAAAAGATCCTGTAATTACCAAACAATCCGAATCAATAAATGCTTCAACAGATTATAAATTCAAGTTGGTTGATTTGAAGGGTGCTCCTGTTAGTTTAGGAAGTTTTAAAGGCAAAGTTGTGTACATAGATTTCTGGGCAAGCTGGTGCGGTCCGTGCCGTGCCGAGATGCCCTTTTCAAAAGCCTTGCACCAAAAATTAACCGATAAACAAAAGAAAAACATGGTCTTCCTCTATATCTCCATTGATGGCAACGAAGAAAACTGGAAGAAAGCCATCGAACAACTCGGCATCGAAGGCGTTATGACCATCTCTCCGGGCAACTGGAGTTCCGAAGCAGTGAAGTTTTTCGGCTTCAACAGCATCCCGCATTATATGATTATGGACAAAAAGGGAATCATCGTTGATAAAGAGGCAAAACGTCCAAGCAATCCTGCGTTGATGGATGATTTGAACAGGTTGCTGGAATAAGAGGGATTGGGGATTAAGGTTTGGGGATTAGGGAAACACAGCCCTAATCCCCAAACCTTAATCCCCAATCCCATTTATTTGTTTAGCTTTGCCCATCTGAAAAAAATGAAAAGCATCCTGAAATATCTTAATCGCCTCACCTCCATACTGGCATTTTTTATGGCACTGATAATTACCATGCTTTTCGGTACTTCATTCAAGGCTCTTTTCATCCCTGCCGATTTCAATTTATCTTTCATCAACCAAAAAATTAATTGGTATAACGCTCACCTGTTTTATTGACAAAAATAAACGGGTGCTAAGTTAGGCGAAGCCATTCGCAAGCACTTTAATCTTTACTAACAAACCAACATTACCGCTCCTCGAAAGGGAGCAATGAAAATCTTATTTACTAATCTTAAAAAAATAAAATCAATGAAAAATATAATTAAAGTAGTTAAAGCAGTAAAAATATTCCTCGTAGCCTTCCAATGGTTTCTTGGGGTTGATAAAGGGGAGTTGAATGTCAGAAAAGCCAGTGCCTACACCATGCCTGCGGATCCCAAAAAGATGAAGGTGATGGAAAACACCCACGGAAATCGGGAACTTGCAAAACGTGTCAATGGTTCAAACTTGTATAATTACTGGATTCTCCTGGTAGATGTATTCAGGTTAAGAGGCAGGTTCAGCTATTATTTGTTGACTACTTTGCCAACCACCGGACAAGTAATCACTGCCCGCCTTGCACTAGGGAATACCGATGCTGCTCAGGTGGCGCGCGCCAGAATCATTAAAACAGCATGTACCGGTAACACAAGTGTCGTCTTTACTGCAATTGAAATTTCTGATTTGGGAACTGCCATCAACTCTTTTGAAGATTTGCATGGACCTGCCCGTGAAGCTGCTTTTACTGTATTGAACAACATGTTGAAAAACATTTTTCTGATAAGGATACAGGTGGCTGCAAATTTGGTGGGAATTATGGCAATTGTTGTGATACAATCATGCGGCTGCATAGTGCAGGGCGTGGGAGGGTCTCACGAACAAATATTCGACTGTTTTGATGGGGTGGCAAGTGGCTCTGTGATGCTGATTGCCCCTGCTGCAGATAGTGGTCATTCATGCAATGATTGGTGGTATTCCGCTGATCAAATCACCTGGGTAAGAATGGGTCCAACGGTTAATGCAAACACGATGGCAGTTAATTTACCTGTCGGGAAACTGGCATATTTCCGTCATGAATCTATACTGACAACAGGAGGAACAGGATTAAGCCAAACCATCAGCATTATGGTGAAATAAAAGCAGGGAAATCCTTCCGAACATAAACCGCTGGTTTCATAGCTTCAATAAAACTATGAAATCAGCGGTTTTTCGATTTCAAACATCTTTGAACCAATGATATTGTCGTCTTGCCAAGATTACTCCTCGTCTTGTCAAGATTACTCCTCGTCCTGTCAAGATTACTCCTCGTCTTGACAAGATTACTCGTCGTCCTGTTAAAATTACTCCTCGTCTTGCCAAGATTACTCCTCGTCTTGTCAAGATTACTCCTCGTCCTGTCAAGATTACTCCTCGTCCTGTCAAGATTACTCCTCGTCCTGACAGGATTACTCGTCGTCCTGTTAAGATTACTCGTCGTCCTGTTAAGATTACTCCTCGTCCTGTCAGAAGATGTCGATATCCTGTCAGAAGATATCGATCTTCAGACTAAACATCTCTTCCGCTAAGCATTTTCC
>Ga0206927_1134_pt1 | contig 15807 bp, 14 predicted proteins | sample Alteio_BWOrgHeat_60_FD_153249 | JGI IMG/M metagenome (GOLD analysis project Ga0206927, IMG submission 153249) | Enriched cells from forest soil in Barre Woods Harvard Forest LTER site, Petersham, Massachusetts, United States -... | ecosystem: Environmental > Terrestrial > Soil > Temperate forest >... | reverse complement strand
CGATTCGGATGGCGATGCGCGCGGCCGCACGAGCAGGAAAAGACCCAGCGCCAGGCAGAAGAAAATGTAGAGATTCGCGTTACCCAGGCGCAAGTTCGACGCCAGAAACCGCCAGCAGACGGCGATCGCCAGCACCGCGCCGAACTCGCGGCGGCGCCAGAAGCTCAGGCGGTCGAGCGCTTCGTCCGGCGGCGCCAGGATTTTCCAGACCCACCACAAGCCCACGAGCATCATTACAATGTTCAGCACATAGAATACGGCCGTGGCCGCGTCGTGCGGCAGCAGCGCCATCGGCGCCATCGGAAAAACCGCGAACATCGGCGGGTAGATATATGGACGGATCGGGACGGACGACGAACGATAGTCGTAAATATTTCCATTCTTCAACGCCATTTCACCGGCGGAGTAGTACGCCGTGAAGTCCGTTCCGAACTGGTGTTTTTCCGGGTTGTACGTCGAACGCTTCACCGTCGAGACGCCGAAGATCGTGAGAAAAATCAACGCCGCGATGCCGAGCAGCCGCATCTGCAATTGATAGGGATCGTTCTGTCCGGTCATCGTTCGAATGTCTCGCGAAATGGCGCGACGATGAAGCGCGGCTCGAAGAATGGAATCAAGAGAGGCTTTCGTCTGGGTGTTCAGGATTGGCCGGAGCCGTGTTCGCTGCGGCGGCGCCGTCGGGCTCGCGCGCACCCAGGGCGCAAGCTGCGCCCCACGCGGTCAGATCGCCCTGCTTCTTCGCCATGTCAGCGAGGATCCCGAATTCGCGCGCCTCCACACACATGTCGTAGAACGACGGAATGTAAACGCCCGCGACTTCCGGCAACTGCTCTCCCAGATATTGCAGCCACAATTCCAGCGCGCGCTTGCGCTGACCCACGCGCCATGCCAGCGCCACAATCCATTCCGTCGCGATCGCCTCGGCGCCGACGGTATCGTAGCCGACCAGTTTTTCGACAAAGTAGCTGAGCGTCGCGTCGGCGTTTTCTCCAAGAATAGCGCGCGCGTACCGGGCGTGGTCCTCGAAGCCCGCTTCGAAGGGCGCTTCGGTCGCCGCCGCGTGGCGCATATCGAGTTTCCGGCCGTACTCGCTGATCGACAGCGACATCAGCAGATTCGGCTCCGCGTCGGACATGAGCCCGATCCGCGAAACCGCCGATATGTGCGACGGATCGGCGTGCGAGTTGGCGTTCTCAAACAGCCACGGCCGGTGCCGGATCAGTTCGACCAGATCGGTCTCCGGCGGAATTTCGCCGAAGCGCTCGAAAATCTGCTTCGACACTCCCGTCACCAGTTCGACATAGAGCTTTGCCGCAAGCAACCCCGCGCAATGCCGCCGCACGGACAGTTCCAGCGAGCGCGACGCTTCGAACAGCGTGATCGCGCGGCAGATTCCGTCGCGTTCCAGCACCAGTTCGAATCCGCGGCCGGGATGCACGCCCTCATCGAGCGCGATATTCAGCACGTCGTCGGTGGCGTCGGCGGGATTGAGTTTTTCCAGCGCCGCGCGCATCGCGTCCTTGTCGCTGATCGTGCGCAGATAGCGCCAGGCCTCGATGATGCGCCCCTGCTTGAGGTACACATTGCCGGCGTCGCGACAAGCTTCTTCGACGAACGCCTCGTACGCTTTCCGCACGTGCACTGGATAGCCGCTCAAATCGCCCGGATTGAGCAGCGGCAAGCCCAGCTCGCGGCGTTTCTTCAGCAGCCGCAGGCGGAAGACGGCGTGCGGATTATCTCCGCTCTGCAGACGTTCCAGCAGCGCGTCGATGCCGGCGCGTGCGCCGCTCGTATCGAAGACGCCCTGGATCCACTCGTATTGAAAGCCGTCGCTCATTCGAGAGGCCCGATCTGGATATTCACGTCAGCTTCCTCTCGCGTGCTTTACCAGATGTCCGGCTTCCGGCAGAATAATTTTTTCCATCGCCAGACGGCAGGCTTTGGGGCTGCCGGGCAGGCAGAACACCACTTTGCCTTGGATCACGCCGGCCGTCGCGCGCGAAAGCAGACAGGCCATGCCCACTTCCTCATGGCTGAGCAACGCGAACATCACCGCGAACGCCGGGATTTCTTTTTCGAACAGCGGCGTCGCCGATTCGACGCTCACGTCCATGGGGCTCAGGCCCGTGCCACCGGTCATGATCACGATGTCCAAGTCGTCGCGGACCGCCAGTTTCGACAGTGTGCTGACGATGCTCGGCGCGTCGTCCTTCAATACTTCGTACCAGATGATTTCATGTCCGGCGCCCAGCAGACCGTCGCGGATGCCCTGACCGCCGATGTCGTTTTCCAGTGTACGCGTGGTCGACAGGGTCATGATCGCCGCGCGGAGTTTCTTCGGCGACGCGGCGCGGTGCTGCTTGACGGAGTCGCTGCAGTTGGCGGGTTCGTTGGACATGCGCCAGATGCTACTTCGAAGGCGGATCTTTTCCACGCCAAGCCGCTTCGCACGCCTTCAGGCTCGAGACGAATGCCTGCGGCGATACGCGCCCGGCGCGCAGTGCTCGAATTTCCGGAAGACGTGGCTGAAGTAGCGCTCGTTCTCGAAGCCGCAGAGCCGCGCGACGGATTTCAGCGGCAGCGCCGAGCGGACCAGCAGATCCTTGGAGCGCTCCACGCGCGCCAGTCCCAGGCAGCGCGACAAACTCATGCCGTAACGCTCGCGAAAGAGGTGGCGCAGATAATCGTGGCTGATGCCGACCTTTTCGGCGATGTCTTCCATGCCGCGAATTTCTTCGAAACGGGTCATGATAAATTCGCGCGCGCTTTCGGCATAGCGCTCCGCCGCTGGACGCGGGTCCTGAGTTGCTGCGCCGGCCGCTTCGAAAAGTTGAATCAGCAGCGCCGTCGCGCGATGGTTCAACAATACCTGCTGCAGTTGCGGCCGGCCCAATGTGTAGCGCGAAAGCGCTTCCAGTTCCGCCGCAACACCCGGGTCGCGGACAGCGGGAATGTAAATGCAGTCGCCCAGTGTTTTCGGCACTGGCCGCGGGCATTCGATGTGGATGCAGATATCGATTCCCGAACGCGTCATGCTCTGGTCATGAACCACGCGCGGCGCGTAGACGACCACGCCGCCCTCGTCGAACTCCACCGTCGCGCCGTTCTCCAGCCGGGTTACGCCCCGGCCGCTGGGATGGTAGACGATCTCCAGCGACGCGTGCGAATGCATCGGACAAGATGTGCTGATCAGGATCTCATGCTGGAAGCCGGTGACGAATCTCAGGGCTTCGCCGCGAAAAAAGTGTTCCAACGTCGCCGGCGCCATCGCTGTGGGCGTGGTCGTCGTCACGTGCTGCAGCGTCGCGGATTCACTGGCCATGAACGACGAGCATACCCGAAATAGCCGAAAAGTGGAAGTAATAGCCAAAGTTCGCCATTGCACGCGAAGGCAAAAGCGGGCATCTTTTGTAGCAACGACCCGAATGCGGCCATCGGTTGACGGAGCCGCCCAATATCGCAACGCCGCACGCGGCGGCATAGGAGATGACCATGGCTTGTCGAGTCGTATTCACCGGAAAACAGAAGGTCGCGCTGGAAGAGTACACCGTCGGCGATCCGCAGGCCGGACAGGTTCGCGTCCGTGCGCTGTACTCCCTGATGAGCACCGGGACGGAAAACATTGTCTTTAACCAGATTTACGAACCCGGCACACACTGGGATCGCTGGGTCAAGCATCCGTTCTATCCGGGCTACTCGCTGATCGGCGAAGTCGAGTCGGTCGGATCGGGTGTCGCGTCGATTGCGGCCGGCGACCGGGTCGCCCTGCGCAAGGGACACGCCTCGCACTACGTCGTGGGCGAAGGCGAATGCCACAAGGTTCCGGCGGGAGTCAATCCGAAGGACGCGTCGTGGTTCGCGCTGGCGAAGATCGCCTCGATGGGCGCGCGCGCCGCGGATTACAAACTCGGCGACGACGTGCTGATCATCGGCGCGGGCCCGATCGGACAGATGACGCTGCGCTGGGCGCGCGCCTCGTCGACGGAAAACATCATCGTCGTCGATCCGGTCTCCATGCGACTGGAAATGGCCAAGCGCGGCGGAGCGACCGCGACGCTGGCCACGCCGATCGACAAGGCCGCGGACGAAATCAAGAAACTCAACTACGGCCGCCTGCCGCGCGTCGTGGTCGACACCACCGGCAACGAACACGTCTTCGCCTCCGCGCTGACCCTGGTCGCGCGCATGGGCAAGCTCGTGCTGCTCGGCGATACCGGCTCGCCCAGCAAACAGCACCTGACCGCGGACGTCGTCACGCGCGGCGTGACAATCGTCGGCGCGCACGACGGCCTGGAAGACGGCGAATGGAACGCGCCGCGCATCTTCCGCCTGTTCTTCAACATGGTCCAGAGCGGCCGCTTCGACCTCAACGGCCTGATCACCCACACCTTCCAGCCGCGCGATTACCAGAAAGCCTACGACATCGCCAACACCAAGCGCGGCGAAACGATGGGTATCGTGTTCGATTGGACACAGCTATAATTTTTCCATAGAGCAAGCCTCGGAAGCGCGGACGGCATCGTCCGCGCTTTCGGGCGCAACCAACGCTCTGGTATTGCACAGGCACGTCCCGTAAACTTTCGTTCAACTCGATTCTTCATTCTGCTTCGAAGTCGGCTTGAACGGTGCAAAACAAATCCTCACGCAACTCCAACGTTCCAAGACCGGCGCTCCTGGCGGCCGGACACGTCACGCGCTGTTACCGGCGCACCATTCATCGACCCCACGGCACGAACGATGGGTGATCTTGTACACGCTTAGCGGGCAGGCGCATTTTACCCAACCGGGAGTTGAGCTGACTGTCGGCACGGGTGAAATACTCGTATTCGCGCCGGGCTCTTATCAACACTACGCGCCGGTTGAGCCCGGCGGATGGGATTGTCTGTGGGCGCATGCGCTGCCGCGCCCGTCGTGGCTGCCGGTGCTGACAACGCGCTCCAGCGGCCAGGGTTTGTCCACTACGCGATTTCCAACAAGTCTGCACGCGGGCTCATTCGTGCCGCATTGTTTAGAGCGATCTCGTACGCTCAATCGGCGCCCGCGCCGCTCTGCGCTGAATTGGCGCTGAACGCGGTTGAGGAGGCGGTCTGGCTGCTGGCGCGCGAACTGGAACTGACCACCGGCGAACGGCGCGTGTCGACTGCAATCCGTGAAGTGATGGACTATCTGGCCGCGCACCTGACGGAAGAACAGTCGCTGGGCGCGCTTGCCGCCGTCGCGCACCTTTCTCCTTCGCGCCTGGCGCATCGCTTCAAGCAGGAGACCGGCGAGTCGGTCATCGCTTATCTGCTGCGGCTCCGTCTGCAGCACGCCGCACGACTGCTCGAATTTTCCGGCCAGAGCGTCAAGGAGATCGCGGGCGAAGCGGGTTTCGCGTCGGCCTTCTACTTTGCGCGGCAATTTCGCAAGGCGTACGGCGCCAGTCCGCGCGAGCACCGCCGAAAACTACGGTCGGACTAAAGTTGCGTTATTTTCCACTCACGTCGAGACAGACCACGTCGCCGTTCGATTGCTTGCAGTACAGGCGCCCGGGGATCAGCGCCGGCGTCAGGCTGAACTTCGCGTTACCATTGCTTGACGTCGCCGGAAGTACATCCGCGCTCGCCAGCACTTTGTATTCCGGACCGGCATCGAGCACGAGCACCTTGTTGTAGTTCATGACGATGACCTTGCCGTCACAAACGATAGGCTGACAGTTCGACAATGTTTTTTCGCGCCATTTCACTTCACCTGTCTTGAGACTGATGCACGCCATATTTTTCATTTCGCCAGTAAAAATGTAATCGCCGCAGCGCACCGCATTGCCCCAGTACGCGCCGTCGCCTTCTACACACCAGGTCGGAGTGGGATCCGGCGGACCGGGGCGGACGGGCTTTTGTTCGGGCGGCTTTACTGCTAGCGTTGTAGCAGCGGCGGACATCGCGGGCGCTCCCGTCGTCGGCGTTGCGGGAGTGGTCGGCGGGTTTGTGGGGGCCGCCGCAGCCGCCGGTTTGGGCGCTGGCTTCGCCTGGTACTCCGGAGGAGGCGGCTTGGGTAACGCCAGCGCCGCCGGGTGCAGAGCGCTCATCGAATAGAGGCACGATCCGCCTTCCGCGTGCGACCATCGATCGGAGATAAAAATCGAGTCGTCAAAAATCAGCGGATCGCCCTGGCCGACTCTGCATGCCAGCTCCTGCTTGACGTCGCCTTTCAGCGCGTCGAAAAATACCAAACCTTGAAAGGGATAGCGGGAGAAGCCGGTGACGAGCTGCGTTTCACCATGGATCGAGGCCGGCACGGGACTGCCGCCACGGGTCAGCGATCCGCCGGTGATTTCGTTTTATAAACGTTCACTCCAGTCTTCTTATCCAGCCCGTTTCCACAGACAAAAACGATGTTATTTATGATGACAGGCGAAGATGCAACGCCGCCGTACTGAAAGGTCGTCCTAATTTTCGTGAGATCGAGTTTCCGTTCTGTTGGAAAATCGCGCGTCCAGAGCAGTTTTCCAGTCGCCGCGTCGTGGCAGCGCGCAATGCCCGCCTTGCTGAGCGTCACCACGCACGCGTCATCGGCGGCGGGCGTGGCGTTGGGCCCGCCCGCGTCTGAAACACGGAGAAACAACGCGTCGTATGACTGTTTCCAGAGTTCCTTTCCGATTTCAGCATCGAAACAATAGATGATGTCTTGGTTTGCTTTGCCTGCCTTGTCGTCGACATCGTTGCCGTTATTTCCGTACGCGAAAAGCTTTCCGTTTGCGATGACCACGTCGGCGCAACCTGAACCGACATTGGCGCTCCACAGCTTTTTCGGTCCGGCGGCCGGCCAGAGAGTAAGAGCGCCCTTTTCCGCAACGCCATCGTGTGTCGGCCCTCGAAACTGCGGCCAGTCCGAGGAGCGTGCCTGACGATGCATCAGCAGCACGATCATGCTAAGGAGCGCGGCGGTACTTCCGAAAGTGTTTCTGCAATGCATGGAAACTCCTCCAGGGGCGCGAATTTCAGCCACTGAAAGGAGTACCCCGCGTCATGGAGAAAGAATATGCACTAAACTGCTGTAGAGCGTCACTGGATTGTCGTTAGTTATTCGTCATCGCCGATTTTCTGAGATGAAGAGTTGCAGGTGTTCAAAAATCCCCGCACAGCGTACTGGAAAAGTCCCCTCGAAACGCCCGAACCTCCTGCAGAATATCGTCGACTCCCGCGAACGGCTTGAAGATCAGGCGGGTGTGGTAGCTGCGGCGTTCTCCGGCTTTCATCGCCCCGTCGGTAATGCCATAGTCCCAGGACGGATTGCGCTGTGTCGCGCCGCTGCAACTGAGCCAGAAATAATACGCCGGCTCGCGGAATATCTGCAGGTAGCAATAGTCGTCGATGATGCCGTAATAAAATCCGGTGAACGGGCACTTGTTGGGCTCGTTGATCACGAATCCGGCCTTTAGCGTGGCGGCAATGGTGGCTTCGTCGGCGCGGAAATATTGTCGGGTTACCGGATTGTCGACGAGGTGGTCGGCCCAAGTTTTTCCGCGCGGGTCGAAGGGCCGGTAGTATACGCGGTTGTCTGCACTATGCCCGGCGGACGCCGCCTCCAGCCATTGCGGCGCATTGCTGTTTTGCAGCCGTCCCTGCAAAAACAAGGACGTACACTGCACCTGATTGAGTTGGGATGACCAGAACGTATCGAACCCGTCGAGGTCGCAGTCGCTCCACAACGTTACCGTCTGGTCTACGTGGCGCGAACCCAGTTTGAATTCGATCTCCGCGTTTAAGCCGGTCGCATCTTCGCCCCGCTGCGATAACAACGCGGTGTCGGGAGCGGTCTGCTTGAGCGACAACGGCGCCTTTGTCGGTCCGTTGCCTGTTCCAATCGTTTTTCCGTCAACTGGACGCGGCGTGGCGGCGACGTACTGCAGGCCGCAGGAGCTGAAGATGTTTTTGTGATGCTTCCGGTCAAACAGCGCCGCCAGTCCGTTCGCTCCGGCGCTGATGAAGTCGATGAAGTGGATGAAACGCGGCGAGTTGTCGACGACGCGAACCCGCAGGTGTTCGTTGGTCAATTTGACGCCGGGAATTGCCTCTGGGTCCTGCATTCACGACACCTCTCACGTTTGGGCTCGTTCGGGAATCAATACTTCGGACTGAACTCCGATCCCAGCAGCCGGGCCTGGCGCGGCGTCAGTTTGGCCAGCACTTCCGGATTGTAGAGTTCATTGAAGCGCAGCGACGGGCCGCCCCACGTCGCAATCGTCGTGTGCGCATACGCAACCTGGACCATGTAACGGCGATCGGTTTTGCAGGTGTTGCCCCACGCGCCGTGCCAGATTTCGTGGCGGAAGAGGCAGATGTCGCCCGCTTTGACCATGACGGCTTTGGGCGTGATGCCGTTCCAGGTCGATTCGTCGTTCGGCGGCCGGCCGGCGCGATGGCTGCCGGGGATGAGAAGGGTCGGCCCGAGTTCCGCCGTCATGTCATTCAGATAAAGATGAGCCGAACCTGAGAAAATCGGCAGCGTAAAGCGCGGATCGTGGTGGACATCCTCAGGCAGGCTGTAGTACAGATGATCGGCATGAATACCCATGCTGCGTCCCGATCCCGTCACCCACATCGTGCCGGAAATGACGTGGCAATCGGATCCAAAAATTCCGTCCAGCACGGGCATCAGCGGTTCCGGATCCATGTATTTTAGAATCGCCGGATCGCGGTGAAAGTTCATCGGGAGCTGCTTGTTGTAGCACCAGTCTTTGACATGATATTGCGCATCGTCGCCGCCGGATTGATCGATAAACGCGCGGAACTCCGCGACCTCGGCGCGATTAAACACACCAGGCAGAATGCAGTAGCCGTCTTCGTACATCGACTTGATGGCATCCTCCGTGGACACTGGACCGGTGGGATACGGAAGATTCTCGAGCGGACCTTTGAACACGGTGTTGCCGCTGCCTTTTTTGACGTGGTGTCCGTTCAAATGAGAGCCCGAGAGGGTGGCGTTCGCTGCATCAATCATGGTGTTTTTGACTCCTTTGACGATTCGTGGTTATTGATTAAATCACAGGAGAGTTTCCATTGGAATAGCATATTCGCCACATAGCATGTTTAATTTGATACACAGGATCGCAAAGAAATGCACAGGGATTCACAACTCTACCGGCGCCATGCAACATCGCCGTGCGGAGCTTACGAATGAACGTTGCAATTGTCAGAGCCGCAGATTGGCCGGACATGCTGGAACTTGCGAAGCTGCATATCGCCGCGCACCACGAAGCTCACGGCGGATACGATCGCACGATCGAAGACGTCGCGCGGACCTGGCAAGCCGCTGCTGACATCCACGCCCTGCTGGCGCGCGCTTCAAGCGGGGAGTGCGTCGGATTCATTGCGCATCGTCAAATTTCAGGAGACGAACGATTCATCACCGACATGTACGTGCGCCCCGATGTTCGCAAATCGGGAATCGGACAGAAACTGCTGCGAGCGACGCTCGCCCCGAAGTCTGTCAGCCTGACAGTCTGGGGCGGCAACGCGCCCGCTATCGCGCTGTATGAAAAACTCGGCTTCCTTCCCGCTGGGCCGGCCATTGTCGATCAGCACGGACGTTCGATGATTCAGATGAAATGGTCAGTGTGATCCGCAACCCCAATAAGTACGCGGGACGATCTTTCGTCCCGCGCACTCATCAACCCGTTGCTTTCCATTTCGAGCGTTACTGGCTGCGCCCCGTTGCGCGTCCATGGCGGACGAAGTATTGGAACGTCACCGACTGGTCCGAGAGCGTCAGTGGCTGCGCACCGGCGGTCGCGGCTGTGGCGGTAACCTTGATCTCTACTGTGACCGTATGAGCGCCATCGGTGGAATCGATCGGCAGCAATTCTTCCAGGTTCAGGCCGTTGGCTTTGATCTGCAGGATATTTCCGTCGGCCGTCAACTTGGCGTCGAAGGGCGTCGAAACATGGCCTTTGCTATCGGCCACGCCGCTGAAACTGGCGCTGCCAATCGTGAGCGTGATCGTTTCACCTGCGAGCGCGAAATTGCCGCTCTTCCCATGATTTCCCTGACCATGGTTGCCGTTTCCGTTTCCATTTCCATTTCCGTGGGACTGCTTTACGGAATGATCGCCATGACCGCCGCCGTTGCCCTGGCCTCCGTGCTGTCCGCCGTCCTGGCCATCTTCACCCTGATCGTCGTTATCGTTGTCGCCCGTACCCGTACCCGTTCCAGTTCCGGTTCCCGTGCTTGTGCTCGTGCTCGTGCTCGTGCTTGTCGTCGTACTTGTGCTCGTGACTGTATTTGAATTGCTTGTCAGCGCGGCGCTGACATCGAACTTCCCGAAGAATCGCGAGGATGTGGGATCGCCGATTCGCAACGCAAATTCGATCTGAGTACGTCCGCGTCCATGGTCTTTACTCGTCGCCACCACCAGCGGGGCCAACAGCAATACCCCGGCGCACGCCACTCCCAGTGCCGTCCAAAAATCACGATCTGCCATTTTGGCCATACCCAATGTCTCCTGGACCCGGGATCAGCCATGGCAATAACAATGCCGCAATGATTAATGACGTTTAATCGCTTAAGCCGACGCCGACCGTGGTGTTCCAGCATTGAGTGGGCTCACGTGCGCAGAAAAACGCGTATGACTTCAAGTGGGCCGTATGAATTCGAGACGACACAAACGTCGCGCTATTTATTTCTTGATCACGCCGGTGAAGATGCCGTTCTTGCGCAACAGCGTCACGACCACTTGATCCGACACGCCGGCCTGTTTGAGCGCAATCACCTGGTCCGCCGTCAGCCGCTGATTGGGCGACCGCTCTGCGGCCGCCAATATCTCCGTCTCAGTTGCGCCGCCTTTCGCCATCTGAATGAGATCGTTTCCGCCGTGCCGCTTCAACGCGAAAAATCCGACGACCAAAACTACCCCCGCCAGTGCTGCCGCAATCAGTATCTTTTGCATACGATTTGTCCTCTCGTCATTCCTTGAGTCCAGCGTCGCCGACGCCGGCCTTCAGTCATCACCCTTGTGATGCTTGTCCTTCTTCGAATCTTTATCCGCATGTTTATCGTCGCGCAATTCTATCGCGCGCTCGGCCTTTTCGCGATCCGCGCTTTCTCGTTTGGCTCGTTCCGCGAGCGCCTCGTTGACGGCGCGTTCGTCGTTGGCCGGCCGAGCCGGCAATGAGTGCTCGACGCGTTCGCGCGCCGCCAATTCCGCATCAAGACGATGTTGCGCGGCCTCGTCGTGTTCTGGATGGGCGCTCGGCGCGGTCACCGCGGACCGTTCAGCCGTCGATAGCGGCGTTTTTGGCGCATGGCGTTGCGACAGTTCCACCGCCAGGCGCCGTTGCGCATTGCGTTCGGCGGACGCGGTCACCATCGGATACGGAGCAGGCTCGCGGCGCAGATAAACGCTATGCGCCACCGCGCGTTTCGGATCGCGCGGAGCGACCGCCGCAACCGCCGGGCGATAAACGGTGATGCCCTCGCGCGTGCGCACTTCTCCGCGGATCGGCGTTCCCGCCGCGAAATGCGCGTCGGCCAGCCGCACCGGATCGATCGAGCGATTTGTGCGCTGCGCCGCCTGGCTGACTGGCACGCCGTTATTAATCACACGGTTATCGTTGTATACGTACGTGTTATTGACGATTGTGGTCTGTCTGAAGACATCGCGAACGTGCGCACGAGGCACGACGGCGATGCCTATTTCTGCATCGAGAAACCGATCCGCGGGCACGAATGCCCAGTCGTTCTCGCCCACTCCGAAATCGAACGAAAAGCCGACGTTCTTGTTATGAAAACTGAATCCCGCGCCGGCCTCGAAGCGCGCATCGACGGGAAGCGGCGCCCAGCCATAATACTGTTCACCCTGCCGCCAGCTCACCCACGCCGGTCCCCAGGTGTTATCCGGAACCCAGACCCAGCCCAGTGACGCGTCGTCATTCCAGCGGCCGTAGTGAAACGCCGCCCAGCCCCACGGATAGCCCGACTCCCAGTACCAGCCCTGATCCGTCCACACCCAGTGGCCGCTGTTTGCATAGGGGCGCCAACCGGCCTCAGTTTCCGCAACCGCCGGCTGCCAGGCCCAACCCGCGGCCGTCTGATGCCAGCGTCCGTGCGGCGCCATGGCTTCATAGAAAAAGCTGAGGTTCGTATCCTGCTCCGGCGGCGCCACCACGGTCGCAACCGTGTCGTCGGCCGCAGACGATGGCGGCGCATCGTTGGCCGACGCCGTGGAGGCGGGCGCCGCCGTAGTCTCGTTTACGTTCGTCAACTGCGCGGCGCTCGTGTTTTCACCGGCAACCGGGGTCGCCGCGCCGCCCTGCAACTCCTTGCCATGGTCGAGCATCGCGACGATCACTGTGGCCGACACGTTTTCATTGCGCAAATTCTGGATTTCGTCGGCGCTCAGGTCGTACGCCTCCGGCGCGCTCTGAACATACGCAAGCATGACATCCTGGCTGATGCCCGCGTGAGAAAGTTTGATCACGTCATCGACGCCTTCAGCCGCGCAAACGCTGGCCCCCAGCGCAGACGACAGCGCAACCGAAAGCAGGCAACTCATTCGAAAGTGGTTCACAGTCGTGATCTCCAATTCAGCTTAACCTCCGGACCCTTACGGCTTCGATGCACAAGAGCTATTGTGATGCCAATCGCATATATCGTAGCCAACCTATGAGTCACATATTAAAAGATTACGAACACGGTGGAAAGAATCCGGAGCCCCGACCGAATTTCGGTCGACGTTACTGTTTTTTTCGCATCCCGTTTGGATGCAATTTTATCGGCCTAATTACCCAAAACTCTGGGTATTTTGAACCGATAGTACCAGCAGTATTGGTTCGCATATCTGGATTCTGGTTGGACGTTTATGGAAAACAATCAGACCACGCAACAGCATCCCGTGTCCATGGGGCCCACGCGACTCAATGGGCTGTTCGAGGCCGCACACTCAGCGATTGCGGCGCCCGACATTTCCGGATTGTCAGGCCCGGCCTCGTCGTTCGCAAAAATCGCCACGCTGACGCCGGAGGACTTGTCGGGCGACGATATACTGCTGCGCGCCGCGCGCGTGACGGTCGATGGCCGCTCCATGCCCGCGCTGAATGGAATTCCGCTCTATCGCAAACTCGGACAGGGCGGCATGGCCGCGGTTTACTACGGCGTTCATCCGCGCCTCAGTCAGGAAGTCGCGATCAAAGTGCTGCCCGGCTTTCTCGCTCAACGACAGCCGCAACTGGCGCAGCGCTTTCTTCGCGAAGCACAGATCGCCGCGCGGGTCCACTCCCCCAATCTGGTTTCCGTCACCGATGTGAATTCCGAAAACGGAATCCTGTTCATCATCATGGAGTTCGTTTCTGGCAGCACCGCCTCCGCGTTGACGCGTGACGCATTCAGCAAAACGCAGCAGGGCCTTTCTGAAGCGATCGCGCTGGACACGTGTATCGCCGCGACCGAAGGCCTGGCCGCCGCACATGCCAGCGGCATCGTCCATCGCGACGTCAAGCCCGACAACATCATGGTCCCCGCCGGCCCGCGGTATTCCTCCGCCAAGCTCGCCGATCTGGGCCTGGCGCATTTCGACGACGTGGAAAGCGAGCTGACGACCGATCAGAGCTGCATGGGAACGCCGGGCTTCATCGCGCCGGAGCAGGCCATCGATTCCCGCAAAGCCGCGAAGCCCGCCGACGTTTTCAGCATGGGCGCCACGCTGTACTGGATGCTGACGGCGCACACGCCGTTTCAGGGAGAGACGCCGCTCAACATTATTCTCGCCACGATTCAACAGCCGCACACGCCCGCTCGCACGTATCGTTCCGATCTCTCCGCGCAGACCTTGAAAGTGCTCGATCGCTGCATGGCCAAAGAGCCCGAACTCCGTTTCTGCGACGGTGCCGCGCTGCTCGGCGCGCTCCGGGCGTGCCGCGCGAGTTCCGATCAAGCCAGCAAGACCGCGATCGCCAGCGCCGTCAGGCCCGCCGTGGCCGACGAACCTCCTGCCACCACGCCCACGCCTGAAAAAATTCTGCCAACCATCATCGCGTCGCTTGCGACGCCGCAAGCAGCTCCGGCGGCCGAAGCAAACACTCGCGTCGACGTAAGCCATGCGCCGGCGCATTCCAGCGTCGATGTCGTTCAGGATTCCGCCGTTGCGATCGAAAACGTGCTGAAAATCATCAACTCGGAAGGCAAGAGCGAACTGCCTGCAGTCGCCCGGTTCCTTTCTGAGGTTTGCACCGCGCTGCATTCGGAGCACTCGTCGGGGCAGAAAATCACCGACGCGATTTTCAAGGACATCGCGCTGACCACGCGGCTGCTGCAGACCGTCAATTCCGCGTACTACACCACCGCCACGGCGCACGAGATCACGACCATTTCGCGAGCGGTGCTGGTGCTGGGGATCGATACGATTTCGCAGGTCGCCACGTGCTTAAGCATCGACGGCAACGCCAACGGCAAAACCGGAAGTTCTCCCGCGCTGAAAAAGATGATTGTCTGCACGCTGGTGGCCGGAACTTACGCGCGCGAACTGGCGCGCGGCGGGCTCTTCATCCAGCCGGAGACCGCGTTTATCGCCGGCGTCATGCGGCAGCTCAGCGCCGTGCTGATCGCTCAGCATCTTCCCGAAAAACACCATGCGATCGAACAGTTGATCAAGCGCGAACATTGCGACCGGGAACACGCCAGCCGGGCGGTGCTCGGCGCCTCGTACACGGCGATCAGCCGCGCCATCGCCCGCAGTTGGAAGCTGCACAAAATCGTCGGCGGCATCTGCGATTTCGATACGAAGCAACCGGTGCTGCGCAACAACCGCGCGCAGAAATTCAGCGCCGCGGTCTCGCTCTCCGCGGAATTGGCCGACGCGACAGCGATCTTCGATCCGAAACTGCGCACCGAACAGCTCGCGCGCGTCTTCGGCCGCTACGAAGCATTCGTGCCGGTGAACGCCAAACGTTTCGAACAACTGGTGAACTGCGCCGAGAAAGCCATGGGGCAGATCACCAGCGCCATGAACATCACGCGCGGCGACCTCGCTGCCGCGGAACTGCCCGCGCCCGTCGCGTCGTCCGGACAGAGCGCCGCGCAGAGCGCGGAGTCGGTGCTGTCGGTCGGCGCCGAATCCAGGAAGAACCTGAATCAGTTCCTGACGCGCATGGACCGGACGCTGGTCGGCAACTTCGATCTGGAAGAAGTCCTGCGCTCCATCATGGAAGTCATGCACAACTCCTGCGACCTGGATCACGTCATCCTGCTGCTGCTGACCCAGCAGAAAGACCAACTGGTGTCGCGCCTCGGCTGCGGCCCGCGCACCGACGATTACCTGACGAACTTCAAAATTCCGATTCAGGATTCAAAAGGAAAACTGGCCGAAGTCGTGACCGGCCCGCGCGAAATCTCATCGGACGCCGGCAACATCGGCGTCTCAAAAGAACTCCCGCCCGTCGCGAAAAACAGCACGTTTATCCTGCTGCCGGTCGTCCCCAAAGGGAAGCCGATTGGAGCGCTCTTCTGCCAGCGGCCGGTGCTGAATGGGGCGTTCACGGCGATCGAGAAAGAGAATCTGCGGCAACTGCGGAATCGGGTTACGGGGGCGCTGTGATGCGGAGCGCAGACTTCGCGGTCCTCCTTTTCTCAACTGTTCGCAGCCATTTCAGCTAAAATGTGGAAATGGACGAAAAGCCAAAGCGCCGTTTCTGGCAGCTCCACTTAAGAACGGCAGTATTATTGGCGCTCTTCATCGGAGCATGGATGACGTTAAATCTAAAAATTCACCGAGATTCCAGCATTAGCTTTCCAGGTGTTGGTCCAGAGGGATTTATATTAAAGGCTTCTGAATATG
>Ga0206927_1133_pt1 | contig 15860 bp, 12 predicted proteins | sample Alteio_BWOrgHeat_60_FD_153249 | JGI IMG/M metagenome (GOLD analysis project Ga0206927, IMG submission 153249) | Enriched cells from forest soil in Barre Woods Harvard Forest LTER site, Petersham, Massachusetts, United States -... | ecosystem: Environmental > Terrestrial > Soil > Temperate forest >... | reverse complement strand
TTAAGGAAGGAAACTTTCTCGAAAAGTATGATAAGGGAGTTTTAAAGGAACAACTTTATCGAATGAAAGACCATCGTTTATATTTTCGAAATGGAACTTCGGATACTGTAAACTATTCTAATACCTTATTACCCGGAAAGAAAATTTTAAATACAGAAATTAATCTTGACAAGGATACTGTTCTTGGAATTGTTTGTCATGAATTAGTAATTGATTACGATGATTATAAATTTACTTTATATTTTAATCGAGATTATGCTATTGACCCTGATTGGTATCTTGATTATAAAAGAAATGGGCGGGATGTATATTCTAAAATAATCAAATCAATTTATCTGAAGTTCAAACTGGAATATAAAGATTTTATATTAATAGGAACAGCTACCGAAATAAACAGGAAAAAATTAGAGGATTCTGTTTTTGATTTGAAAAAACAGGAAGTATTAATAGAGAAGACGGAATTGAAATAAATCTTTTCTGTTATAATTATTGAAACTCCAATTCATTTTGTGAAATACCCTCAGGTCCTATATACCTGGAATTTCCAAATGCTAATATAGGAAAGAAAATAAACCAAAGAAAAAACATCCCCACAGTAAATCCACTATCTTGCCCGAAAGAAAATGATAGCTGATTCAGAATAATAATAAGGAATATAATGTTAGCAAAAGGAATAATCATAAAGAAGCCCCACCACCAGGGTCTCCCGACTATTTCCATCAAAACGATAAAACCATAAATAGGAATTATTACTGCCCATCCTGGTTTATCAGCTTTAGTATAAATAATCCAAAAGGAAATGACAAGCAAAAGTAATATTAAAGAAAGGACAATGAGTAGTCCCTTAGGCATATGGTGACTTTCTAACTCATACATATAGGTTAATCCAAACATAATCCGGAAATATTCTTAATTCTTATTCAAGGAATTATAAATACCAATAACTAAATCCTCGACAGTAAAAGGTTTTGGTATATAGCCATTCATTCCTGCATTGGAACAGGCTTCTAAGTCACTTCTGATAACAGAAGCGGTCAGCGCTAAAATTATTGCTTCTTTTTTTGGAGAACTGAAGTCTTTCCTGATAATCCTTGTAGCCTCCAAGCCATCAATCACAGGCATCTGCACATCCATCAGGATAACATCATAATCATCAGCTCTTAATTTCTCTAATACCTCACTGCCGTTTTGGGCTTCATCAATAAAGATGTTTTTTATCGTCATTTCTAGAGTATCATAAGCCACCATTCTGTTCATCATATTATCATCAGCCAGAAGAACTCTGATACCATTTAAAGCATTCAACATTTCATCTGTAATAACTTCTTCATCAAGTGTACTATTATCTTCAATTCCGATAGGTAAAGAAACCTTAAAGCTAAAGCAACTCCCTTTTCCCGGCTCACTGGTAACTATAATAGTTCCACCATGCAGTTCAACTAATTGCTTTGAAATAGTCAGTCCAAGTCCTGTCCCTCCATATTTCCTTGATGTATCCGAGGAAGCTTGTGTAAAACTCTGAAATATCTTTCCTAATTGTTCTTCATTCATACCTATTCCTGTATCACGAACAGCAAATTCCAACTCACAGTCTTTATTATTCTTTTTGATTGATTTAATAGAAATGGTAACGCTTCCTTTCTCAGTAAATTTAATAGCATTGCCGGCAAGATTTATTAATATCTGGTTCAATCGGGTCGGGTCGCCAACCAATATTTCAGGAATTGTTTCATCATAATCAACATTAAGTAACAATCCTTTTTCTTCCGCCTTATGTTGCATAATCTGCTGAACTAAATTCACCACTTCCAGCAATTTAAAATTGGTTTGTTCCAGTTCCATTTTACCTGCTTCAATTTTGCTCAGGTCAAGGATATCATTGATAATAACAACCAGGTTTTCCGATGATTTTTTTATTCCATCCAGGTACTTCATTTGCTCAGCCAGATGTTCCTTATGTCTCAGGATATTAGTCATCCCCAAAACAGCATTCATCGGTGTCCTTATTTCATGACTCATATTAGCCATAAACTGGTCTCTGAATTTTTGGGTCTGTATTAAGTTATCCCGTGTTGCTGAAAGTTCCGCATTGGCTTCTATCAATGACTTGGTACGCTCTTTAACTAAATTTTCCAAGCGTTCTTCCCTGTTTTTAGCTTCTTTCAAAGCCATATTATTTGATTCCCTTAGCCTGTTGAAATTGATGGCAAAAAGATTCAATACAAGTTGCGGATAAATATGCGCTAAAGTATAAAATACATCCTTTTTAATCACGATAACCTCTAATGCTGTATCCGCAATAATAGTAGCTGTTGCAGATGCATTGGCAAGAAAACTCTCACCCATAATACTTAATATACCTAATTCTGCCAGTAGCACATGTTCGTTATATATCCCCACTTTACCACTCTTGATAATGAATAAACCTATAGGAATATCTCCTTTCGAAATCAATACTTCTCCCTTAGAATAGCTTTTTTCTTCAGCATTAGCAAGCACCTCCGTGATTATATAGTTCTCAAGATGTAAGAATAAGCCACAATTTTTAAAGTTAAGTACATTTTCGTTCATGAGGATTCTTTATTTACTTAGACCGTGTAAAGCTAAAAAAATTTAATTAAGAATTGTACTAAAGCTTAAAAGATTTAATAAAAAAGTAATAATGGCATTATTATTTTGGGGTGATTTAGTTTTTGGTTCGAATATTTTATCAGAAAATTGTTGGTTTCTGATAAACATTTTCCCCATTTATCTGATTTTTCTGATTTTGGTCGAAGAAATGGGTTCTTCCGATTTCGTCACTTATCAGGTTATTTGCCAATTTTAACCTGCTTTTAGTTGTTTTATGATGATTATGGTTGATAATTGAGGTGATTGATAGTGATAATTAGTCGGAAATGATGAAAATAGAATGCGGAAAAAGTTTTAGAAGTGGTCAGTCCGCCGGCAGACTGACCACTTCTAACGTTAGATGAGGGCAGTTTCCCGGGATTCTGACCACTTCTAACGTTATATGAGGTCAGTTTCTCTAACTTTTGCCCTCGTCCTAACTCAGACGAGGGCAGTTTCCCGGGATTTTGACCTCGTCTGAAAATATACCGAGCCTGTTTTTCAGACTTTTGACCTGTTTTTAAAATAGAAGTGGGGAGTCCTTTGAACTTTTATCAATCCTTAACAAAGGAATTTTTAAGAATTTAGAGGAAATAAAGAGAATAAATAACCTATTTCAACCGCTCTTTAATATCCAATCGAAACTTTCGTGCAGTATCTTTCGCAATATCGTAACCTGCATCGGCATGGCGAATAACTCCCATGGCAGGGTCGTTATGAAGAACTCTTTTCAGTCGGATTGCAGCATCAGCAGTACCATCTGCAACGATAACCATCCCTGCATGAATCGAATATCCGATACCAACACCACCGCCATGATGCACGGAAACCCAACTTGCACCGCCTGCAGTATTTATCAATGCATTAAGAATGGGCCAATCGGCAATAGCATCGGAGCCATCCATCATTGCCTCTGTTTCACGATTTGGGGAGGCAACGGAACCTGTATCGAGATGATCTCTGCCAATAACTATCGGGGCTTTCACCTTACCACTCGCAACTAATTCATTAAATGCCAAGCCTGCAATCTCCCTGTCACCTTGTCCGAGCCAACAGATGCGTGCAGGAAGTCCCTGGAATGCAATTCTTTCCTGAGCCATCTTAATCCATCTTGCCAAACCTTTATTTTCAGGGAATAATTCAAGTATCTTTTTATCAGTTTCATAAATATCATTCGGATCGCCGGACAAAGCAGCCCATCGAAAAGGACCTTTGCCCTCACAAAACAAGGGACGGATATATGCAGGCACAAAACCGGGGAAATCAAAGGCATTCTTCAGTCCCTGTGCGAATGCCTGTCCGCGAAGATTGTTTCCATAATCAAAAGTAATAGCACCTCGCTTCTGCAATTCAATCATTAGCGATGTATGTTTAACCATACTATTCAATGAAAGCTGGATATATTTATCAGGATTTGCTTCTCTTAAAACCTTTCCTTCTTCAACAGAAATACCTTGTGGGAGATAACCGACTAAAGCATCATGAGCGGATGTTTGATCAGTGAGAATATCGGGCGTAATGCCACGTTCCATTAGGCGTTCCAATAAATCAATCACATTACAAACGATACCTATAGAAATTGCTTTGCCTTCGTTCTTCGCTTCGATTGCTTTATCAATTCCATCATCAATACTGTGTGTCATGATGTCGAGATATTTGGTATCTAATCGCTTTTTTATTCTCCATTCCTCAACTTCGGCAGCAAGACAAACACCCTCGTTCATCGTGATGGCTAAAGGCTGAGCGCCACCCATACCACCGAGACCACCAGTGACGGAAATAGTGTTTTTTAGAGACCCTCCGAAGTGCTGACGGGCAACTTCTCCAAAGGTTTCATAAGTTCCCTGAACGATACCCTGCGAACCGATATAAATCCATGAACCGGCAGTCATTTGACCGTACATGGTAAGCCCTTTTGCTTCCAGTTCGCGGAACTTTTCCCATGTTGCCCAATGCGGAACAAGCATGGAATTGGAAATGATAACACGCGGTGCATCTTTATGAGTGGGAAGAATGCCAACTGCCTTGCCCGATTGAATGATTAGTGTTTCATCATTGCCCAAATCTTTCAATGCTTTTACGATAAGATGAAAAGCCTCAGGATTTCGAGCTGCCTTGCCCGTTCCACCATATACTACAAGGTCTTCAGGACGCTCAGCAACAGCAGGATCGAGATTATTATGCAACATTCTTAATGCCGCTTCCTGTAACCAACCCTTACAACTGATAGTTGTGCCTGTCGGTGTTTTAAGTTTAGAAATATCTAATTTTTCTTTCGATGCTGTTGTATTTTCCATAGTCCTTTTATCTTCTGTTTTATTCTTTTTATTAAATCCATAAGGGCAATGACGGCAATTACTTTGGCAACAATACCCACGTTTAAGATGGTAGGCTTCAGTAAAGACAATGTACCCTTCTTCTGTTAAATAATAATCATCTTTATCGAGTTTATCTTGGGGTTTATCGCCATACATAAGAGATGCAAAGTTCCGTAAAAATAATTTCATTTCATAATGATTTGCAATACCTAACTTTGCACGATGCATTTTACACCTGTTCCAACGCCTTTAGATGAATTGAATAATCCCTTGTTTGATGAGCATAAAGTTAAAGTATTTGTCAAGAGATTTGACCTTCTTCATCCATATATATCAGGCAATAAATGGTGGAAGTTAAAGTATAATTTCATTGAAGCTAAGGAACAAAAAGAGGATACAATACTTACATTTGGAGGCGCCTACTCCAATCACCTTGCCGCTGTTGCTTGCTTAGGAAAGGATTATGGCTGGAAAACAATAGGTATTATAAGAGGTGAGGAACATCTGCCATTGAATCCTGTTCTGCGCTTTGCAAAAGAATGTGGTATGGAGTTGCATTATATTGACAGAGAAACGTATCGTTTGAAGGCTTCGGATGAATTTATTTCCTTCCTTTCCAATCAATTTGGTGATTTCTATTTGATTCCAGAGGGTGGAGCAAATGCTTTAGGAGTTAAGGGTTGCACGGAAATGATTGATGAAATAGGAATTGATTTCGATTATGTCTGTTGCGATTGCGGAACAGGAACAACACTTGCCGGACTTGCGATTTCATTAAATGAACATCAGAAAGCAATTGGGATTCCTGTGTTGAAGGGTGCTGAGTTTTTAGAAGAAAAGATTAAAGATTTGCAGAATAAATATATAAGCACTTTTAACTATGGAGCTATTAGAAACAATCTAATGCTATTTTATGATTATCACTTTGGCGGCTTTGCAAAGAGCACTAAAGAGCTTGATGATTTTGTTAAGGACTTCAATCAATCTCATTCAATAAAGCTTGAATCTATCTATTCAGGGAAACTCTTTTATGCAATCTTTGATCTTATTGGTAAAGGTTATTTTAAAGAGAACAGCACGATAATAATCTTGCATACAGGCGGTGTATTATCCTTTCCATCTTAATATTAAGTAATTTAGCGGGCTTATTAATAAACAGATGTCTTCACCCACTCTTTTCATTGATGTAATACTTCCTTTGGCGCTCCCTAAGTTATATACTTATCGGGTGCCGATGGAGATGAATGACTCTATTTCAGTGGGAAAACGCGTTGTTGTTTCTTTCAAATCAAATAAATTATATACGGCTTTAATAAGAACTGTCAAAGAAACTCCACCAAAGGATTATGAGGCTAAATATATTCTTTCTGTGTTGGATGATGAGCCGATAGTTACCGATAAACAATTTGAACTATGGGATTGGATGTCTGCCTATTATTTATGTTCATTAGGTGAGATAATGAATGCCGCACTTCCCGGAGGATTAAAGCTTCAGAGCGAAACAAAAATAACTTTGACAAGTAATTACAAAGAGAAAGAATCATTAATTAATGATAAGGAGTTTTTAATCGTTGATGCCCTCGAACTCAATCATATCATCACTTTGGACCAGGTATCGAAGATATTAGACCAAAAGACAGTCTTCCCTATTATTAAGGTGATGATTGATAAAGGAGTATTGTTAATCCATGAGGAAATTGACACTAAATATAAGCCACGAAAACAGGTTTATATTAGGCTCACGGAGGCTTATGCAAATCATGATTTATTAAATAAGGAATTGGATTTGATAAGCAAGAAAGCCCCGAAACAAGCGGAGATGTTGATGGCTTTCCTGAAGTTATTATATGATAATAAAATACAAAATGAAGTTGTGAGGGATGAGTTGATAAAGTATGCTGATTCATCCTCCTCCATCATCAATCAATTGGTAAAGAAAGGCATCTTTGAAACAGAAGAAAAGGAAGTTTCACGCTTATCCAATGGGGCTATGGATGTGGAAGATAAGGTGGTGTTGAATGATTATCAATTACAGGCTTATAAGGAAATCAATGAGCATTTTGTAAACAAAGATATTCTTCTTTTACATGGAATTACATCTAGCGGAAAGACGGAAGTTTATATTCATTTGATTGAAGAGATGATTGCGCAGGGAAAGCAAGTTCTTTATCTCCTGCCTGAGATTGCATTGACCACACAAATCATTAACCGATTGAAGAAACATTTCGGTAATCAAGTGCAGGTTTATCATTCTCGATTAAGTGAAAATGAAAGGGTAGAAGTTTGGAAGAGTTTGATGAATAAATCCTCAGATAAAGCAAAACAAAATACTACTGTAATCCTTGCTGCGCGCTCCGGTGTGTTTCTTCCTTATCATAATTTAGGATTGATAATTGTTGATGAGGAACATGAGAATTCCTTCAAGCAATTCGATCCCTCGCCGCGCTATCATGCTCGGGATACCGCATTGGTTCTTGCAAAACTTTTTGATGCAAAGACCTTACTTGGTTCAGCGACTCCTTCAATTGAGAGTTATTTTAATGCATCAAACAATAAATATGAATTGGTTACAATAACAAAGCGACATGGAGGTGTTCTGTTGCCTGAAATTGTGCTGGTTGATATCAGCGAAGAGAAGCGTAAGAAGCTGATGAAATCTCATTTTTCACAACTATTATTGGATGAAATTAAACTTGCGTTAGATAATAAAGAACAAGTCATTTTATTCCAGAACAGGCGCGGCTTTGCTCCGATTTTGGAGTGCGTGACTTGCGGTTGGACTCCTCATTGCGTCAATTGCGATGTTTCGTTGACTTATCATAAATCAAATGAACAATTGCGTTGTCATTATTGCGGATATGTTGCCAAGATACCTAAGAACTGTGGTGCTTGCGGCAACAATGATATTCGGATGAAAGGTTTCGGAACAGAGAAAGTGGAGGAAGAACTTGCAATCTTCTTTCCTGAAACTGTCATTGCCCGATTGGATTTGGATTCTACGCGTTCTAAATATTCCTATCAACAGATTATCGGAGATTTTGAAACCAACAAGATTAATGTTTTGGTTGGAACGCAGATGGTTACCAAGGGTTTGGACTTTGATAATGTTAGTATTGTTGGGATTTTAAATGCCGACAGCATGTTGAACTTCCCTGATTTCAGGTCGTATGAGCGTAGTTATCAATTGATGGCGCAAGTTAGCGGCAGGGCGGGGCGGAAGCAGAAACGTGGTAAAGTTATAATTCAATGTCAGAATCCAATGCATCCAATTATACAGCATGTTTTGAATAATGATTATGAAAAGATGGTAGCTGATGAATTGATAGAGAGAAATAAATTTCACTTCCCTCCCTATTATCGTTTGATTAAACTTACCCTGAAACATAAAGACTTTAGTGTCCTTGATGATGGCGCACAATATCTTGCAAAAGAATTAAAACAAGCCTTAGGCTCCCGTGTTCTTGGACCCGAATCACCGCTTGTGGCAAGGGTTCGTAACTTATTCCTGAAAGATATTCTTATCAAAATAGAGAGAGAAGCATCCATTCGGAATGCAAAGAAGATTATTAGTGAACACATCAATAATTTCAAAAACACTAAGGAATACAAGAGTGTTTATGTGCATATAGATGTTGATCCTTATTAGGGATTAACGTGGTAAGAGGTAAGATATTGGAATGTAACCCTCCATAAGATTGGGTTGGACTTTACTGACGAACTTAATTACAGTTTATAATAATTTATCAGCAATAAATAAGAAAATAAATTACACTAATCAGTAGCTTTAAACCGGAATACTTTGAATAAAATAAATCCTATTACCAAACAAACAAGGATACTTAGGGCTATCTCCGGCTTTTGAATAACATTAACACCAAGCATAAACATCGTGAAAGCAACAAATATTAAAGGGACAACAGGGTAGCCCAATGTTTTATAAGGACGCGCTAATTTGGGTTGGGTTTTTCGTAAAATAATAACTCCGAAGATTGCCATTGCCATGAATAAATAATCAACAAAAACAATATAGTTAATTACCTCTTCAAAAGTTTTATAAAACAATAAAATAACGCAAGCAATCACACATTGAATGGCGATTGCATTAACAGGGGTTTTGAACCTTGGATGAACGGCTGCTATGTTTTTGAAGAAGAGTCCGTCTTGTGCCAGAGCAAAATAAATCCGTGGTGCACTCATGCTGTAAATACTTATAGTTCCGAAGGTGGAAACAATAATGAGGATTGCAATTAATGTGCTTCCATAGGTTAGTACCTGGGATACTGCATCGCTTGCAACTTTATCTGATTTAGCTATAGTTTCAATAGGTAACAATTTCTGATAGGCAATGTTGATGGAAACATAAACCAGCATGACTATCAAGGTGCCGAATATCATTGCTCTTGGCAATGTCTTGCTAGGATTCTTAACTTCTCCGGCAAGGTAAGATGCGTGATGGAATCCTCCATAGGAAAAGAATACTCCTATACTTGCGAGTCCGAAGGCACTGAAGAAACCTAAATCGGGATGCAATGTATTATGGATATCACTCAGATTAAAATTGAAATGAATGGGTTGTGTTCCAAGAAATAAACCGATGATGATTACTCCAAAGATACCTAGTAATTTTGTGGTGGTGATTATACTAGCAAATAGATTTCCTATTTTGACTCCGAATATATTTATGATGGAAAGAAGGATTAATGCGGATATGGAAAGCATCGTTTTCTCCATATCGTTTAAATGAAAAATGGAACTTACATATCCTGCAAAAACCAAGGCAATGGCGGCAAGAGCTCCTGAAACGATTACTGTCAGACTTATCCAGCCGTATAAAAATGCTGCTATATCACCGTAAACTTTTCTTAAATAAACATAAATACCGCCTGCTTGAGGATACATTCCTCCGAGCTCTGCAATTGATAAGGCTCCTGAAAGAGTAATTAATCCACCCACTATCCAGGCAACTAACATCCAACTATCATAAGGAAGGTAAGCAGCTGTTTCGGAAGGAGAACGGAATATTCCTGAACCTATACAGGCTCCTGCAGCAATCATTGTGAGACCATATAGGGATATTTTGCGTTCTAAGGATGGCATTTTGAATCAGTTTAAAATATTAAAGAACAATTGACCGATTCTCATAATTAATGCTCTTAGAGAATGATTTTCCCGTCTTTCATTGTCAATTTGCGATCTGCCATATTCGCAAGTTCTTCGTTATGAGTAACGATGACAAATGTCTGATTGAATTCCTTCCTTAATTGAAAAAATAATTTATGTAATTCAGTTGCTGAATTGGAATCGAGATTTCCTGAAGGTTCATCTGCCATGATAACTAAAGGGTTATTAATCAAGGCTCTGGCTGCGGCAACACGTTGTTGTTCTCCACCGGATAATTCTTTTGGTTTGTGATTTAATCTGTCTTTTAGTCCTAGGAAATCAAGGAGTTGGGAGGCTTTAATCTCAGCTTCTTTTTTTGCTACACCAGCAATGAAAGCAGGAACGCATACATTCTCGAGAGCAGTAAATTCGGGAAGGAGATGATGAAATTGAAAGATGAAACCAATGTTTTTATTTCGGAAGGCAGCTAATTTCTTTCCTGTTAATTGGGAGACATTAGAATTGTTTATTTGAACGGTTCCTTTATCGGCTTTATCAAGGGTACCTATTATATGGAGTAAAGTGCTTTTTCCTGCGCCTGAAGGTCCAACTATGGAAACTATTTCTCCCTTTTCAATTTTGACATCAATACCTTTGAGAACTTTAAGGTCGCCATAAGATTTAAAAATACCTTCTGCTTTTATCATCTTAGTAGTTACTTTAATATTAAGATTAATATTCTAATCACAATTCTTTACGTAAGCATTGATTGCTTCTTCTAATCCCATGTCGGCAGCCTTCTTCAGGTCGGCACAACTTTCAGTTTTCTTTTGCATGGTGATTTCTACTAAACCTCTTTTCGAATATGCTTCGGCATAATCGGGGTTTAATTTTATTGCTTTAGAGAAATCATCCATGGCTTCATCATTTTTATTCAGAGCCATATATGCAACTCCTCTATTATAATATCCTTTTGGAAAGGGATTTTTAGCATCCTTTAAATCAAGGCATTTAGTAAAATCTATAATAGCACTTTCATATTGTTTTTGCTTGCTTAATACTAATCCAAGATAAAAGAAGGCATCGGCATAGTCAATTTTCAATCCGATAGCTATATTCAGATTACTAGTGGCTTCATCATATCTTGCTGATTTAAAAAAGGAATAACCGAGATTGCAATAGGCTTCGGAATAATCAACTTTCAATTGAATTGCTTTGGTTAAATCTAATATTGCCAAGCTGTATTTTTCCAGTTTATTATAAGTCAATCCTCGATTATAATAAGCTTCAAGGTAGTTGGGGGCATTTGTAATGCTCTTTGTGAAATCTGTGATAGCGGGTTCGAAATTGTCAATTCTATAAAGGGATAATCCGCGGTTAAAATAAGCTTCTTTGTATGATGGTTTCAGAGCAATAGTTTTATCGAAATCAGTTATTGCTGCTTCGAATTTATCCATCTTATAATAAGAAAGACCGCGATTGAAGTATGCATCAGCCATATCGCCACCTATCTGAATTGTTTTGGCAAAATCAAGAACTGCATAATCATATTTACCAATCATATAATAGCCTAAGCCTCTTTTATAATAGGCATCGGTATAGTTTGGATTGATTTGAATTGCTTTTGTATAATCAGAGACTGAACTCTCATATTTGCTCATTTTATCATATACCAAACCTCTATAATAAATCACTTCAGCAAAATTAGGGTTGTATTCTATAGCTTTATTATAGTCGGTGATGGCTGCATCGAACTTACCCAATTGATAATAGGATAGTCCACGAGTGCAATAAGCTACAAACGCATCAGGTTTTTGCTGGATAACCTTACTGCACAGGGAAATGGCACTTACATAATTTGCATTCTTATACTCCCCCGAAGCCTGGGTCATTAATGCCTCAGGAGATTGCGCATTGACCAAAATAGCAAAACAAACAGATAATAAATATAAACTAATAAACTTTTTCATTCGGGATAATCTATAAACAGGATTAAAATTTTGAGGGTGCAAAGGTAGAAAAATGTATGAGGTAAAATGGAAAATTGCAGAGGTATAAGAAAAAAAGTTTCATAAAAACTTGTATTTGTCAATATCATTCCCTATTTTTGTCACGTCAAACTGAAAAATGAATTCCAGCTACACAGTATGTAGCAATTAAAAAAATAAAAAACTTAACAAAGAAAGGAGGCAAGCTGATCGAATAAATCTCTACAATAATTACAGTATTTAGTTTATTATTAACGTTAATTATTAGAGATCAGCATGCACAATTCAAATCTAAGTGATCAGGAATTAATACAGAATTACCTGAAAGGCGATAACGCCAGTTTCGAAACTCTTGTACATAGGCATAAAAGGAAGGTTTACACTTCCATTGTAGTCATGGTTAAAGATAACCAATTGGCTGATGACATCTTTCAGGATACCTTTATTAAGGTTATTGATAAACTCCATGAGAAAAGGTATAAGGAAGATGGAAAGTTTTTAGGATGGGTGATTCGTATTGCTCATAACTTAGTAATTGACCATTTCCGAAAGGAGAAACATTTTCCTATGGTCAGGGATACTGATGAATATAATATCTTTGACAGACTTGACCTTCTCGAAGAAAGCGCACAAGATGCAATGGAGGTAAAACAATCTGATAAACAGCTTCAGGATTTGATAGAGGAACTTCCTTATGAACAAAAAGAAGTTTTAATTCTCCGTCATTATTGCCAGATGAGTTTTAAGGATATTGCCAAAAGCACCAATGTAAGCATTAATACCGCTTTGGGAAGAATGCGTTATGCTCTTATTCACTTACGTAAACTTATTGAGGAAAGAGAGTTAAACTTTTTTGATTAGGGTTTAAATCTTTCGCTAAGTTTGAGTATCAAATAACGTATTTGATTCATTATGTGATGGTGTGTTTGACATGAAATACATTATTAAAAAATTATTTTACCCTCGATATAATAATATTTATCAATTTTCGTTTTTAAAGAGTAGAATAAATAATTCAATCAAAAATTAATGTTAAACTTAATACAATCTTATGGACAAAACCATTACATTAGAAAACCTAATAGCTTTCGCTTACAACGAAACAGAAATTCTCGAAACTGTCAATGTCGTTGAGGCTATTGACAATCGTGAAGAGATTGCTGAGGAATACGAAGTTATTTTAGCAACTAAAGAAGTGCTTGATAATTCATCAAGAGAACCTTCTTTAAAAGCCCTTGATAAGATTTTCCTTTACTCTAAAGGGGAAGGTCAGGCTTACACCTAGCTAACTGATTCCGAGGAATTATCCTAAGAACTTCTCCATCACTTCCTTGCTGATACCAGTATATGAAAATCCTCCATCGTGGAAGAGATTTTGCATGGTAACCATTCGGGTAAGGTCTGAGAATAGGGTAATGCAATAATCAGCACAGGAATCAGAGCTTGCATTACCAAGCGGAGACATCTGATCGGCATAATTATAGAAGCCATCAAAGCCTTTAACACCGCTACCGGCAGTTGTTTTTGTAGGCGATTGAGAAATGGTGTTTATTCTTACCTTTTTCAACTTGCCATAATGATAGCCATAGCTTCTGGCAATAGATTCAAGCATTGATTTAGCATCTGCCATATCACCATAATCAGGAAAAACACGTTGGGCTGCAATATAAGTTAAGGCAACGACAGACCCCCATTCATTGATAGCATCTAATTTCTGGGCAACCTGCAAAACCTTATGCAAAGACATAGAAGAAATATCAATTGTCTTATGATAATACTCATAATCCAGATCAGTATAAGGTTTGTTTTTCCTTACATTGGGCGACATCCCAACAGAATGAAGCACAAAATCAAGTTTTCCACCTAAAATTTCCATAGATTTATTGAAAAGGTTCTCTAAATCAGGCACCGAAGTGGCATCAGCAGGAATAACCTGGCAATTACATTCCTTTGCCAAGTCATTAATTACCCCTAATCGCAAAGCAACAGGTGCGTTTGTCAATACAATTTCTGCACCTTCATTATGAGCGTGCTGAGCTACCTTCCATGCTATTGAGTTTGGGTCAAGAGCACCAAAGATGATTCCCTTTTTTCCTTTTAATAAGTTATAATTCATAATGGTTTTATTTAAATCAGGCGGTAAAATTAAACATTTAAAAGTTCTTTTGCGTTTTCTAACGCGCTATTTGTTGGTTTCTCTCCACTAAGCATCTTTGCAATCTCAATTATCCGTTCTTTTTCGTCTAATCGCTTGATGTTTGTAAATGTTTTATCAGCTTTAACCTCCTTATATACAAAGAAATGACTTTCGCCCTTACTTGCTATCTGTGGAAGGTGGGTTATGGTTATCACCTGGTGTTTCTTTGCAATAGACTGCATTAAATTTCCAACCTTATTAGCGACTTCGCCCGATACTCCTGAATCTATTTCATCAAAAATAATTGTTGGTAAAGCCATTAACTGTGTGATTAGGGCTTTAAGGCAAAGGTTTAAACGGGATAATTCTCCTCCGGAAGCTACCTTCTGGATTTCCATATACTCCACTCCTTTATTAGCTGAAAAAAGAAACCTTACCTTATCAATTCCTGAAGAATTGAATTGTTCATCGGATAATACTTCATGATGAACTTTAAAAACAGCATTCTTCATTGCCACCTCATTCAGCAATTCTTTTAATTTTTTCTCAATCTGAGGAATAACACCTTTTCTAGTTTCAGATATTTTATGGGCAGATAGAACCAATTGCTCTTTAATCTTAGCTAAATTTTTCTTTAATTCAGTGATTTCATCCTCAATGGAATTAATGCTATCTAATTTAACTTTTAAAGAATCCTGAAGCGTTAATAATTCTGCAATATCATTTAAACGATGCTTTTGTTCGAGGCGATAAATCAAACTTAATCTTTCGTTAATCTGTTCAATAACATCAGGTTGAAAAGAAGTTGTATCTGCTATTTCATCCAGCTCATTAGAAATGTCTTTCAGTTCAATGGAAACTGCATTAAGTCTATCAAATAGTTCAGTAAATTTAGAATTATATTTGGAGATAGATGATAATATTCTTTTCACTTCAATCATTTGCAAATTCAATGAATTCTCCCCTTCGTTTATTATGAAATTGATTTTATCCAAACCTGATTTTATTGCTTCTGAGTTATTCAAAGATGCCAGTTTTTGTTCTAATTCAACCTGTTCGCCATCAACTAATTTGGCTTCATTTAATTCATTGAATTGAAACTGATAATAGTCAATATCCTTAGTCAATTGGTTGTTCTCTTCAATCTTTCTCAATAGGATTTCATTCTTTTTTGAATAATCAGAATACAAGGATTTATATTCTTTCAATAAAGAATTATTCTTTGCGAATGCGTCTATGTATGAAAGTTGAAAAGAAGGATTATTGATGGATAGATTTTCATGCTGAGAATGAATATCAACTAAGTTAGAAGACAGTTCTTTAAGTAAATTCAGATTTACGGGAGTGTCATTTACAAAAGCCCTTGATTTTCCATCGGGGCTCACTTCTCTCCTGATAATTGTAGTGCTTTCATAGTCCAGATTATTATCATCAAAGAACCATTTCAAATGATATTCTTCAATATTAAATTCGCCTTCGATGACACACTTTTTATCTTTATTAAATAAGGTTTGAGAATCGGAACGTTGCCCTAATATCAAACCTAAAGCTCCTAATAAAATAGATTTCCCTGCTCCGGTTTCCCCGGTAATCATATTTAATCCTGATGTAAATCGTATGTCGAGAGAGTCAATTAAAGCATAATTCCTAACCACCAATCTCGACAACATAACATTAAAATATAATACTCAGTTGAATCTTACTTCC
>Ga0206927_1132_pt1 | contig 15923 bp, 19 predicted proteins | sample Alteio_BWOrgHeat_60_FD_153249 | JGI IMG/M metagenome (GOLD analysis project Ga0206927, IMG submission 153249) | Enriched cells from forest soil in Barre Woods Harvard Forest LTER site, Petersham, Massachusetts, United States -... | ecosystem: Environmental > Terrestrial > Soil > Temperate forest >... | reverse complement strand
TTCACGACGCCAACGGCCGCGTCGGCGACGACGATGAGCAGGAAGAGCGTGAGCATGCCGGCATACGGCGCGCCGAACGCGAGGATGCGCTTCACGATGCCGGGCGGGAGTTCGTGTTGCATCACTTCGCCGTCACGCATAAACGAGCCGAACGCGCGGCCGCCGCGAAATCCTCCGCCATGTCCTCCTGGTGGCATTCTCTGACTATAGCAAAACGGCTCCTTCCGGCGCCGTCTCGATCAGAGTTTTAGTAGGTGTACGAGTACGAACCGTACGGGTCGTATCCGCCGGCACCGTAGTACGAGGTGTTGGAGTAGCCGTATCCGCCGATGCCATACGAGTACGGAAGCGTGCCGGCAGCGGGCTGCGAGAAGGCGCCGTAGTACGGAGTGTTCGAATAGCCATAGCCGCCGATGCCGTAGGAATACGGGAGCGTGCCCGCGGCGGGCTGCCAGTAGCTGGAGTATTGATACTGCGTCGGCGCGTAGGAGGCGTACTGGTACTGCGTCGGGTAGGAGCTCTGGTACTGCTGCGGATACGAATAGTTTTGGTAACTGCTCGGCATGTACGAAGTATTCGTGTACGCGGTGCCGTAATTCGTGTTCGCGCCGACGTAGATATTCCCCTGATTGCCGTAGCTGATGCCGCCGCTGCACGGCGAGGGCGACCACGTCGAGCCACACATATAGCCGCTTGCGGCATAGGCAGCGGGCGCCGTGAGGAGCGAGGCGGCGAGCATGAGACTCGCGATGATTCGATTGACCCGTTGCATGCGATTACCCTATGCCCGAAGAGCTTCTCGCGCAAGTCCGGGCTTCATCAGCGCTTCCTTGTCGGATTAGCTCGTGCGTTTGCCGTGGAGGAGCATGTCGACCGCCTGTTCCATCGTGCCCGCGCGCTCGATCGTACCGGCATTCACGAAGAAAATCTCGTCGGCGTTCTCAATGGTATTCAGACGGTGCGCGATGATGACGCGCGTCGTCGATGCCGGCAATTTACTGAGTAGACTCTCTCCAGAGGACGTTGAGTGACTTCTTTATCCTCTTGCTTGATACGATGTGAATAAATCAACTACAGAATTAGCATGCTTATGCGCTGTGAGTTTTTTTACCAAAAGTAATCTCCACACCAGCCACTTCTTCAAAAGTTACGTCACTTGTAAAATTTCGCTTAACGACACCGTTCCCAGAATTCAGCTTACCCCCAACATCTTTATAAGACACGAGGACCTTGGATACTTCAAATGAATCCGCTTGTGCTGATCTATCAAATACTTCGATCATCTCTATACTTTCTTGATTAACCTCAAGCACACCGAAATTTACCTCGTTTCGCATGTTGTTGTGCTGCTGGCCTAAGCTTTTCTTATTGTACGAGCACTCAACTGAGCTTTCGACGGCGTTTCTGTCACCGACGTTTTTCACTCTAATGAATACTGCATTCTTGTTAAATATTACTTGATTGCTTTGATAATCGGAGATTGTCGCTAAGTAAAGTTCATTCTTTCTTATTTTCTGATCGTACTTTCTTATAAATTCCTCATCAAACTTACCTGCAATTATGAAATCAACCTTCACATATGGAAGTTGTTGCCCCTGTGTCGCTTGCCTTAGAATCCCATACGTTAACCATACGTAGATTATAGTTACGGCCGCTGAGATGATACTAGCTTTCGTGCTTAAAGCGTTTTGAATAGATGCGGGACCAAAAAAACCGAGACCGATAATACCTATCGCTGAAAGGATCGCTACACTTCCCCATAACATATCCTTACCGTAAGAGGGACGCATATGCGATACTAAATTTCCTCAACTTGTACTCCAGTGAAATTATCCCTCTTCTTGCGAAGCTCTAACATCGCCTCTTTAACCCGAGTTCCCAATGTTTCAACAAAAGTTATAGCTTTTTCTTCTGCAGTAAAAGTAAAATTACGATTATTCAAATCGTGAATCGGTAACAACGATACTATTTGCCATGCTCCCTGGGGATTCTTTAGAACAGTTGATTGCGGGGCTACTGATATCATTGGTGATCCGAATTTACGGATAAGCTCAAGGTCAGCAGGATCAAATGAAATTGAAACCGTAAGTTTATAAGAGCCCCCTTCAAGATTCTTATTAAAAGAAAGCTTCATATATATATTAGATACCAATATGTGATATTGGGCAATTATGGGTCGGGGAATCCGAGTTCAAATCCTATAAAATTTAGGAACAAATGGTTCCGGTCACGCTTGAGCTCTGCCGGGAAGGGGGCGCGAACGACCGCGCTTATTGTTCGGATCTGGTGCCATTCAATCTGGATCAAATTGCGACAATTTCCCAAAATGAAGATTTATGGGATCATCTCGTCATGACTGAAAATGGAAAGGCTTCAATTGAGCAACTGCAGAAAATGATTCTAACATTTCGCGATGAGAGAGATTGGAAGCAATTTCATAATCCGAAGGATGTATCACTCTCACTCGTCCTCGAAGCAGCTGAGCTCATGGAGCACTTTCAATGGAAAAATGCTGCAGAAATGGACGCTTATATAAAGAAGAATAAGACTGCCATCGCGGAAGAGGTGGCAGATGTACTGTACTGGGTACTCCTCATTTCCCGCGATTTGAATATTGATCTCGCCGATGCGCTCAAGAACAAGATAAAGAAAAACGAGAGAAAGTATCCCGTAGCTAAATCAAAGGGAAAGCACACGAAGTATACCCGGCTCTAATATGTCCGACATTAAGACTTTCGCTTTCGAGAAATCTTCCTTTGAAGGTGTGAAAACATTTGCACTCGGAAGAAATTGGCCGGTTGTTTACATTATCGAGAATGGGAAGGAGGTCTATATTGGAGAAACAACGAATGCCTACAACAGAAGCAAGCAGCATTATGAGAACGCGGACAGGATGCGCTTAGAGAGAATGCATCTCATCACCGACGAGGAATACAACAAGTCCGCAACGCTCGATATCGAATCACTCTTAATTCAGTATTTTTCTGCAGAAGGCACTCTTAAGCTGCAGAACGGAAATCGCGGACTGGTTAATCACAACTACTTTGATAAGGCACGATACCTCGCGAAATTTGAAACACTCTGGGAGAAGCTTCAAGCAATGTCCCTCGTAAAGCGAGGTCTCAATGAAATTAGAAATAGCGAGATGTTCAAGTATTCGCCATACAAAGCTTTAACGGAAGATCAGCTGGCGATAGCAGAGACTTTGCAGACCATTTTAGAAACAACTCCTTCAGGTACGCACATAGTAAATGGCGGTCCAGGCACTGGCAAAACCAACCTGGCTACCTACTTGGTCAAAGCGCTCAAGGGCGATGAGAAGACAAAGCATCTTGTGGTGGGTCTTGTGATACCAATGACCTCTCTGCGACAATCGCTGAAAGATGTCTTTTCACACATTGAGGGGCTTTCAGCCAATATGGTGATCGGACCAAGTGAGGTCGCTGACAAGAAGTATGATCTCCTGATCGTCGATGAAGCGCATCGCCTTCGACAGCGAAAGAACCTCACAAACTACGACGTGTTCGATAAGATGAATCAAAAGCTTGGTCTCGGCCAAGAGGGGACCGAGCTAGACTGGGTGCTTCTCAATTCAAGACATCAAATACTCTTTTACGATGAGAACCAGAGCATCCGCCCGACGGACGTACATGCTGTCCGATTCCAACAGTTGAACGCCACGCACCATCACCTGACGAGCCAGCTTCGCGTGAGTGGCGGAGAAAAATACATTGAGTTTATTGAGAAGCTTTTCGCTGGAGATAAGAATCCGGATAGTGCCTTCCAAAATTACGACTTTAAGATTTATGACGACGCCTCATTGATGGTCGCTGATATTAAAGCCAAAGATGATGCATTGGGGCTCTGCCGCATTGTTGCGGGTTATGCGTGGCGCTGGGCGAGCAAAAAAGACCCGAGCGCTTTCGATATCGAAATCGATGGACTCAAGCTCAAGTGGAATGGGACTGCCACGGATTGGGTTAATTCTCCAAACGCGATTAATGAGGTCGGATGCATACACACCGTCCAGGGATACGATTTAAATTATGTGGGTGTAATTGTCGGACCAGAATTGTCTTATGATGCGGAAACTGATCGACTGACTATCAATCCAGATAAATACGAGGATCGAAACGGATGGCGGGGGATCACTGACCCAGCTGAACTCGAACGCTATATCATTAATATCTATAAGACGTTAATGACGCGAGGCATGAAAGGGTGCTACGTCTATTTTGTAGATAAAAAAGTTGAGCAGTATTTCCGAAACCGAATGTCGAAGTGAGAAAAGATTCCGGCCGCAATTGCTTGCGGATTATCTAACCAGTGGCATTCTCAGGGCATGGTTCGTATGGATCGGCTACGCAAAAGATTAGCGGCGAAAAGGGAAGTCACTGATGACTTTCAGGCCCCTAAACATGGCGTCCGTTTCTCATTAAAAACCTTGGAGAGCTCTGTCGCGGAAGACTATAAAATATATATAAAAAGTAAGTATTGGACTGCGCGCAGGGATGCATACTACGAAAAGTACAAAAAGGAATGCGCAGCTTGTTACGCTATTGGAGCAACGATTGATTTGAATCACACATATTACGGCGATCTTGGACAGGAGAGAGACGAAGATCTGATACCGTTCTGTCGCTTCCATCACCAGGACTTCCATAAGAAATACGGGGTAGCTTTCGACATGCGTGAAGCATGTGGAATTTATATAATCAGGGAACGGCAGCGATTACTTGAGAATCCGGTCGCAGATTTAACATATTTGAAAACAGAAGAAATCGAAGGAAGCCATTCAATGGCCGCATTTCTAGAAGCTGCCGCTAATCCGATTTGGCGCCTCCTTGCCTTAATCGGGATTAACAAATCTTGATGTGAAATGGTCCGGCCGCAAGGGATTGCGGCCGGGAGGGGAGCGCGAGGGTCGCGCTGCGGTTATTGTGTGGAGCCGTTGTCGCTCGAGCTGCCGCCGAGATTGATCTGCACGCCTGTCGAAGCCGGTTTCGGTGTACCGGGGCCGTAGGTCTTGTACCACCAGACGCCGCCGCCGACCAAGATGAGGAGCACGATGACGATGAGGATCGTGTTCACGTTGCTCGATTTGTTATCCATAGAGAGATGTTTATTTATAAAATCTATCCACGAATCCTAGCACGCGTTATGAAAAGCAGACGGCCGCGATTGCTCGCGGCCGGTCGTGATGTGTGAGCGCGATCTCAGCGCCCGCGTGTGTGCCCCAGCCACGGTCGCCGCAGCGGCGAGTCGGGCGGGGAGTTGCGGATGTGCATAGCCTGATTCCAGGCGTCCTGCAGCTTCCCGAAGACGACTGGTCCTTCGTCCGGGCCGAGGTGCTTGTCTTCGATCCGGATGTCGAACGCCTCCGAGAGGTATTCGAAAAGCATCTTCAGCGTTTCGTACGTCTCGTGCCGCTTGCCGCCGTCGGTGCGGCAGCCGGTGAGGAAATACGATCCGCACGCGCCGATCAGCTCGAAGCACACGTCCTTGTCGAAGGTGATGATTCGAAGACCTACGATCTCTTTGTAGGTATCGGTTGAACGATCGTGGTGCGCTTTCAGGACGAGCTTCATGTCGTCGATCGACGGCTCCCGCTCGGTGACGCATCCCGTGAGAAGCGACCAGCGGCGCATCGTCGGATCTTCGTCCGCCGAGTATCCGGGATACACCGGCATACGCCACGGGTCATTCCTCCACGAGCTGATCGGCACGGTGCGAGTCGCGGGCCTCAGCGTACGACTCGCGAGCGGGTGCGGACGCATGCGTACGCAGCGCAGCTGCGCGAGCTGCAGAGCAGCCTGACCAGCCGAAAGGTGGCTGAAGTCGACGGGGTCCTTGAAACTTTCGAGAAGTGCCGCGTCTCTTGCGGTGGGCATCGGGGTTCTCTCCGTTATTGACTACCAATATCATGCAACACTTTTGGCAATTCTACAAGTTAGGGAGTCTCGAAGCACATGCGCGCTTCATGAATCAGGAGTAGTATAGGAAGTATGAAAAAAGACCTCACTATTAATGGAGCATCTACCTATCACTCGTACCCGGACGACGGCGGGAAGCATCCGGGCCTTATTGTGCTCGAAGAGATCTGGGGCGTGAACGCGCATGTGAAGAGCGTCGCGGACCGCTTCGCCGCGGAAGGGTACAGCGTGCTCTCGCCGGAGCTCTTGCCGGCAGGACTCCTTGAGCTGATGACGCCGCAGATACAGAAAGACCTCTTCGATCCCGAGAAACGCAATGAAGTGCAGCCCGTCTTGCGTGCGGCGATGCAGCCGATCCAGCAGCCGGAGTATGCGGCGAATGCGATCGCCACCCTAAAAGCGTGCGTTGATTACTTGATGAACGATTCGGGCGTGAACGGGAGCATCGCGGTTGTCGGCTTCTGCTTCGGCGGCACATACTCCTTCCACCTCGCGGCGAACGACGCGCGCGTAAAAGCGGCGGTGCCGTTCTACGGCCATGCGCCCGCATCGGAAGAGCTCGCCAAGATCACGTGCCCGGTCCTCGCGTTTTACGGCGATCAGGATCACGGGCTGATGCCGGGCCTGCCGGCGCTCAAAGAAGAGATGGCGAAGCTCGGGAAGGATTTCGAGGCGGTCGTGTATCCCGGCGTCGGCCATGCGTTTTTCAACGATACCAACGCGCATGCCTACAGCGCGGAGGTCGCGAAAGATGCCTGGGAGAAGACGCTGGCGTTCTTCGCCGCGCACTTGTAATAGAATAATCACTCATACGTCTACTCACCTATGAATAGAAACACATCCATCCTCTGGACCCTCATCGTCATCATCATCATCATCGGTGGCGGGATCTGGTATTACCTCGATCACGCGAGCGCACCGGCGGCCTCCACGCCGACCCTCGTCGCGAGTGTGAATTACGCGTGCGACAACAACACAACCATCGCCGCCTCGTACTACGATGCGTCTTCGACGCCCCCGACTGATCCGAATCAGCCGCCGACGCCGGGCGGGTCCGTCGCGCTCACGATCAGCGACGGTCGCACCATGACACTCCCGCAGACGATCTCCGCCGACGGCGCGCGTTATGCAGCAGCCGATGGCAGCTTCGTTTTCTGGAACAAAGGCAACGGCGCGATGGTGACCGAAGGCCAGCAGCCGTCGTACCAGTGCGTCCAGCTTGCGGACAATCCGGGCGGCCTTCCGCTCACCTATGAGAGCGGCACCCTCGGCTTCTCGATCCGCTATCCGCAGAATTTTACCGTCGACAGCACCTATCAGTATCAGAATCTCGGCCCCGGTAAGGAGATCAACGGCGTGAAATTCACCATCGATCCGAGCATCGCAACCGGTACCAATCTTGGCTCCGACAGCTACCTCTCGGTGGAGCAGATCCCGAATGCGACGAGCTGCACCGCGGACATGTTCCTCGATCTCGCCAACGGCGGCGCGCCGCAGAACGTCACTGATAACGGTGTGACGTACTCCATGGCGAGCACGACGGGCGCCGGTGCGGGTAACCGTTACGAAGAAACCGTCTACGCGCTCCCCGGTATGGGCACCTGCTATGGCGTGCGCTACTACATCCACTACGGTGTCCTCCAGAACTACCCGGCAGGCTCCGTGAAGCAGTTCAACGAAACCGCGCTCCTCGCGCAATTCGATACGATCCGCCACACCCTTACGCTCGCGCAGTAAGCCGTGCAGCACAGAAAAAACAGGCCGCAGCCTTCGAGTTGCGGCCTGTTTTGCTGGGGATAAGAGAAAGATTGTTCATGGAACGCTGGTAGAGTGTCGCCATGCCACCGCAAAAATCATCGTCGCGACCGCCGCTCAACTCGGCAGTCTTCGGGTACGGAATCGCCACGCTCGCGTTCTTCGTGTTCATATTCGTGGCCCTCTTCTTGTGGGGTGATTTTACCGAGGGAGTCCGGAACGGTTTCCCGGACGGTATGCATACGGTGCTCGTCGAGACTGCGCTCGCGCTTGCCTGCATCGCATTCTGGATCGTCGGGATCAAAATGACGATGCCCGTCTCAGATTTTTTCCTCGGCATGGTTTACCTACCGCTCGGCATCTTGTTCGCAGGCTCTTATTACTATGTTTATCTCTTCGCGCCCGATGTGAACGCGACCATGACTTCGAGCGCGAGAGCAACGCCGCTCACGCTCGGCATCTTTCTCATCTTCCTCGGCATCGGCAAGCTGATCGGCGGTAGTGTAAATAATATTGATCGGACTGCGCTTTCTGCGCCGCAGAGCGGATCGTGGATCAAGAGCCTCGTCGATTTTATCGAACTCTTCGTACTTGCCGTCGTGATCACGTGCGGTTCCGTCGCACTTCTCGCCTACGGAATGCTCTTTCTCATCCGTCTCTAGCTTTTCGCAGAGCTGCTTCGTACAAAAAAACGCACTATGCTCGGGCGAGGGCGATGAGGGAAACGCTGGCCCCTGCACGTTTGAGCGGCGTCGCGGCATTTACGAGGGTCGCGCCCGTCGTCGTGACGTCGTCGATGAGGAAGATGTGTGTGCCCGCGACGAGTGTTTTATCGGGCACTGCGAATGCGCCGGCGACATTCGAGAGGCGCTCGGAGCGGTGGAGGCGCGTCTGCGGTTTCGTCGCGCGCGTGCGTTCGAGAGTAGCGGGAGCGAGGAGCGCGGTGCTGCCGTTCTTGAAATCATCGGGGAGCGCCTCGAGCACGAGCGCGATCTGATTGAAACCGCGTTCCTTCGCGCGCGAGGTGTGCAAGGGAATCGGGACGAGCAGCACTCTTTTCTGCGAGAAATTCTTGTGCGAAGCAATCTCTTCGATCAGATACTCCGCAAGGAGCGTCGCAGCGATCGATGCGGCGTGCCGCGAGCGGTCGTACTTGAGCGCGCGGATGAGATCCTGCACCGCATCGTCGCGATAGTCGAGGAGCGTCGTGATGTTCGCGCCGAGGAGCGCGTGCGAGGCGCTCGCGAGCACGAAATCTTCCGCACGCCGCTGTTTCGTCCGCGCTGCGCGGGCCCGCGGCGGCAGGACCGCGTCGAGTACGTATTCCCATGCACCCGAAATGTTCGAGAGCAACCCCTTCATATTGCGTAATTATACGCGTGGTAGAGTATGCCGATGACGGAACTTGCCCAGAAGACGTGCGTCGCGTGCGAGGGCGGCGTCGCACCGCTCAATCGCACCGAGGCAGAGGTCTTGATGAGGCAACTCAATGCGTGGCATCTCTCGGGAGACGCACGCTGGATTTCAAAAGAATTTACGTTCAAGGATTTCAAGGAGGCGATCGCGTTCACCAATAAGGTCGCGGACATCGCCGAGGCGCAAGGGCATCACCCGGATCTGCAGGTACGGTGGGGGAAAGTCGTAATCGAGCTTACGACACACGCCATAAAGGGACTCTCACAGAATGACTTCATCATCGCCGCGAAGGTAGACGCCCTCGGGTGATATAATTCTTTGAATGGCATTCTCTTTCGGGAATCTTTTTAAGAATGTCGGACGAAGCAGTGGCAGCAGCAGCGTCATCGGCATCGATATTGGCGCTTCGAGCGCGAAGGTCGTGCAGCTGCGCGCTTCGCGCGGCGTCGCGGTGCTTGAGACGTACGGCGAGATCGCGCTCGGGCCCTATGCCGACCAGCCGGTCGGTAAAGCGGTGAAGCTCTCGCCGGAAAAAGAAGCGGAGGCGCTCAAGGATCTCATGAAAGAGGCCAATGTGACCGCGCATGACGGCTGCGCCTCGATTCCCTTTTCTTCCAGCCTCGTCGCGGTGATCGATCTGCCGCCCGCCGACAGCGAAGCGCTCAAGCGCATCGTGCCGATCGAGGCGCGCAAGTACATTCCCGTCGCTGTCTCTGAAGTCTCACTCGACTGGTTCGTGATTCCGCGCGAGGAAGGGGAGAACTCCGCGTTCGATCAGCTGCAGGAAAAAAATGCCGTGCGTACGAAGGGGCAGGAAGTGCTCCTCGTCGCGATCCAAAATACGGTCCTGAAGGCCTACCAGAGCATCATGGAGGCAATCGGCGTGAGTTCGAATTTCTACGAGATCGAAATCTTCAGCGCGATGCGCTCGTGCCTCGGGCACGGCATCGCGCCGATCCTCCTCGTCGACCTCGGGGCATCGACCACCAAGATGTACGTCGTCGAGCGCGGCGTCGTGCGCATGACGCACCTGCTCTCCCTCGGCGGCCAGCACCTCACCGAGACCCTCATGCGCTCCCTGGACTGGGATTTTGAGAAAGCGGAGCGTCTGAAACGCGAGCACGGGCTCGCAAATTCGACCGCGTTCGGCGCGGATGAGAATGCGAAGATGCAGGAAGCGCTGTTATCAACACTCGCGCGTGTGTTCAGCGAAGTGAATCGGGTACTATTGAGCTACGGGCAGCGATACAATAAGAACGTATCGAGCGTCATCCTGACCGGCGGCGGCGCATCGCTTCCCGGCATCGCACTCGCCGCGAAGCAGTCGCTCTCGGCGGAGGTGAGCGTCGCGGACCCGTTCTCGAAGACCGAGGCGCCGGCGTTCCTCGGCAACGTCCTCACAGCGATCGGTCCGAGTTTCTCCGTGTGCGTCGGGCTCGCGCTCCGGAAGCTCAAGAACCGATAACATTTTATGGAAAGCGGCATACAATCATCGTTCATCCCCAAAGACGCGGGGAAAGTCTCGGGAGCGCCGCGCCTCGAGCGCAGCGGCGGACTCTCCGATCTTCTCCTTTTAATATCGATCGTGCTCCTCGTCGCTTCGTGCGCACTCGCGGGCGCCGTCTTCCTCTACGGCAAATACCTGGAGACGACCGCGACGAACGATTCCGCGCAGCTCAAGAGCGCGCAGGCCGCTTTCGATCCGACATTGATCTCGCAGATCACGCGGCTCGACGATCGTATGCGCGCCGCGGACACGATACTTTCCACGCACACCGCGCCGACGGCGCTCTTCGCCGCGCTCGAGCAGTCGACGCTCACGACCATCTCGTTCAGCTCGCTCGATCTTGAGGCGTCGGATCCGACGAAGATCACGCTTCAGATGTCGGGCATCGCCCACACCGTGAACTCGATCGCGCTCGAGGCGGACGTGCTCTCGAAGGATGGTGTCATCACCAATCCGATCTTCTCCGGCATCTCGCAGCAGGCCGACGGCGTGCACTTCGATCTCTCCGCGCTTGTGAATCCCTCGACGATCAACTACGTCTCGCTCGTGAGCCAGCTCCTCGCCGCAAACGGCGGAGCGCAGCCAGCCGCCGCCGCGCAGACAACGAATCCGTACCAGAGTGCCGCGAGCACTACGCCTCCGAGTGGCGCGACGACGCAGCCGCCGGTTTCTTCCGGATCAGGCACCGGAGGGCTCCCGCAATAATCGTATGTTCAAAACCATCATCGCAGCTACCGCACTCATCGCCGCCGGCGCGATCTTTTTCCTCTATACGCAGCCGACGTACGACGCGGCGGGTACGACGAAGGCACAGATCGCGCAGTATGACAGCGCACTCTCAAAGGCAACCGAACTGCAGCAGACGAAGCAAACCCTTCTTGCGAAGTACAACGCCTTCGATCCCAACGCGATCGACAAGCTCCAGAAGCTCCTGCCGGACCATGTCGACAACGTGCGCCTCATCCTCGATCTCGACAACCTCGCGGGGACCCACGGCCTCGCCCTCCAGAACATCGTCGTTTCGACGCCGTCGCAGACCTCCGACCAAAACGATGCGAGCGCGGTGGGAGCCTCAAATGCCGCGTATGATTCGCTGACGCTCTCGTTCACGACGATCGCGACCTACGATCAGTTCATGCAGTTTCTCACCGATCTCGAGACGAGCCTGCGCATCGTCGATCTCGCCTCGCTCAAGATCGCGCCGAGCGGTGCCTCGGCAGGGAAGGGTGCGCAGCCGACCTACGCCTTTGATCTCACGCTCCGGACCTACTGGCTCAAATAATCTATGACCTGGATTGCACACAATAAATTGCTCTTCCTCGGGATCGTCGTCCTCATCGTCGGCGGCATCTGGTTCGGACTCTCGTCGAGCTCCGCGCCCGTCACCGAGCCGCTCACCGCAGTCTCGCCTACTTCCACCGGTTCTCCCACGCAAGACAGCGCCGACCAGCAACTCGTCGCCTCGCTCCTCGCGCTCAAATCGGTCACGCTCTCCGGCACGATCTTCCAGGATCCGGCATTTCTCGCGCTCAAGGATTTCAGCACGACCATCGTCGCGGAGCCGGTCGGCCGCGCGAACCCGTTCGCACCGCTCGGCGTCGACACCGGCAGCGTGCCCATCGGCACGAGCACACTGCCCGCGACCGGAGGCGCGACGAGCGCCGACTAACGCGCTATGGCGGGCGACAACGATACCGCACTCGCCGCGCCGGTGCGCGCGCTCGGCGACACGAAGATCCCGTATGATGTCCTGAAGCTCGTCCCGGAGGAGAGCGCGGCGCACTATAAGCTCGCGCCGCTCGGCATTGTGGACGATGTGCTCGAGATCGGCATGCTCGATCCCGACGACATCGAAGCGGTCGATGCGCTCAACTTCATCTCGCGCACCTCCGGCAAACCCTACAAAATCTTCCGCATTTCGAATGAGGATTTCGAGCACGTGCTCTCGATGTACCGCGGACTCCGCGGGGAAGTGGATCAGGCGGTCTCTGATCTCGCGATCGAGACGAAAGAAAATCCCGTCGTCGCCAAGGCACCGGAAGAAAATCCCGTCCTCGATCTTGAAGACTCCTCTCTTTCAAAAGGCCGCGCGATCCAGGAGGATGCGCCCGCGATCAAGATCGTGTCGACCATTTTGCGCTATGCGATCGACGGTAAGGCCTCCGACGTGCACGTGGAGCCCCTGCCGAATGGCGTGCGCGTGCGCTACCGCGTGGACGGCGAGCTACACACCTCGGTGGTGCTCCCGCTCGCGACGCACCGCGCGATCATCGCGCGTATCAAGGTGCTCTCCGGCATCCGCCTCGACGAGAGCCGCAAGCCGCAGGACGGCCGCTTCTCCGCAACAATCGACAACCGTCAGATCGACTTCCGTGTCTCGACCTTTCCCTCATACAACGGTGAGAAGGTGGTGATCCGTATTCTCGACCGCGAGCAGGGATTCATCCCGCTCGACGAGATCGGACTCACACCCTCGCATCTTCAGATGATCAAGAATGCCATCACCCAGCCGCACGGGCTCGTCCTCATCTCGGGTCCGACCGGCAGTGGTAAATCGACGACGCTCTATTCGATGCTCTCAGAAATTGACCGCGAGCATAAGAACGTCCTCTCGCTCGAGGATCCGATCGAATACTTCATCGACGGCGTGATCCAGTCACAGGTGCATCCCGAGATCGGCTACACCTTCGCATCGGGGCTCCGCACGACGCTCCGCCAGGACCCGGATGTCATCATGGTGGGTGAGATCCGCGACGGCGAGACGGCGAAGCTCGCGATCCAGGCAGCACTCACGGGCCACCTCGTGCTCTCGACCATCCACACGAATGATGCGGTCGGTACGATTCCGCGTCTTATCGACATGGGCGTCGAACCCTACCTCATCCCGCCGGTTTTGATCTGCTCGATCGCGCAGCGTCTCGTGCGCACGTTCTGCCCGGGCGCGGAGCAGGAGTTCGAGCTCTCTCCAAGTACGCAGAAGGAAATCGCGGATGACCTCTCCTCACTCCCGGAAAAATATCGCTTTCCCGTACCGACGAAGGCGTACCAGGCAGTGCGGCTCCGGACCTGCCCGACGGGCCTGCGCGGCCGCCAAGCGGTCTTCGAGGTCCTTGAGATGAACCCGCAGATCGAGCGCATCGTGCTCGAGAACCCGATCGAATCGAAGATCTGGGCGCAGGCGCGCAAAAATGGCATGCTCACGATGCGCGAGGATGCTATGCTGAAGGCGCTCAATAAGAAAATACCGTTCTCAGAAGTCGAAACGCTCCGCCCGCTCGTGCTCGAGAGTGAGGAGGAGGTGCCGGAGACCAAGATCGCACCGACCGAAGACACCGTTATATGACCATTCATACTCCGCCGAATATCCTTCTCGTCGATGACGATAAGTTCCTCCTCGATATGTACAGCATGAAATTCGTGAAGGACGGCTTTACCGTGCAGGCATGTCTCTCCGTGAACGCCGCGATGGACGTGCTGCATGGCGGGTTTGCGCCTGACATGATCCTCTTCGATCTCACGATGCCCGAGCGCGACGGCTATGCGTTCCTCCAGGCGCTCTCCGACGAGCACCTCGCGGGGGACGCGAAGAAGGTCGCGCTCACTAATGAGTCGACCGACACGGAGCGCACGAAGGCGCGCGAGCTCGGCGCGGACGATTTTTATATCAAAGCGACGCTGATCCCCTCGGAGGTCGTGACGAAGGTGCGCGCAATGCTGGGACTTCCCGTTTCCGTCGCGGCCTAAACGCACTTACGCACACGCCGCCGCTCTCGCGTGATGAGTGCGCGGTATACTTGATCGTGAGTATCCTATGGATTACGCCTCGCAACTCAAAAAATATGTCAACGTCGTGGCCCACGAAGGCGCGAGTGACCTCCATCTCTCGGCGGGCTCGCATCCGACGGTGCGCGTTGCAGGCGATCTTGCGCCGATGCTCAAAGAAGAGGTCTTGCGGCCGGACGACACCAAAGGGTTCCTCGGTGCGCTCGTCTCGGGCGACAAGGTCGAGCGCTTTATGCGCGACCAGGAGCTCGATTTCGCATACGAGACCGACGACGGCAACCGCTTCCGCGGTAACGCCTTCTTCGAGCGCGGCTCCGTTTCGATTGCGCTGCGCCTCATACCGAAACAGATCAAATCAATCCAGGAGTTGAATCTCCCCGAGGTGCTCACGAGTTTCGCGCGCAGTTCGCAGGGATTTTTCCTCGTCGTCGGGCCCGTCGGGCAGGGGAAGACGACCACGCTCGCCGCGCTCATTGAGATGATCAACGTCGAGCGCATGGAGCACATCGTCACCATCGAGGACCCGATCGAGTACCTCTTCGAGCCGAAGCAATCCCTCATCGACCAGCGCGAGGTGCGCATCGACACGAAGGATTTCCAGAGCGCGCTCACCGCCGCTTTCCGCCAGGACATCGACGTCCTGCTCGTCGGCGAGATGCGCGAACACGAGACGATGGCCGCGGCGGTCACCGCCGCCGAGACCGGGCACCTCGTTTTCTCGACGATGCATACCAACGACGCCGCGCAGACCGTCGAGCGCATCATCGACACCTTCCCCGGCGCGCAGCAGGACCAGATCCGTCTCCAGCTTGCCGCTTCGCTCGCGGGCATCTTCAGCCAGCGCCTCGTGCCGCGTATCTCCGGCGGCCTCATTCCCGCATGCGAGCTCCTCATTAATACGAAGGCGGTCTCCAACCTCATCCGCGAGAAGCGCACTCACGAGATCCCGACGGTGATCGAGACGGGTTCGACCGAAGGTATGATTGATATGAACCGATCGCTCGCCGAGCTTGTGAACCGCGGCGAGATTACGCCGGAGGTTGCGCACCAATACAGCTTGAATCCCACGAGCCTCGACCGGCTTCTCTAATTCTATGGCGGTTTACACGTACTCGGCACTCGATCAGGACGGCAATAAGCGTGAAGGCTCCATCGATGCCGTCTCAATGGACGTCGCGATCGCGGCGCTTCAGCGCCGCGGCCTCATCATCTCGCAGATCGACGAACCGGCAGGGAAGCGCGCGGGCCTCTCGATGAGCGTCAATCTCTTCAGCCGCGTAAAGAATTCCGACATCGTCATGCTCTCGCGCCAGATCACGACGCTCTTCGAGGCGCAGGTCTCAGCACTGCGCGCGTTCCGACTCCTCGCGGCGGAGGCGCGCACGCCCGCGCTCGGCGAGAAGCTCACGGAGATCGCGAGCGACATTCAGGCGGGCGCCTCAATTTCTGCGGCACTCTCCAAGCACCCGGACATGTTCTCTCCGTTTTACGTCAACATGGTGCGTGCGGGTGAGGAGTCCGGCAAGCTC